>OLLL01000218.1_pt1 | contig 57140 bp, 45 predicted proteins | sample 1604541 | NCBI WGS metagenome assembly OLLL01 (sample SAMEA104055722, study PRJEB20765) | soil metagenome | isolation source: soil
TCCCGGTGGCGGTGGCGGTGGCGGTTATATTGCCACATCAGGCGGTGCAATTACTCAAACGGTAACACCAGGTGCAAATGGAATAACAAATGCAAATCAATTATCGGAATTTAAGCCCAATGGCGCTACAAGTGGCGCTGTAGGAACTGCCAATCAAACAATTACCAACTTTACAATCAATGGAACTCCTGCAACCATTTGTGCCGGAAATACAGCTTCAATATCAGCAAGCATCTCTGGTACTGCGCCTGCCGGTTCATCCATCCTTTGGTACAATGCACAGGTGGGTGGCTCGTCCGTTGGTTCTGGCGCTACATTTACAACTCCTGTATTAGGCGCAAGCACCACTTTTTACGCAGGCACCTGTCCGGGTGGAACATACCGTGTTCCGGTAATAGTAACCGTTACACCGGGGCCAACAGTTACTGTAAATTCACCGTCCATTTGTTCTGGTGCCACCGCTAGCTTATCAGCCAATGGCGGAACAACTTATACCTGGACTTCAGGAACAACTGTAACTGGAACAAATACCGCAAATGCAAGCCCAATAATAACAACAACCTATACCGTAACCGGTACAACCGCTGGTTGCAGCGGAACTGCCGTATCAACGGTAACCGTAACACCCGGGCCAACTGTAACAGTAAACTCGCCCGGAATTTGTGCCGGACAAACAGCTAACTTGTCGGCAAGCGGTGGCACCAGCTACAGCTGGACAGCCGGCACAACCGTAACCGGGACAAATACTGCCACTGCAACACCGGCTGCTACTACAACCTATACCGTAACCGGAACAACCAGCGGTTGCAGCGGAACAGCTGTATCAACAGTAACCGTTACACCTTTGCCAGTTGTATCGGTAAATTCACCAACAATTTGTGCCGGACAAACAGCTAACTTGTCGGCAAGCGGTGGCACCAGCTACGCCTGGACAGCCGGAACAACCGTTACGGGAACCAATACTGCCAATGTAACACCGGCAGCTACCACTACCTACACTGTAACCGGAACAACCAGCAGTTGTTCTGCAACTGCAATATCCACTGTAACAGTTAATCCGGTCCCAACCGTAACCGTAAATTCACCAACAATTTGTGCGGGCCAAACAGCTAACTTATCCGCCAGCGGTGGCACATCTTACACCTGGACAGCCGGCACAACCGTAACCGGTACAAATACTGCCAATGCAACACCGGCAGCAACCGCAACATATACCGTAACTGGTACAACGAGCAGCTGCTCCGGAACTGCAATTTCTACAGTAACCGTAACACCTTTGCCTGTTGTAACGGTAAATTCGCCAACAATTTGCGCGGGGCAAACAGCTAACTTAGCTGCTACAGGTGGTACAACTTATACCTGGACAGCCGGAACAACCGTAACAGGAGCCAATACTGCCACTGCAACACCGGCAGCAACAACCACATACACCGTAACAGGCACCAGCAGTAGCTGTTCGTCAACAGCGGTTTCTACAGTTACAGTCAATGCTTTGCCAACAGTAACCGTCAATTCACCGGTAATTTGTGCCGGGCAAACAGCTAACTTGTCAGCAAACGGCAGTACCAGCTATACCTGGACAGCCGGAACAACTGTGACAGGAACCAATACTGCAGATGCTACGCCTGTATCCACTGCAACGTATACGGTAACCGGAACAACATCAGGTTGTTCCAATACTGCCGTAGCAACAGTTACAGTAAATCCTTCCGCTGATCCTACCATTACAAATGTTGGCCCTGTTTGCGCCAGTGCCGCAGCATTTAACCTTAGTGCTGCAACAGCCGGCGGTACCTGGTCGGGAACCGGGATTACAGATGCAGCCAACGGCACCTTCAATCCTGCAACATCCGGTACCGGAACATTCACTATCACCTACGTGACTGCAGGAACCTGTGGAGGTACAGATACAGCGCTGGTTACCGTAAACTCCACGTTAAATTCCACCATTACACAACCTGGCAGCGTTTGCGTGGGTGCAGCAGCATTCAACCTTACTGCCGCAACCAACGGCGGTACCTGGAGCGGAACCGGTATTACCAATGCATCTAATGGAACATTCGATCCTGCAACTGCAGGGACCGGCGCACACGTAATTACGTATGTACTTGGCGGCGCTTGTGGCTCTACAGATACTGTAACAGTTACTGTTACGTCCTTGTCGGATGCCACCATTGCAAGTTCAGCTCCTGTGTGCGTTGGAGCTTCTCCATTTAATTTAAATGCTGCAACAGGCGGAGGTTCCTGGAGCGGAACGGGTATTACCAACGCAGCAACCGGAACATTTACACCTTCAACAGCGGGTGTAGGAACATTTACAATAACCTATACCATCAGCGGAAGCTGCGGAAATACAGATACTGCCCTGGTTACTGTAACGCCAAATGCCGATGCAACCATTACACAGCCCACAAGCATTTGTGTAGGCGCTGCTTCCATAAATTTAACAGCAGCAACAGCGGGTGGTACATGGTCTGGCACCGGTATTACAAATGCAACCAACGGAACGTTTGATCCTGCTACAGCGGGAACAGGCACACATATCATTACCTATGCTATCACCGGCAGCTGTGCCAACTCTGATACGGTGATAGTTACTGTAAATGCATCTTCTGATCCAACCATCTCTTCACCGGCAAGTGTTTGTGTTGGCGCTTCACCGTTTAATTTTACCGCTGCAACTGCTGGCGGAACCTGGTCAGGTACAGGCATTACCGACAATGTGAACGGAACCTTCAGCCCTGCAACAGCCGGTATCGGGCAGCATGTGATCACCTACGTTATCAGTGGAAGCTGTGGCGCTACGGATACTGCTACTGTAAACGTAACTTCCTTATCGGATGCTACCATTGCAGGGGTTTCTCCTGTTTGTGTGAGCGCTCCTTCTTTTAATTTAAATGCTGCAACCAGCGGCGGGTCCTGGTCTGGAACGGGTATCACCAATGCTGCAGCCGGAACGTTTGATCCGGCAACAGCAGGCACAGGGACTCATGTGATCACCTATACCATCGGCGGAAGCTGCGGTAATACAGATACGGTTTCCATTACAGTAAATGCACCTGCAAATGCTGCCATTACTGTAGTAGCGCCGGTTTGCGCAAACGCCTCATCGTTTAATTTAACTGCTGCCACAAACGGCGGAACCTGGTCGGGTACAGGTATAACAGATGTAACCAATGGTACCTTTGATCCTGTAATAGCAGGCAGCGGATCTCATACCATTACATATTCTATCGGCGGATCCTGCGGTGCTACTGCTACACAAACAGTTACCGTAAATCCATTGCCTACCCCGGGAATTACATCGGATGTAACTTCAGGCTGCGGGCCTTTGGCGGTGCAGTTCTTTGAAACAGTTAGCACTACCTGCAGCAGCGTATTTTATGATTTCGGCGACGGAACCACCGGTACTGCTTCCGATCCATCACACGTTTATTCCCAATCCGGCCCACATAATGTAGTCATTACATGTACTGATGCCAATGGCTGCAGCGGAACTACTGTTGTTTCAAACATGGTGACAGTAAATACAACTCCGGTTGCATCCATGACCATCACGCCGGGAATTATAGTAGCGCCTAATACGCCGGTTGTATTTACAGATGCATCCAGCAATGGCGGAATTGAATTGTGGAATTTTGGTGATCCTGTATCGGGTGTGAACAATAATTCTACCTTATCATCCGATACGCATACCTATGTAACAGAGGGCAACTATTGCATTACACTGCTGGTGGCAAACATCAGCGGATGTATTGACAGCACTACGGAATGTATAACGGTGGTAAGTGATGCAACGGTGATAGTACCAAATATTTTTACACCAAATGGCGATGGCAGCAACGACGAATTTTTTATCATCACCACAGGTGTTAAAACACTGGAATGTACGGTATACGACAGATGGGGGTTAAAAATTGCCGAATGGAATTCTATTAATTTTAAATGGGACGGACGCACAACCAGTGGAAATACAGCACCGGACGGTACGTACTATTATTTGCTGAAAGCAACAGGATTAAATGATAAGGTAACAGAAAAACAAGGCTTTCTGCAACTTTTAAGAACAAAATAGAGTCATAAATAAATTATTCTCTTTCGTACAGGGAATTCAATAAAAGATAATTGTATAAAAGGATAGGATCAAACAAACTAAACAAACAGGCATGATAAAACTAAACACGAAACGAATTACTCTCTTCATTTCATTTTTAATTATTTTGCAGGGCAGTGTATTGAAAGCGCAGATGGTGGGCACAAATGCATACATCAAAGCGACCAGCCTGGAAATAGGGCTTTCAGGTGCTGGTGGTTTTGAAGGAGCTAATACCGCTGTTTCTCCACCACTTCCGGGGATGCACTATCGTTCGGGAACAAATTATTTTGGATTTGTGGCCAATCCCCAGGTAAATGCCTGGGCAACGTTCGACGGCGATTTTTTTACTCCCGGCTCTCCTGAAAATGGCTGGGGCTTTGAAGTGGGAACAACCGGTGGCGCAGCAGGCGGCAATAACTGCAGTAACCTGAACGATATTCCGGGCTCCATCACTCACTGGTCGCATACATTCAGTTGCTATTCCGCCGATTGGGAAGGTGATGCTACTTCCGGCACCGATTTGCATTTTAAGATCAATTATTTTTTACAGGAAAGCGATTTATACTATACCACCACAGTATCTATTACCAACAATACATCTGCAACAATTGCGGATATGTATTATTACCGGAATGTGGATCCTGATAACAATCAAACCTTAAGCGGCGATTTTACGACACAAAATACCATTGTAAGTCAGCCAGGCAGCGGTTGCAACCTTGCTCACGTTAGCGCAACTCAATCATTGCCATGGAATTCTTATTTGGGTTTGGCGGCCATTGGGCCAAACTGGAGAGCCAATTACGGCGGCTTTGATGAGCGCGACGGCTCCAATATCTGGAATGGAGTAGGAGCAATAGGTTCCACGCCTTTTGTGCAAACGGTGGGCTCCACCAACTTTTATGACGAAGCCATTTCACTGGCATACCGCATTCAAAACCTGGCGCCGGGTGCTACCGAAACATTTAAGTTTGTTGTGATCCTGGATAATGCATCGGCAACTAACGCCATCAATAATTTATTGTACCTGACATATCCGGGTGCACCGGGTGCGCCTGCAACCACCTGTACAACAGTTGCAGATACGGTTAGGACCTGCGGCGGCCCTGTTACTATTGATGTAAGCGGTTCCAACGTGTCGGATTATACCTGGACCTGGTCACCTTCCGGCGGATTGTCTACAACAGCAGGATCCAGCGTATCGGCAAACCCGGGAACCACAACAACCTATACAGCAAGCGGTGTTCCGCTTGCACCTTGCCTTGCGCCAATTACCATGTCGGTAGTAGTGCAGGTAACACCAAGTAGCGGGGCACCTCCTGTGATCGCATCCGTTCCTCCTTTATGTATCAGTAGCGGTCCCATTACTTTGTCAGCAGATAGTTCAGGCGGGGTTTGGTCCGGAACCGGCATTACCAATCCTTCCACAGGTGCATTCGATCCTGCAGCAGCAGGCATCGGTTCCACCGTGATCACCTATAGTACATTGGGAGCTTGTAACACTTCCGATACGGTACTCATCACTATTGACAGCACATACAATAGTACCATTGCACAACCGCCAAGCATTTGTATCAGCGGTTCACCGGTTACTTTAAATGCTGCCACAGGCGGTGGTACCTGGACGGGAACCGGTATTACAAATACCACCACCGGAACATTCGACCCTGCTACGGCTGGATTGGGTTCACATGTAGTATCCTACGCAATTTCCGGTGTCTGCGGAAGCAGCGATACGGTTACCGTACAGGTTACATCGCTCTTCGATCCAACCGTCACACAACCGGCACCAATTTGTTATGGATCAGCTCCAATCACACTGCACGCTGCGCATCCGGGTGGTGTATGGTCGGGAATAAACATTACTGATTCAACAGCCGGAACATTCACTCCGCTGACAGTGGGTACACATATAGTAAATTATACCATTACAGGGGGCTGCGGCAATTCCGATACGGTGAACGTAACCGTGCTGGCCACGCCTGATGTAACCATCACGCCGGTTCCGCCAATGTGTTTAAGCAACGCGCCAATTAACCTTACTGCCGATAGTACCGGCGGTGTGTGGTCGGGTGTGGGCATCACCAATTCAGCAACCGGGACATTCAATCCGGGCCTTGCAGGATTGGGAACTCATATCATTACGTATTCCACTTCAAACACTTGTAACACGCTTGATACGTTATTAGTTACTGTAAATAGTTTCTCAGATGCGACTATCAGTCAGCCGCCAAGCATTTGTATCAGTGCTTCGCCGCTTCCGCTGAATGCAGTAACACCGGGCGGTACATGGTCGGGATCAGGGATCACAAACTCGAGCACCGGAACTTTTGACCCGGCAACAGCAGGACTTGGTACGCATCTGATCACTTATATCATTGGTGGTTCATGTGCAGCAGGCGATACTGCGCTTGTGGAAGTAACTTCTATTTTCAACGTAAACATTACACAGCCAAATGATCTTTGTTTGGGTTCCGATTCAATCCATTTGGTATCAGCGCATCCGGGCGGTATTTGGTCCGGGCCTGGAATCATAGATTCCATTAACGGTTATTTCAATCCGGCCGTATTGGGTACGCATACTGTGGCTTATACCATTTCGGGTGCCTGCGGTAATACCGATAGCGTGAACATCACAGTAATAACCGTTGCAAATGCCACCATAGCAGCGGCCAGTGCAGTGTGTGCAGGTGCGCCAGCCTTCAACCTTTCCGGTACAACTCCGGGTGGTGTTTGGTCGGGAACCGGCATTACAGATACTACAGCCGGGACATTCAACCCTGTTGTTTCAGGAACCGGAACGTTTACAGTTACCTATAGTATTGCCGGTGCATGTGGTGATACAGCAACAAGAAATATTACAGTAAACACATTGCCAACGCCTACATTTACGCCAACGGTTACTTCCGGTTGTGTTCCTTTGTGCGTAACGTTCAACGAAGGAGTAAGCCCGATCTGCAACAGCGTTCATTATAACTTTGGCGATGGGGATACAACCAGCATTTCCTCACCGGTGCATTGTTTCAATACGGTGGGTATTTATTCCGTATCCATTACCTGTACGGATATGAACGGTTGTGTCGGTACGCGCCTCGATTCTGGCCTGATCCATGTTGCAGCTGTTCCCGTTGCGGCCTTTACCGTTTCACCGGATAGTGTTGTAGCCATCAATACTCCGGTTACATTTGTAAATGGCTCCACACCGGGAACAACTACTTACTGGACCTTTGGGGATTCATCCGTGTTTAATAATTCAACTATTGCCTGGTCGCCAACGCATTTCTATACACATCCCGGCACCTATTGCATCCGCCTGATCTCGGGTACAGCAGGCGGTTGCCGCGATACGGTTTACCATTGTATTGAAGTGGTGGATCCAACGCTGCGTGTACCAAATGTTTTCACACCTAACGGAGATGGCAACAACGATGTATGGAAAGTATTGGCTGATGCCGAAGCATTAAGGGATTTCCATTGCACCATCTACGACCGCTGGGGTGTTAAAATGGCAGAATGGACCGGCATTGAAAACGGCTGGAATGGCCAATCCCGAACGGGCGGACTTGCTCCTGACGGAACCTATTATTTCGTATTCACAGCTACGATCATCAATAGTGGCGAGATTATGGAACAACAAGGGTACATCCAGCTATTAAGTAGGTAAAAACGAATAAAATAATATCATAAAAAAAACGCGGTGCTGAGAATTTCAGCGCCGCGTTTTTTATGTCGGATATTAGATGTCGGATTGCTGTGTTCGTCCATGTTTTCATCATACACAGCACCACACGGATTCGTAAATTCGTATTTATTCGTTATTTGTACTACATGCGTTCAGGAACCTCAATTCCCAGTAGCTTCATAGCATCTTTTATGGCAATGCCAATGGTGTTTGATAGATGCAAACGAAATGAGACCAGGTCTTTGTTTTCCTCTTTCAGAATATCGGTTTCATTATAATACTGGCTGAATTCCTTCGCAAGGTCATATACATAATTAGCGATCAATGCCGGACTAAATTCCAGCGCTGCTTGTTTCAGGGTTGCATTAAAATTATACAGCTTTATGATCAGTGTTTTTTCTTTTGGTAGTACTGTTACATTTCCAGGTAATGGAGTATCTATATTGAAACTTTCCGGGCTGCTTTTTGCTTTCCGGAGCATCGCCTGTGTCCTCACATAATTGAACTGGATAAACGGAGCTGTGTTGCCGTTAAAATCAATCGATTCGGCCGGGTTAAACAGCATTTTCTTTTTAGGGTCCACTTTTAGCATAAAGTACTTTAAGGAACCCAGGCCAACCGTTTCATACAAATGTTGCTTATCTGCTTCATTCAGATCGTTTGCTTTTCCCAGTTCCAGCGTTGTTGCTTTTGCTGTGTCAATCATTTCCTGCATCAGTTCATCGGCATCCACAACAGTTCCTTCCCGCGATTTCATTTTCCCATCCGGCAATTCCACCATCCCGTACGACAAGTGATATAAACCTTCTGCCCAGGTATAGCCCAGTTTTTTAAGAGTCAGGAACAATACTTTAAAATGATAATCCTGTTCGTTTCCAACGGTATGGATCAGTTTATCAAACTTAAATTGCTCCTGCCGTTGCACGGCTGTTCCAATATCCTGCGTAATATACACCGAAGTGCCATCGCCGCGCAATACCGTTTTTTCATCCAGTCCGTCCGGCGTTAAGTCAATAAACACCGAGTTATCCGCGCGGCGTTTAAGCACACCATTTGCCAGGCCGGTATCAATAATATCTTTTCCTAATAAATACGTGTTGCTTTCATAATAGGTGCTGTCGAAATCAACGCCCAGCATCTTATACGTTTGCGCAAAGCCTTTGTATACCCAGGTATTCATCATTTCCCACAGCTGGCGTGTTTCCGGATCACCGGCTTCCCATTTACGCAGCATTTGTTGAATATCGAGCATCAAAGGAGCTTGTTTTTCGGCTTCTTCCTTCGTTTTTCCTGTAGCAACCAGCGCTTCAATTTCTTTTTTATAATGTTTATCAAACTCCACATAATATTTCCCCACCAAGTGATCGCCTTTCATGCCTGTAGATTCCGGTGTTTCGCCATTGCCCCATTTTACCCATGCCAGCATACTTTTGCAGATGTGGATCCCGCGATCGTTTACCAGGTTGGTTTTGATCACTTTGTTTCCCGCAGCTTTCAGGATTTCCGCTACCGAATATCCAAGCAGGTTATTACGTACGTGTCCAAGGTGAAGCGGCTTATTGGTATTCGGGGATGAGTATTCAACCATCACGGTTGCTGCATTTTCAGGCAATGTAGTGCCGATGAATGTTTTTCCATCCACAGATTTAAAATAATCCAGCCAGTAAGCGTCGGAAATAACAATATTCAGGAACCCCTTCACTACATTAAAAGAAGCCACTTCCGGTATGTTGGCTTTTAAATAATTGCCAATCTCAGCAGCTGTTTCTTCCGGTTTTTTTTTCGATACTTTCAGGAATGGAAAAACAACCAGCGTTAAATCACCTTCAAAATCCGGGTTTGTTTTTTCAAAGTTTACTTTCTCAATGGAAGCGCCGTAAAACTTATGGATTGCTTCAATAGTACTTCCTGAAAGTGCATTTTCAATATTCATAATTATTAGCATTTGCCGGTTTTTCCAGCTAATTTATTTGAACCAGATAGCTGATCAGTCTCGCCTTATCCTTTTCTTTTGTGCCTTATATGGTTTTTTTTAATCACAGTCTAACTACTAAAGACAAAAAACTCCAGGCTAATACGTCAGCTGGCTCACCACCTTTTGCAAAATCTCAAACGTGTTCTCCGCCATCAGGTTTTCTTTGTCCAGCGTAGGATTTACTTCGCAAATCTCAAAACAGCATACTTTCTCATTCTGGATCAGGCGCACGCACAAGCTGCCTGCTTCTTTTTCCGTAATGCCGTTCCGCACCGGCGTTCCCGTTCCTTTCGAGATCGAAGAATCCATACTGTCCACATCAAACGAAACGTAAATTAAATTGCATCCCGATAAATGAGCCAGGGCATCACGTGCAATCTTTTCCACCCCATTCCGTTTCACTTCGGCAGTTGTAAACGTTTTTATCTTGTGTTTTTTCAGTAAATATGTTTCTTCCGGTTCCACATCGCGTACACCAATGTAAACAAGGTCGTTATAAGTAATTTTTGGTGAAATACCGCCTACTTTTTTCAATCTGTTCCATAGATCCGTGGTTTCCTTGTCCGGCTTGTTCATTTTATTCGCCATATTATCCTCATTCAGCGATACTGCCAGCGGCATGCCGTGCATGTTGCCGGAAGGCGAAGTAAAGGGGCTGTGGATATCTGCATGTGCATCAATCCAGATCACACCCAGCTTTTGTTTCGGATATGCCATTTTTATCCCTGCAATCGTTCCGCCTGCAGTGCTGTGGTCGCCGGCAAGCACGATCGGAAAATGATTTTTCTTCAAGGTTTGTGACACCTGGTTGGCCAGCCGTTCATAGATCGCCAGGATCCCATCAATGCGTTTTGCATACGGTTTTTTCGATGCTTCAAACAATAATTGATTTTCCGTTTTCACTTCAATCGATTCGATCTGCTTGAACATGTTGCTCCCGTAATCCAGTGCTGCAATCTTAATGGCATCCACGCCCATGCTGGCGCCGCGGGTTCCCGCACCGATCTCCGATTTTACTTCAATGAACTTTAAGGTTTTCATACGTTTTTAGTTTGATTCCGCTTATCGCGTTTGTTAAATGCGTTCTTAACAGTTTTTTTATATTTAATTTACTTACTTGACATAAAAATTATCAAAGTAAGTTACTTACATTTGTAATGTTGTTTCACCCGATAAAAATTTGTACAAAAAATGGATAATAAATACCGCGATCTAATTGAACAAACATTTGACTTTCCGCAGGATGGTTTTAACGTTATAGACGATGAACTTTACTTTAATGATATCCCTTTGATGGACATTATTAAAAAATACGGTACACCTCTGAAAATTAGTTATTTACCAAAGATCAGCGCCCAGATCCAAAAAGCCAAAAAACTATTCAATGTGGCAATGGCCAGGGCCGATTATAAAGGCAAATATACATATTGTTACTGTACAAAAAGCTCCCACTTCTCTTTTGTTTTGGAAGAGGCATTAAAAAACGACATTCACCTCGAAACCTCTTCTGCATTTGACGTTCCTGTGGTACGTTCCTTATACAGCTCGGGGCGGATCAGCAAAGAAACCTATATTTTAAACAACGGCTACAAACGCCCGACCTACCTTAAATACATCAGTGAGCTGATCAATGATGGTTTTGTAAATTCCATTCCGATCCTTGATAACAAGAACGAATTGCCTTTACTTGAAAAGTTGTGCAAAAAGAAATTTAAAGTAGGATTGCGGGTGGCAACCGATGAAGAGCCTAAATTCGAATTTTACACGTCCCGCTTAGGTATCCGTCAGGCGGATATCATTGATTATTACAATTCCAGCATTAAGAATAGCAATAAATGCGAACTGAAAATGCTGCATTTTTTCATCAATACCGGCATCAAGGATACTACTTATTACTGGTCAGAATTATCAAAATGCATCAACGTGTACTGCGATCTGAAAAAAGTGTGTCCAACGCTGGATTCACTGGATATTGGCGGTGGTTTCCCGATCCGTACTTCCCTGGGCTTCAATTACGATTATGCTTACATGGCAGATGAGATCATCCAGAAGATTAAAAACATTTGCGATGAGCGTGATGTGGATGAGCCGAACATTTTTACCGAATTCGGCAGCTACACAGTGGGAGAAAGCGGCGCCGCCTTATATTCCATTGTGGATGTAAAAAAACAAAACGATAATGAATTGTGGTACATGATCGATAGCTCCTTTATAACCACTCTGCCGGATACCTGGGGGATCAAACAAAAATTTATATTACTGGCCATTAATCACTGGGATAAGGAATACGAACGGGTAAACCTGGGCGGATTGACCTGTGACAGCGAGGATTATTACAATGCCGAATCACATCTCAACCAGGTGTACATGCCCATTGTGGAGCCCAAACAAAAGGAGCCGCAGTATTTAGGCTTTTTTCATACAGGCGCTTACCAGGAATCACTTGGCGGCTATGGCGGCATCCAGCATTGCCTGATCCCGGCCCCCAAACATGTGATCATCGACAGGGATGAGGATGGGGAAATCAGCACCCGGCTTTTTGCAAAAGAACAAAGTTATAAGTCGATGTTGAAAACATTAGGCTATTAATAAAATGACAACTATCAAATAATTTTGACAGTTGTCATTTTATCGCTATCTTTCGCCACTTAATCGTAAAAAAATACGCATTCGGTTACAAACTGCTTGTAATCGTTTTGTGTTGAAGATAGATGAAAAAGCCACTACTCATAGCTTTCGCAAGCTGCTTATATATTTTTAGTTTTTTAGGTTGCAGTAATTCCAATGAAAAATTCATTTCGGAAGGCGTGATTAATTACGACGCAACTGTTGTTGATCAAAGCAACCCAATGGCCAGCCTGGCGCCGACCAAAATGACCATCAAATTCAAGAACAATAAATCGAATGCGGAAATGAGCGCCGGGATGGGATTATTCAGCACTTCGTTTATTTCTGACCCCGATAAAAAATCAATGACACAGCTGGTAAAGCTGCTCAACAAAAAATTTATGCTGGTACAGGATGAAGCTGCAGTAAAAAAGGAAAACGATGGTTACCCAATGGAGATTACGCCATGCAAGGAAACGAAAATGATTGCCGGTTATAAATGCCAGAAAGCGCATGTAAAAGTAAAGGGTGAAAGCGCTACGGAATTTGACATTTATTATACAAAAGACCTGAATATCAAGAATCCTAATTTTGCAAACCCGTATTCCGCTATCGATGGGGTACTTATGGAATACCAGTTGAAAAAATTTGGGTTGGAAATGAAATTCACTGCCAAATCAGTGAAAAATGAAGACATAGACGATGAAACTTTTCAATCCCCGGCTGATTATAAACCTATTTCAGCAAAAGAAATGAACGACCTGTTCTTAGGATTACAATAAGAATTCCAGTAAAAACAATCATATAAACTACCAAGACCATGAAAAAAATTTTAGTTGTGGCAACGCTTGCCTTCTTGAGTATCACAAATTTATCGGCTCAAAAAAAAACACCATTTGAAGGAACCGTTACGTACTCTATCTCATTTGAAGGATCAGGGTTGCCTCCGGAAGCATTGACCATGCTGAACGGAGCTGAAGCAGTATCTTATATTAAAGGTGATAAGCGCAGGACTGATATGAACATGGCCGTACAAAGCACTTCCTCCATTGTGGATGATAAGGCAAAAGAAGTAGTGACCCTCATGGACATCATGGGGCAGAAATACCTGATCCGGATGAAATCGGAAGACCTGAAAAAGGAACAGGCACAAGATCCGGATATCAGCATCAAATACGTGGATGGTACTAAAGATATTGCAGGATACAGCTGTAAAAAAGCGGAAATTACTGTAAAAGGAAAAGACGGAAAAGAAGAAACCGTAATCATTTATTACACGGAAGAAATTCCCACATCAGACATAAAATCAGTTTATAAAGGTTTGAAAGGATACCCGATGGAGTACCAGATTACGCAAAGTGGCATAAAAATGACTTTTACTGCAAAGTCGGTTTCTAAAGATCCTGTTCCGGATAATAAATTTGAAATTCCGAAAGACGGATACAAAGAAGTGACGATGGAAGAGTTTCAGAAATCCATGCAGCAAATGGGACAATAATTGATTTTTAACCGCGTTTTATAAAGCCTTCCCGCTCTGCCGGAAGGCTTTTTTGTTTTCCACAATCAAACGTTTATAAGATTATCCCCCAGGCAAATGTGAAACCCTCACCATTTGCTAATTTTGAGAGCATTACATCCCGGGAAATTCCATGCGGGATGATACATTTTCATTTTATCATTTTTGAAATGGCGGAGCCTAAAAAAAATACATTAAAAAACACGATCAAAGAGGAGAAGCCCGATCCAAGTGCTTCTGCAAAGGATGCCAAACCTAAAAAAGAAAAACCGGCAGCTGATAATGGCACCAAAACCTCTTTCTCCGGAAGAATAAATTCCTTTTTTGCGTTTGCACGAAACGAGCGTTTTCAAAAAATAGCAGGCTTGTCGTTGCTGCTGTTTTCGGTTTACCTGTGCATCGCGTTCACTTCTTTTGCCTTTACCTGGCAGGTGGATCAGGATAAAGTACTTGGCAATTTATTTGCGCCCGAAACGCATGTGGAAAACTGGCTGGGAAAATTCGGGGCTTTGTTGTCGCATATTTTTATTCATAAATGGTTTGGTGTGGCATCCTATATTGTTGCATTTGTTGCATTTGCCGCCGGTTTGCGCGTTACATTTAACATCACCGCTTTCAATATCCGCAAAGTATATGCATATTCTTTTTTCTTCCTAGTATTTTGTTCCGTTACACTGGGTTACATTTTCAACGATTCGCTTTTTTACCTGGGCGGTGCATTCGGTTACACCATGAGCAACAAGTTGAATGGCTTGCTGGGGCATATCGGAACAGGCGTATTATTGTTTTTTGCATTGTTGGTTTTCCTTGTAGCAGCATTTAACCTGTCGTTTGACTTTAGTAAAGAACCGCCTGTGGACGATGATACAAAGCCTACTCCTGACCCCGATCCTGCAAATCATCTGGAAGAGGAAGAAGAAAAAGAATTGCCTGTAAATACGTTCAAAGAAGCAGAGGTTGATGAAGAAGAGGAAACGATTATTGTTCCGGAAAATAAAAACGAATTTACGATCACCAACGCTATTCGACATGATATTGTTGAAGAAGTGGAAAAGCCGGTGGAGCTGGAAAAAGAGCCGATCATTCTATCGACAGAAAGCAATGGCGTACAATTTACAGTAGAGAAACCTGAGATAAAAGAAGAGGAATACTCGCCCGACCAGATCGCGGATGCACTGGTAGCCCAGGTAGGCGAGTATGATCCCACGCTGGACCTTGGGAATTACCAGTTTCCACCGCTGGATTTGCTGGAAAATTACGGCGGCTCCAAAGATATTGTGATCAATACGGAAGAGCTGAATGCCAACAAAGACCGCATTTTGAAAACCCTGGGCGATTATGGAATTGAAATTGAAAAGATCAAAGCTACAGTTGGGCCTACGGTTACGCTGTACGAGATTATTCCGGCTGCCGGTGTGCGGATCTCGAAGATCAAAAACCTGGAAGATGATATTGCATTAAGCCTTTCGGCGCTTGGGATCCGTATTATTGCCCCTATTCCCGGTAAAGGAACCATTGGTATTGAAGTGCCGAACCAGAATGCTGAAATGGTGCCGATGCGTACGATCCTTGCATCCACACAATTTCAGAACACAACCATGGATCTTCCAATCGCGTTGGGTAAGACCATCAGCAACGAAACATTTATTGCGGATCTTGCAAAAATGCCCCATTTGCTGATGGCAGGTGCAACCGGACAAGGGAAATCAGTTGGTTTGAATGCCATCCTGGTTTCATTGCTGTATAAAAAGCATCCCTCGCAGATCAAATTTGTACTTGTTGATCCTAAAAAAGTGGAGCTGACGCTGTTCAATAAGATTGAGCGCCATTTTCTTGCAAAGTTACCCGACAGTGCCGAAGCGATCATCACGGATACTAAAAAAGTAGTGCATACGCTCAATTCACTTTGTATTGAAATGGATCAGCGTTATGACCTGTTGAAAGAAGCGCAGGTACGGAATTTGAAAGAGTACAATGCAAAGTTCATCTCGCGAAAGCTGAACCCGAACAACGGACATAAATTTTTGCCCTACATCGTATTGGTGGTGGATGAGTTTGCCGATCTGATCATGACTGCAGGCAAGGAAGTGGAAACACCCATTGCGCGTTTGGCGCAATTAGCGCGTGCAATCGGGATCCACTTAATTATTGCCACACAACGTCCGTCGGTGAACATCATTACAGGAACAATTAAAGCCAATTTCCCGGCGCGGATCGCTTTCCGCGTTACTTCCAAAATAGATTCGCGCACCATTTTGGATGCCGGCGGTGCGGACCAATTAATAGGAAGAGGGGATATGCTTTTATCCACAGGAAACGATTTGATACGTATCCAGTGTGCGTTTGTAGATACTCCCGAAGTTGATAAAATTTGTGATTTTATTGGTAGTCAGCGTAGTTACCCAACCGCCTTTTTATTGCCCGAGTATGTGGATGAGAATGGCGAAGGAAGCGGCAAAATGGATGATCCGTCGGAGCGCGACGGTTTGTTTAACCAGGCAGCCGAAATTGTGGTTTCCACACAACAAGGATCTGCATCGTTATTACAGCGACGTTTAAAGTTGGGGTATAATCGCGCAGGCCGTATTGTAGATCAATTGGAATCTGCCGGGATCATTGGGCCATTCGAAGGTTCCAAAGCACGCGAGGTATTGATAAAAGATATGCTATCTTTGGAACAGTTTTTGAATAAATCCGACAAACAATAAAAAAACAAACGAAATGCGTATAAAAACAACTGCCCTGATTGCCTTAATTGCAATCGGTACAATAGGATCAGCAACTGCTCAGAACGACCCGAAAGCAAAAGCCATACTGGATGAATTGAGCGCCAAAACAAAAGCATACACCACCATCAAAGCCGAATTTGTTTTTACAACTGAAACAAAAGATAAAAAGAAAACCACCCAAAATGGTAAAATAGAAACCAAAGGGCCTAAATATAAGCTGGAAATTCCCGGACACGAAATTTACTGTGATGGTAAAACTGTTTGGGATTTTATCAAGGATGCAGATGAGGTGCAGATCAAAGAGCCGGAAACCGGCGGCGACGATGCGGTAAACCCTTCTACCATTTTTACGCTGTATGAAAAAGGCTATAAATATAAATTTGATGGTGAGGATGCAACTACTGAAACCATCAGCTTGTTTCCTTTAAATCCAGATAAGAAAAAATTTCATACTGTAAAACTGGTGATCGATAAAACAAAAAAACAGATTATCTCGGTGAAAATGATGATGAAGGATGGTACCGTAAACACTTATGAAATCAAATCATTTATGGGCAATTCTGCCATCCCTGATTCGGATTTTACGTTTGATAAAAAAGCACATCCGGGTGTTGAAGCAGAGGATTTACGTGATGGAAAATAAGAATTTCCAGATTATGGAATAAGAGTATACTGCATAAACCAATATTAAAAATCCTGCTGTTATTTCAACAGCAGGATTTTTTTGTGGCTAATTCCTGGTTTTTTTCGCAGAGATCTTCATTCCAAGATATCCGCCAAGGTAGGAACAGGGAATGAGCACAAAAAAGGAAATAACAATGGTCCATAACGGATGCGGGATCATAAAAAGGTTGTAAGCGCCTAAACCCATTAAAATCCCCCCGACGGTAATCGATTTAGTCATTTTATTGTGCGGGGCAATAACGGAAGATACCAGCCCGCCTAGAATGGATCCTAGTGCATAAGAAATAATTAGTATAATAAACACAATTGAGGGTGCATTTTCAACATATATTTTTACTGCTGCGGTATTTTTTTCATCAAATCCTGCCGGCCTGTGATAAATGAGCTGGCTAATGATGTCACCAATCAGGATGAGAACAAAGCTTACCAAAAGTCCAAATACTATGGATAAAATATTTTTTTTCATATTGAATTTTGCCTCAAATTTATTATAAAAACATTAAAAAACTTCATAAAAAAAGCCCCCGTTTTCACGGAGGCTTTTTTATTGTTTTTTTTATGAAAGATCACTACTGAACGATCAGTTTTTGTGTTGATGTTCCTTCAGCTGTAGTCATATTGATCATATAAATACCAGCTTTGTATTTTTCAAGATTTAAGCTGATGTTGAATTTACCTGCAGCATAATCCTGGTTAGTTAACTGAGCAACCATTTGGCCGGTTACGTTGTAAACTTTAATCACTACGTTTCCTTTGTGGGCAACGCTGAACTCAAGGTTAGCATTGTTGGATGCAGGATTAGGATATACTGATAAGGAATTCAAAGAAGAATTGTTTGTAGCAATACCTGTAGATAAACAAGTGATATCAGAAGTTGGCATTTGTACATACACAATATCCGATGGACCGTTCTGAGGATCTGTTGATCCTGCAGGAGTTCCCGATAAGCCATGCCCCGGAGATGCATCTCTTTGGAAGATCAAATGCAGGTTACTGTCGGTATTTCTGCTCAATGAACCGAATACACCTTCTACGTAATCAGCAGCAAACGGATCGGTAATGTCAAGAGGAGTACACCATGTAGCACCGTGATCAGGAGAGCTCATCACAAAAGTGTGACGGTAGCTTTTTCCGCCACCTACAGTTCCATCATCGGATAATCCTTCGTAGACACTTGCATAAGATAAATAGATTTTACCGGCAGCATCAATGGATGCGCTAGGCATAGAAGTTAACGATACATAATATGTTCCGAAGGCGGTAACATCCAATTGGCCGTTTCCATCCAGATCCTGCGCTGCAGCGATCATTACAGGAGGATTTGAGCCCATGCTTTCGTTCCAGTACATTAAACCGTCTGTTCCCGGGAAATAGCTAACAGCACCGGTTGAAGATGGCGCATCGTTGATCATGCGCATGTTTCCATACCATACATGTGCCATACCGTTATCATCCAATAATACCTGAACGGATCCGTCGTTTGTTACCAGGGTATCAGCAACACCATCTGTCGGCATTGTATCCGAGATCATGGTTGTAGCATCGAACATTGGAATTGGGAATTGTTTTACAATTGTTTTTGTCCAGGTCGTTCCGTTATCGCTTGATTTTAATAAAACCACATCGTTATCCAGTCCGCCTGCAACAATTGCAACGTTACTGCCTTGTACATCAATGTTGTAATCATCACCATTAAAATGGTAGTAATGGCTGGCATCGATCTGAGGAATTACAGAACGGTTAATGTCCCATGTCAAACCACCGTCCAATGAACGGGAGTAAGTAAGTGCGGAGATCATCCCCATGTAAGGAGGGTTTGTAGGAGCAGCTCCCTGTGATTCAGCGATCACGTGAACTGTTTGTCCTGTTGGCCCGCCCACAACCATTCTTGGCCATGTATCAGCAATACCGGTAGAAGTTTGTGTCCAGGTACCTGTTCCTTTTACCGGGCGGCTCATCATCACTAGATCGTGAGAAGCGCCATCGGCTAAGTGAGTGATTGTTAATTCTCCGCCTGTTCCGGTTACTGCAACGCTTGGCCATCCGGTACGAACGCTTTCAAGACGTGCTGTAGGGTTGGCGCCCCATGTTGTTCCGTTAAAGTAGTTATATCCTGTTCCTCTGTCAGGTGTTCCGCCGGAAGCAGTTGCAGCAGTAGAAAGGTTAAATACAGCAGACATTGTTCCGTCAGCGTTTAAAACAAGTGTTCTTCCCATCGACGCATTTGTTTGCAAATCGTAAATGGTACTTCCCATTACTGTAGAAGTATAGGCTTTTGCCTGGTTGCCTGCTGTTGTATGCGGATGTGCCGGATGAACAGGAGCTGCTGCAGGAGATGGAGTTTCAGTAGAAGCGTACGGGTTAAAGACTACAGCTTTGTTGGCTACAGCCGGTTTAATTTTTGGTACCAGCTGGCCTGTAACGGTAGTGTGGTTCTGCTGTGCAGAAACTCCGAAACAAACTCCCAGTGTAATACCAAGTAGTAATTGTTTTTTCATAGCATATTAAATTTAAAAGTTAGACGTGCATTTAATTGAATAACAAATATAACAAACGGTTTTTTAGTATACAAATAGTTATGACGTAAAATTTAATTTTAAGTTAAGTTTCCGGTTGTTATTGCAATTGATAGAAGCTGCAAAAGGAATGTGCAGTAAAATCTACACTAAATTATTCGGCATTTATAATTGTTTTGTGGTAATACTGATGCTGAAGCTTTTTACTGGTGTTTCGATGGCTTCCTGCTGGTAGGCTTTTACAGGTGCATTGATGTAGATTGCGCACAAGGTATTGGAAACGCGGTAAAGCTTGTTTCTCTTATCGGCTGGTGTGCCATCCAGGATGCCTTTTAAAACATCCCAGCGGACATTGCCGGGTGTATGCCCGTAATCGTGCCATACGATGACAGAATGTTCATTTTTTAAAATGCTGAATGCGTTTTTTGTATCGTTCATTACGCTTTCGTAATGGTGATCGCCATCGATGAAAATAAGGTCGAATTTTTTGTGCAGATTGCCGTAATCAAACGTTTGTGAGTTGGCCTGCAGGTGTGTTACATTTTTCAGGCCTTTTGAAAAAAAACGGTGCAGTTCCACATATTTTTTGCTTAATCCCATGTTGAGCATATCCTGGTCAGGCAAGTTTAGCGTTGTACAATCCGCAGCTACGGTAGCCACATTAGCAACACTTTCGCCGCGCCAGGTCCCAATCTCGAAATAACTGCATCCCGGCGTTTTTTTCGCCAGGCCTTTCAGCAATGCCAGATCGATAGGAGTAGAGCCACCGTCGAGGTAACAAAAGGGATCAACGGTTTCATTAAAATCAGGAAGCAGCTCACAGATATCAACTGCAGGCAAGCCGTTTGAAAGGTTGTATTTTTTTATAACCTCCGCTTTGTTCACATCGGCATCATCCGTTATCTTATTTAATAACGAAGGCTGTTTCAGTATCAACGACAATGCTTTAAATAATTTGCTGATCTTTTTCATGGCGAATGCACAAAGAAATAAAAAATGTGGAAATAAATCCTAAAAATAAAATTCTAAACTAAAATTAAATAATCTGCTATTTTAACATATAACGCACAATCCTAAATCCTTAATAAATAAATCCTAAATCACTAATCACTTTTTAAGCAATCCCATCACTTCCGAGCGGATCCATTTAAAATCGGCCGTTCGCGGCAGCAATTGATGAAGGTTGATTTTTGCTTCTTTCACAAAATAGATCATTACCAATAAAGAAGTACCAATGTAGGAAATCGTGGAAATGACACCAACTTGTATCATACCAAAATGAGGGTAGCAAACCAATGCCAGCAAAACAGTGATGATCAGCCCAACTGCATTGGCCAGCGTATTGATCCTGAACTTTCCGATGCCCGAAAAATAATGCCCGATCACCAGCGCAATGTTGTAAAATAATACGCCCGGCGCCAGCAATAAAATTACCTGGTGTACGCCCGCAAACTCGCGCCCGAAGAGCCATACAAAAAAACCGGATGGAAGCAGCACCAATGGGATCAGCGCGGCAATGCAAAGCAGGATGCTGAATTTGGTAAGCTGCAGTGTGAGGATTTGGGAATATTTTACATCGGTGGAGTTGGATACTTTTGGGTACAACACTGTGGCAATGCTGTTGCTGATCAGGAATACAGATTCAATAAGCGATACGCCGTTGGAAAAAATACCCTGTACTACATCGCCTGAATAATCCGAAAGCATGTAATAGGTGCAGCGGAAGCTGATAAATTTCATGATGTGCCCGGCCTGGCTGTACGTACCATATTTAAAGAGCTTTACGAATAAGTCGTTTTCTTTTGGCGTTTGATCCTGCCGGATGACCGGGGCAACAAGAATGCAGCTTACGATCAGGCATAATGCATTGGATGCGTATAGTGCATAAATGTAAGAATCTATATTTGCGCGGTTCAGGCCCTTCATCATCAGCCAGAGGATAATAATGCTGGTGAGTGTTTGCAGCAATAAAATAAGATTGTGCGTATTGATTTTCTCTCTTCCTAAAATGATGGTGAGGTTGGTTGCCAAAAATGAATTGATCAGCGAAAGAAAAACAACCGGTACTACTGCTTTTACAGGCACCAGCGGGAGAATTAAAAGTAAAAAATAACCGGCAGTACAAATGATTATTGACCAGGCATTGCTCCATAAAAAAAGCTGGAAAGTATTATGGCGCGGCACAAAATATACAAGTGACGAACCGCCAACCATGTTGCAAAATAGCAGGATCATGGCAATGGTAGTGGCAATCAAACTCGCTTCGCCTTTCCCGGCGGCGCCAATGTACCGCGAGAGCATCACCACAATGGCGAGGTTGATGAGCGCAATGGTGATGCGGATCCCGAACGTAAGTGCTATTTTTTTAAACATCCTTTTTTAATATGCGTTGGTAAAGATGATAAAATTGTTCACTTACTTTTTCATAACTGAAATTGGTAATTGCATAATTGCTCAATTGCTGCGGATCGTAGGTATTGTTCTGGATGTTTTTGATCATCTGATTCATTGCCGCCAATAGCTCCTGTTCATTTTTTGCTGTTACCAGGATGCCTTTATCGGTTGTGATGTGCTCCGCAATGCCGCCTACATCAGAAGAAATAACAGGGATGCCGCAGGCAAGCGCTTCGCTGATCACTACCGGCATATTTTCGTAATTGCTGAACATGAGGAAACAATCGGAGGAACGCATCAATTCTGCAATTTCAGTGGTGGTTTTGGTTCCGTCGAAAAACGCAAATGTTCCATAAATTCCTAATTCCCTGGCCGTTTGAATATGTGGCGCCGTGTCGCCATCGCCCACAAACCAGCATTCAAAATCCCTGCGTTGCGCCGCTAATTTTGCCGTAGTGTGCAACATCCCGGAAATATTTTTATGTGCATCATCCAGTGTGGAAATGTGCAGCAATTTTATTTTTTTTGGAACTGTTTTTACGGTGGGGAAAAATAATTTTGTATTCACCACATTGTACACGATCTCATAATTGCCGGATAAACCTTTTGCGATCATGGCATCGCGCAAATCTTTGGAAACCGGCGTTACAAAAGCTCCGTTAGAAACAATCTTTTTGGAGATCCATTTTTGCAGGCCGCTCAATCGCTCGTTTTTTTCGGGAAGATAAATGGTGCTGTGCTCCGTAACGATGTACGGAATGTGTTTGGATTTTTTTAAATACAAAGCAATGATCCCGGAAGGGTACACAATGTTGTGATGCACCAAATCGATCACCGGCATTTTATTTTTAACCGCTTTTAATCCAATAGAATATGCTTTTGCGCTTCGTATTAATTTTTGCAGCTGCGAAATAAGAGGAATGGAATACGGCACTTTTTTATAATACACATTTACTGCATGCACATTGTTTGCGGTACTTTCCGTGATCTCGTATTTTTGTTTGCAGTTGGCATCCGAACATACATTTAGTGCAATTACGTTTGCATTCAGGGCAACGGCTTCTGCATGTTTTTGTACGAAGTTTCCCAATGTCGGGACTACACGGTTGGGGTACCAACCGGAAAGAAAAAGTATGTTGAGTCGTTTTTCGGCCACAGACTACCTTAGTTTTTTAGTTTTTAAGCGGATGGAATTCCCGATCACGATCACGTCCGAAAAAGCCATCGTGAGTGCGCCAATGGTAGGATTTAAAAAACCAAGCGCAGCAACAGGAATGGCGATGATGTTGTAAAAAAATGCCCAGAATAAATTTTGTTTGATCGTAATGAGTGTGTGCTTGCTGATGAGGTGCGCTTCCAGCAATGGCGACAAATCGTTGTTCTTTAAGAGTACAATTTGCGCAGATTGAATGGCTACCTGCGTTGCATTGCTGAGCGAAATACCTACGGATGCTTTTGCCAGCGCTGGCGCATCATTCACACCATCGCCGACCATGGCGGTAGGTTGCAGGGTATTTAATTTTTCCAGCAATTCCAGCTTCTGTGCCGGTAATTGCTCGCTGTACACGGATGTGATGCCAATTTCAGCGGCCAGCGTTTCGCATTTTTTGCGGTTATCGCCACTTAGCAAAACCGTATTGATACCGTTTGCATTAAATGCCGCAATGGTTTCTTTGACATTGTTTTTAAGCTGATCTTCCAAATCCACGGCTGCGATCAGCTCGTTGTTTTTTAGAAGATAAATGCTGTGTATACCTCCGGCAATTTGTTTGTCAAGTATTTTAGATGATCCCGCACGGTAGGTATTTCCCGCTTCATCTTTTCCGGAAATGCCCAATCCTTTTTCTTCGTTTACATCATTCAGTTTGCGCAGCTGCGTGTTATCCTTTAAAGCGCTCACAATTGATTTGGCTAGCGGGTGGGAGGAATGCAGCTCGAGGGCATATAAAATTTCTTCTGCTTCTTTTTTACCGGTGTTACTGTATAATTCGATGTTGCGGATCTGAAACTCGCCCGTGGTAAGTGTTCCGGTTTTATCGAACACAATATTTTTAATTTTTGCAAATTCTTCCAATGTGTTTCCGCCTTTGATCAGGATGCCTTTTTTTGCTGCGCGGCCAATTCCTACCATTACGGCTGTAGGTGTTGCCAATCCCATTGCGCAAGGGCAGGAGATCACCATTACGGCAATACTGCTCATGATGGCTTCGCGGAAAGCGATGTGAAATGCAAAATAAGAAAGTAAGAATGTAAGAATGGAAATACCCAGCACTACCGGAACAAAAATGGCGCTGATCTTATCGCCCAGCTTTTGAATATCGGGTTTTGATTGCTGCGCCTTTTTTACGAGCTCAATTATTTTTGCAAGCACAGTTTCGTCACCAACCGCTTCGGCACGCATGCGGATGTTGCCGTTTATCACGATTGTTCCGCCGATCACTTTCGCAGAAGCGCTTTTATCTACCGGGATGCTTTCGCCGGTGAGCATGGATTCGTCGATACTGGCATCGCCCGAAATAATTTCGCCATCAACCGGGATTTTATCGCCTGTATTTACCTGGATGAGCGCACCTGCGTGAATGTTTTTGTATTCAACTTCGGTGATCACTTCGCGGCCGAATTGCAGGCTTATCAGTTTTGCTTTTACAATCTGCAGAACACTTAATTCTTTTAACGCTGTAGTGGTTTGTTTTACGGAACGGTGTTCAAATACATTGCCCAGCAACACTAATGTGATGATGGTGGCGGTGGTTTCAAAAAAAAGATAATTGTGGATCTCGTGTGTGCCGATATATAAATACATCCCGGAAAGACTATAAACAAAAGCAGAAGTGGAGCCGATAAACACCAGCACGTCCATGTTAGGAACACCGGCCTTTAAGGAACCGAACGCACTTTTGCCGAATTGCAGCATCCCGATAATAAATACAGGCAAACACAAAAGCAATTGTACCCAGGGCTGATTTAAAATAAAATCGTGACCGAATACCATGTGGCTGAAAAACAGGGGAATGGTGAAGGGAAGTGTGAAATAAAAGCGTTTTTCGATCGAGGACATTTTGCCTTCGTTCTCTGCTTTGGTTTTGGCGTCAATCACCTTATAACCAATGCTATTGATACCATCGATAATGGAAGGAAGTTTTTTTTTATCGTTTAGCACAAAAGAAGCTTCGCCGGTAGCAAAACTAACGTAAACGTCTTCCAGCCCTTTTTTTTTCAGATTTTTGGTGATGCCCAGTGCGCAATTGGCACAGTCCATCCCCTCGACTTGTAATGTGATATGATTTGATTGAGATGCCATTGATTTCAACAAATTTACGAAATTAAGACAGGGGAAAACGATTAATAAGTTCAAATATTTTGTCAAGAAAGTTTTACAATTTGTAAAAAATGGTATATTTGCAGCCTCAAAAGTAAATGGTGGCCATAGTTCAGTTGGTTAGAATATCGGTTTGTGGTACCGAGGGTCGTGGGTTCGAGCCCCATTGGCCACCCAAAAAAACAAAAAGATTAAAGCCTTGCATGCGCAGGGCTTTTTTTATTTTTACATTCGTATTAAAATACATCTGATGAGCACACTAAACAAACTTACTGCAATTTCGCCTGTAGATGGCCGTTATCGAAACACTACTGAAAAACTGGCCGATTACTTTTCAGAAGCTGCGCTGATCAAATACCGCGTACTGGTAGAGATTGAATATTTTATTGCCTTGTGCGAATTGCCGTTGCCGCAGTTGAAAAGCTTTGATAAAAGCTTGTATCCTGCTTTGCGCGATATTTATAAAAACCTGACCGAAGAAGACGCACAGCACATCAAAGACATTGAAAAAATAACCAATCACGATGTAAAAGCCGTAGAATATTTTATCAAGGAAAAGCTGGATGCATTGAAACTGGATGAGCAAAAAGAATTTATCCATTTTGGCTTAACCTCGCAGGATATTAATAATACGGCTATTCCCTATTCAGTGAAAGATGCAATGAACGAATGTTTGTACCCGGTGCTGGAAGAAGTAGTAAACAAGCTTTCTGCACTTGCAAACGAATGGAAAGATGTATCGATGCTTGCACGTACACACGGACAACCGGCATCGCCAACGCGTTTGGGGAAAGAGATCAATGTATTTGTTGCACGTTTGAATAACCAGGTCGCACAATTAAAAGCAGTTCCATACGGTGCAAAATTCGGAGGCGCTACCGGCAATATGAATGCGCATCATGTGGCGTATCCGCAAATCGACTGGTTAGCATTTGCCACTAATTTTGTAAATAAATCACTCGGACTGGATCGTTCGTATCCAACCACACAAATTGAGCATTATGATAATTTTGCGGCGTATTGCGATGCGCTGAAACGTATCAATACGATCCTGATTGACCTTGATCGCGATATCTGGACATATGTTTCCATGGATTATTTCAAACAAAAGATCAAAGCCGGTGAGATTGGCTCTTCTGCTATGCCGCACAAAGTAAACCCAATCGATTTTGAAAATTCGGAAGGAAATTTAGGAGTTGCTAATGCCTTGTTCGAACATCTTTCTGCAAAATTACCGATCTCGCGTTTGCAGCGCGATCTAACGGATTCCACGGTTTTGAGAAACGTGGGTGTTCCCCTGGCACATAGCTTGATAGCTTATAAATCATTATTAAAAGGGTTGGATAAGCTGATCCTGAATAAAGAGGCATTTGACAAAGACCTGGAAAATAATTGGGCTGTAGTTGCGGAAGCATTGCAAACAGTGCTGCGCAGGGAAGGTTATCCGAAGCCATACGAAGCATTAAAAGAATTGACACGTACCAATACGCACATTACAAAAGAAAGCATTGCTGCATTTATTGATACATTAAATGTTAGCGATGTGATCAAAAAAGAATTGAAAAACATTACCCCGGCAAATTATACGGGGATCTAAAAAAGCAGAGCCATGAAGAAAATAATCCTGCCGGTTTTAGCAGCAACCCTGATTGGAATGCTGTTTTTAAATTCCTGCGCGAAAGATGATACAACCACACCGGAGACTACTTCCAGCGGTGATCCGAGAGCGAAATTTCATGGGCACTGGTTTATTTCGGAACATAGTTCGATGGCAGGAAATACCAGCTATTATGTAGATATAGCAGATTCATCCAATACAACAAATATTTTATTTGCTTATCTGAACGGGTATCACACCAGGATCCGGGCAACTGTGAGCGGAAATAACCTTACAATTCCTTTACAGGTGGTGGAAGGCAATAATGTGTCGGGTGGAGGATCGGTGGTAAATGCCAACCAGGTAAATCTGAGTTATTTGGTTGGATTGGGTGGCTCGAGCTACGATACGATCACTGCTGTTCTTACGAAATAAAAAATGCCCGCTGTGTTAGCGGGCATTTTTATTTTAAATAAGTATCCGGAACTCTATAATATAAATCCATTAATATTTATTATGCTTTTACTTTTTGAAGGCAAAAAGTAACAAAAACCTTTTCTGGCCTGAGAGGTAATTTTTCCTTCCGCTAGTGCTTCAGGAAAACCGCGGTTAATTTCGCGGATGCGGTGTATCACTTCGTAGTTTTAATTTTTCTGCCGCTCATTCCCGCTATTACTGCACAGGCCGAAAGAGTCTGCAGAATGAGTATTCTATTGTTTTTACAAATAGAATTTATTAAACCTATATGCCAATGTAAAAATCATTTGATATAAACTATCATAATTGAATTTTGCACCATATAGCCTAATATCCAACATCTAATATCTTTTTTAATTACTCCACATACGTTGGCGTGTTGCAGCTTTCTTTCCGGCCGGCAAATTCATATTTTAATCCCACACGTAATTCAAAATCGGTGTTGTTTACATGCACCGGTGCGCTGATGTAGGCGGGCATTACATCCGGAACATAAAATCCTTCCACAAAAACTTTAAAGTTAGTATAGCTTACCAGTTCCAGCCCGGCGCCGGCAGCCAAACTAACATGCAAAGGAAGATAACTTCCTGTAATTGCGGGTGAGGAGGATGCTTGCCCAAGTGTGTACTCCAGGCGCGGCCCAACCAGCACATAGGGAATGATGTTGTACATTTCATAACGCACTTTCAGGTAATTGTTCCATGATAAATATTGAAGCTTGTTGGCATACGTTGCTTCGGGCTGTTTATCTACAGAACCTTTTTGATTGTATTGAATTTCGGAAACCCAGCGTACATTATCGTGGCTGAGCATTTCCAAAAATATGCTGGCATTGAACCCAAATACATATCCTTTGCGGGAAAGGGAAAGCGGATCATGAAATTTGAATTTTTGATTTGCCGCAGTCGCGCCCAGCGTTACCGCCATGCTGTTTAAAAACTGTGCATGGATCTGTAACGAAAGTGAAAATAAGATTGCAACTAAAAATTTCTTTTTCATGGTAGTAAAACGTAAAATCGAATAAAATAGTGTGTCCTGTGTTTGTATGCTGCATTGCTTATGCGCTCATTGCTTCCACCGCAGGGTCCACCTTTTTCACCAAGCCCTGCAATACTTTGCCCGGGCCAACTTCAATAAAGGTAGTGGCTCCATCGGCAATCATTTGTTGAACTGTCTGGGTCCATTTTACAGAACCGGTAAGCTGTGCAATCAGGTTTTTTTGAATGGCAGCAGGATCTGTAACTGCATTTGCTGTTACATTCTGGTATACGGGACAAACAGGTGCATGAAATTTTGTAGCGTTGATGGCTGCTTCCAGCTCTACTGCAGCAGGCTGCATTAAGGGAGAATGGAAGGCGCCACCAACAGGCAATACCAATGCACGTTTAGCGCCAGCTGCTTTTAATTGTTCGCAGGCAATGTTTACACCTTCAATGCTGCCGGAAATCACCAATTGTCCCGGACAGTTATAATTTGCAGGTACTACGATGTTGCCTGCTGCGGTAATTTCAGCGCAAATGGTTTCCACAATTTTATCATCGAGGTTAAGCACGGCCGCCATGGTGGAAGGATTGAGCTCACATGCTTTTTGCATGGCCATGGCGCGCTTGTATACCAATGTCAGCGCATCTTCAAATGTTAATGTTTTATTAACAACCAATGCGGAAAATTCACCCAGGCTGTGGCCGGCCACCATATCCGGTTGCAGGCTGTCGCCCAGCGTTTTTGCCAAAATTACAGAATGTAAAAATATAGCCGGTTGTGTGACCTTTGTTTGTTTTAATTCTTCAGCTGTTCCGCCGAACATGATATCGGTGATGCTGAAGCCAAGCAGTTCGTTGGCTTTTTCAAATAATTCTTTTGCCAAGGACGAGTTTTCATACAGGTCTTTTCCCATTCCGACAAATTGGGCGCCTTGTCCCGGAAATATGTAAGCTTTCATAGTAAATGTTTTATGATTAATGTAATTCAATATTAGTGAAAATAAAAAGAGCCCCGTTTGCAGCGGAACTCTTTTTATTCACAATGGATTGTGATTACTGAATGATCAGCTTTCCATTTTTGCAAACGCCTTTACTGTTGGTTACGCTGTAAAAATAAATGCCGCTGTTCAATTCATTTTTATTGATAATGAACTGGTTGTTGTGATCAATACAGCTTTTCGAAACCAATTGCCCCGTTGCATTGTAAATGCTCATCGAGAAATTTTTATCATCCCCGGAAGGGATCACCTGCATGATGGATTGATTTTCTACCGGGTTGGGAAAAAGCTTCACATCAAACGACGATTGATTGTTTTCAGCAATACCGCCGCCAATATCTTCCATATCAATGGTAATGTTATCAATTATCCAGCCCGCTTTGTTGGTTTGAACACCGTCGCTTTTAAAATTAAAGCGGAACATGATCTTTTGCAGCGATGTTGAAATAAAGAACAAATGAAATTAAAAGTAGTTTTTTATCATATAATATGCTTTAGGGATTTAACCAAATTTAAGGAATAAAAAAAGAGGAAGCAACACCATTGCTTCCTCTTTTTTATATGAATGAGTGTTATTATTTTCTGCTGAAAAGTCTTAGCAATGTTAAGAAAAGGTTGATGAATGTAATGTAAAGCGACAATGCACCCCAAACTGCTAATTTTTTTCCATTTACAGAATCCATGGTAGCTGTAGCTCCAAGATTTTTTAACATCTGAACTTTATAAGCAGCTAAACCTGTAAAGATTAATACACAAACACAATCAATGATAAATGTATCTCCGCCTGTAAAGTACATAACAATGGAAGCGATGATCACACCGATTAATGCCATGATGAGGATCGATCCGAATCTTGTTAAATCCGTTTTTGTTGTATAACCCAATACAGCCATTGCACCAAAAGTTCCAGCGGTGATAAAAAAGGTTTGGTAAATAAGTGCATGTCCGTAAACTAAAAAGATAAAGCTTAAGCTCATTCCCATTAGCAGGGAATATAATGCAAATAATAATACAATCACTGGAAGCGACAGTCGCTCAAATCCAAAATTGATCACTAAAATAAATGCAAGCGGTCCAAAAAGTGCAACATAACCAAGTGGGGTAAAACCTCTTTCACCAATAATTAAAGACATTAAAGCGGCATCTGATGCAAAAAGATAAGATGTAACTCCAGTGATGACTAATGCTAAAAACATCCATGAAAAGACACTTGCAACAAATGTTTTAGACATGGTTGATTTTACTTCTTCCGTAGGGACATAATTAAAATTGTTGGTTTCCATATTTTTTAAAATTTTGATTTTTTGTTACAATAATGGTACAAAGATAATACCTATTCGGGGTTTATGCAAAAATGGCAGAAAAAAAGATGTTACGGACAGCGAACAGGAACGAAATTGCAAATCTGTGTGTGTAGGGTCTGATTTTCTGAACGGAATTTACCTTTTATTTGTCATCCGGGCCTAGCCTGGGATCTGCTACTTAAGAACGAAAAACATTCTGCAAGCATTTATGAGATCCCGCAATAAGTGTGGGATGACAGTTCTTAATTATGATGTATCCCAGGATTAAATCCCGTATCTGCGTACAGCAAAACTTTGAACATTGAACTTGCAAACTTTAAACTTATTAATGCAATTTCGAGCCGATCAAACGGATGAATTCCGAACGGGTGGTATCTTTCAAAAATTCGCCGGTAAATGCCGATGTGGTAGTTACGGAATTTTGTTTCTGGATCCCCCGCATCTGCATGCACAAGTGGGAGCACTCGATCACTACAGCTACGCCCAATGGGTTTAAAGTTTCCTGGATACAATCGCGGATCTCGGTTGTAAGGCGTTCCTGCACCTGTAAGCGGCGGGAAAATGCATCTACCACACGCGGGATTTTGCTTAACCCAACTATGTGTCCGTTTGGAATGTAGGCAATGTGTGCTTTTCCGAAGAACGGGAGCAAATGGTGCTCGCACATGGAATATACTTCAATGTCCTTTACAATTACCATTTGTTTATAATCCTCTTCAAACATGGCCGAACGAAGAATTTCCTTCGGATCAAGATCATAGCCGTGGGTAAGGTACTGCATTGCTTTTGCAACGCGTTCGGGCGTTTTCAATAAACCTTCGCGGGAAGGATCTTCGCCGATCTCGGTCAATATTGTTTTGTATTTAGAAGCAATACTATCCACCGCTTTCATATTGTAACGGTCAATCTTTTTATATCCTTCTACATCATCAAATTCATCGTGTCCCATAGTGGTTGATTGGTTGGTTTGGCTGATTTGTTTAAAAAACTCAGGTAGTAAACACCTGTTTGTAAGATTTGTTTACGTATCCCTGTTTTTTATTCTCCAAAATATTCCACGTAATTATTTTCAGTTTCGTAAAGCTTTACGCAGTGCAGCTGGCAGTTTAGTTTTGTAACATGTGGCAGTAATTCTTTCCAGATGGCAATGGCCACATTTTCGGTGGATGGCATTAATCCCTGCAAAAAAGGCACATCCAGGTTCAGGTTTTTGTGGTCCAGCTTATCGGTAATGGATGTGCGGATAATCACGCTCAATTCCTTTAAATTCACGGAATAACCGGTATCCGGGTTTACTTCCCCTTTTACAGTTACGTATAAGTTGTAGTTATGTCCGTGCCAGTTTGGATTGGCGCATTTGCCAAAGATCTCGTTGTTTTGTTCTTCGCTCCATTTCGGATTGTATAGCTTGTGTGCGGCATTAAAATGCTCTCTGCGTGTGATGTGGATCATCTCTATAGTCGTTAGTAATTTAGTCGTTAATGATTTGTGTTTGCTGTGTGCCAGATCAAAACCAAATCAGGTTGCAAATATACGCGATCCCGCCGAATTATGAATCGAAACCAAACATGAATTAAATCATTTGTATCTTTGCATGCTTTATTATTTTAACTGTATTCCGCTTTGCGCAGATGAAATTATTAATTGTTGCCGCCACCCCCTTTGAGATCGATCCGCTGCTGAAACAACTGCATGTTGTTGGCAAGGCAAGCCGTAATTTTATTTCCTGTACTTATAAAAAACTGGAGATCGATTTTTTGATCACGGGTATCGGCATGACTGCAACGGCTTATTATACAGCCAAAGCGTTGAATGATTCGTATGAGGCGGCGCTGAACATGGGCATTTGCGGAAGTTTTAACCGCAATTTGAATTTAGGCGACGTGGTGAATGTGTATGAAGATTGTTTTTCGGAGCTGGGTGCGGAAGACGGCGATGCTTTTTTATCATTGGAAGAGCTAAAGCTGGAAGGTGTTACAAAAATTGTCAATGAAAAATACGGATCATTAAACCCTGTAATTGAGCTATTGCCAAGGGTAACGGGCATTACGGTAAATTCCACGCATGGAAATGAAAGCAGTATTGAAAAAGTAGTTGCACGTTTTCATCCCTACACAGAAAGTATGGAAGGAGCGGCGTTTATGTTTGCGTGTGAAAATGAAAACATTCCGTATGTGCAGCTGCGTTCAATCTCTAACTATGTAGAACGCCGCAATCGCGAAAGCTGGAACATTCCGCTGGCGATTGAAAACTTAAACAAAAAAGTATTGGAAATACTGGATGCGTTTGCTGAACAGGCGCTATAAATTTGAATAATATGAGTGCAATAAAAAATAAGGAAGAAACATTAACGCTGCAATTGGGTTTTAGTCCCTGCCCGAACGATTGCTTTATTTTTGATGCGATGATCCACGGGAAAATTGATACCGAAGGATTAACCTTTGAGCCGGTAATGCTGGATGTGGAAGCATTGAACCAAAAGGCGTTTAAAGGCGAATTAGCGATCACTAAGCTAAGTTATCATGCCTATGCCTATTTAACCAAACCGTATCAATTGCTGAATGCAGGAAGTGCTTTGGGAAATAATTGCGGCCCATTGCTGATCGCAAAATCGGAACTGGAAATAAAACCGGGAACAACAATTGCCATCCCGGGAAAATACACGACGGCTAATTTTTTATTGTCGCTGGCATTTCCGCAATCCACAAATAAAAAGGAAACATTGTTTTCAGATATAGAGGATGCCGTGTTGAAAGGAGCTGTGGATGCCGGTTTGATCATACATGAGAACCGTTTTACATATCAGCAAAAAGGATTGAAAAAAATAATCGACCTTGGAGAATATTGGGAAACACTGGCAAAAGCGCCGATCCCGTTAGGCGGAATTGTGATAAAAAGGGAGATGGACAATGCTTTGAAACAAAAGGTGGACAGGGTGTTGCGCCGCAGTGTTGAATTTGCGTTTGCAGATCCGAAAGCGAGCCTTAACTTTGTGAAAGCGCATGCGCAGGAAATGAGCGAGGAAGTGATGTACAAGCACATTGACCTGTATGTAAATAACTATTCGGTAGACCTGGGAACAGAAGGAAAACGCGCGATCAGCCTGTTGTTTGAGAAAGCGCAGGAGTTGGGTGTGATCGGGAAGATCGAGGAAGAGATTTTTGTGTAAAATATTGCCACAGATTCACAGATTAAAAATGAAAAAAGAATTACGCTGATTACATATAAAAATATTTTGTGATTTTCATTTGTGTAATAATATTTTAAATATAAAATCTGTGAATGTGTGGCTTAAAAAATAGGCTTAGAAATAAACACAGATTCGTAAAAATTAGTTTTTAAATTCGTAAAATTCGTAATATGATTGTAGTAACAGGCGCAGCGGGATTTATCGGGAGCTGTTTGGTAAGCAAACTTAACCAGGAAGGTTATAAAGATATTGTGATTGTGGATGATTTTTCTGATCCGGAAAAAATGAAAAACCTGGAAGGAAAAACATATTCGCAAAAAGTGGAACGTGAGCAGTTTGTGGCCTGGTTAAAGGAAAATCAGCGCTTGGTGCAATTTGTTTTTCACATTGGCGCTCGTACGGATACAACGGAGTTTAACAAAGAAATTTTTGATAAATTAAACCTGAATTATACCAAAGATCTGTGGAAGATCTGTGTAGAATACGGTTTGCCGTTTGTGTACGCATCGTCCGCTGCAACTTACGGTTTGGGCGAGTTTGGTTATGATGATAATGAAGCGCTGATTAGTGAGTTAAAACCGTTAAACCCTTACGGAGATTCAAAAAATGATTTTGATAAATGGGCGATCAGGCAGGAAAAAAAACCGTATTTCTGGGTGGGATTAAAATTCTTCAATGTATACGGGCCTAATGAATTTCACAAGGCACGCATGGCTTCGGTGATCTTTCATGCTTATAACCAAATCAAAGAAAAAGGAATGATGAAATTGTTCCGTTCGCATAACCCGGATTATAAAGACGGCGAGCAGTTGCGCGATTTTGTATATGTGAAAGATGTAGTGGAAGTGTGTTACTTTTTATTGCATCACCGCAAAGATTCCGGCATTTACAATTTAGGCTCCGGCAAAGCACGTACGTTTTTAGATCTTGTTAAAAACACATTCAAAGGCGTAAACATAGAACCCAACATTGACTTTATTGATACGCCCATCGATATCCGTGATAAATACCAGTATTTTACAGAAGCCAACATGACGAAGTTAAAATCGATCGGTTACTCCAAACCTTTCCACACGCTGGAAGAAGGGGTGAAGGATTATGTGGAGAATTATCTGGTTGGACATAAATATTACTAGATGCCGGTATTGTATATCATAGCCAAATGGAGCGGGGAAAACAACCTCCGCAGAAACTTTGTTGCCCGGCATTTTGGACTGTACCGAATTTGTGAATGCAGATTTGATTGCCAGGGGGATTTCTCCTTATAATCCGGAATCCGTGGCGATACAAGCAGGACGAATTATGTTGAACAGGATCAATGAACTGATGAATGCGGAGACTGATATGGTGATCGAAACTACGCTTTCTACATTGAGTTATGCTAATTTTATAAAGGAATGTAAAACGAAGGGATATACTATAATTTTAATGTTTGTGTGGTTAGATGAACCGCAAATTGCGAAAAAGAGAGTAATGCAACGCGTGGGAAAAGGTGGGCACAATATTCCCGAAGATGTGATTGAAAGGCGGTATTACAAAGGCATAAAAAATTTAAATAAAATTTTCTTACCTTTGTGTGACGAGTGGATTATTACAGATAATTCGGACGAAATGGAAGTTATTGCCAGAAAGGACGAAGCCGGAACAAAAATTTTCAATTTAAGTACATATAAATTAATATGTCATGAGTAAAGAAAAAAGAAGGCCATCACTAGATGAAATTTTTGAAGGAATGAAGGCTGGTGTTCATAAAGTTTATGTGGACGCTTATAAAAATGGTACAGAGCTGGTTGTTGCCGGAAAGAATGGTGGAGTAGACTGGGTAAAAGTAGTTTCCATTAAAAATGGAAAATTTGAATTAGTGAAAGTGAGATAGCTTTTTACGCTTCCCAGCTTTCCAATTTACCTCCCTCAACTTACTGTACCTAACCACCATGTCAAATAATATACTCATTACACTTGCCATTCTTTTGATCCCAATGGTAATTTCCCGCCTGATGATGGAAAAGGCGCTTGACAAGCTGGACGGCGAAACCAAACTTAAATTATTGGATGGATTTGCGAAACAGCGTAAATACCGCTTGTATTTTATTGCTCCCGTTTTATTCGCATATTTTTTATCACTTAAGTTTTTTGCAGAACAATCCATGCTGATCATTTTGATTGCTGGGATTTTATTTGTTGGTTATTTTGTGGCGAGGAATATTGTAAATCTCCGGAAAATAAAAGCAATGGCGGTTCCTGAATCGTACCTGAGATCTTTTAAAATCGCTATTGTTATTAATTGCCTGGCTCTTGTTGGTTATGCAATATACGCTTATACATTATTTCATTCCGCTAATCAGTATGATAATCAGTGGGCAGCTTATAATTATGCAAACAAAGGAGTTGCAGATATGAGGGGACAAAACTATCAGGCAGGGATCAATGATTTTACGCAGGCGATACAAATTGACAGCACACAGGACGCTTCTTATTATGTAAACCGCGGAACATGCTTTTATTATTCAGGTAAAATGAAAGAAGCAAAAACGGATTGGACAAAAGCGGCAAGTATGGGAAATATAACCGGGGAAAATTATTTAAAGCTAATCAAGGAATAATTACATCTTATCCTGCAGGCTGATCAGGCTTGTGCGGATCTTCTTCAATTTATTTTCAATTTCCGAAAACTGGGATTTCTCGATTTTTAATTCATGCTTTACTGCCTTGCGGTTTTCTTTCAGGTATTTTTTTGCGCCATCCAATGTCAGTCGTTGTTCCTTTACGAGATTGTGAATGATCTTTAAATTATCGAGGTCCTCCGGAGTAAACAGGCGATTTCCTTTTTTATTTTTCTTCGGTTTCAGCACATCAAATTCTTTCTCCCAAAAGCGGATCAGCGAAGTGTTTACATCAAACATTTCGGATACTTCGCCAATGGAGTAGTATAATTTAACGGTATCTGTTTCTTTGTAAGGCAAAAAGGAATTATAAATTATAAATTGAAAATTATAAATGGAGTTGTGTTAAATGTTTCGTAAAATTAATAATGTATCTCTAATGCGCAAGCTTTTCATTCTCTCAGATCTGACATCCCAAATCTCCTGCCTCCATTTTAATCGAATGATTGTGATGATTGTGCCGACAATTCGATCAGCTTCTGGTATTGCTCCGGCGTAAGATCGTTGTAATAAAAATTGATCGGGTTCAGGATCTGTCCGTTCTTGTGCACCTCGTAATGCACGTGTGGCGCGGTAGATAATCCCGTACTGCCTACATAACCGATCAACTGCCCTCGTTTTACCTGTTGGCCCACATGTACTACAAAACGCAGCATGTGCCCGTACAATGTTTCGTAACCGTAACCATGATCGATCACTACGTGATTTCCGTATCCCTGTGCACCATCATCGGCACGCTCAATGATCCCGTCGCCGGTAGCGTGGATCTCCGTTCCTTCGGGCGCGGCAAAATCCATTCCCGGATGAAATTCAGGTGTTTTATAGATCGGGTGTGTACGCCAGCCAAAACCTCCCGGAGGGTGGTTGAGCTTGTCGTTGGAGATCGGCTGGATAGCCGGAATGGAAGCCAGCAGCTTTGCCTTTCCTTTTACCAGTTTGGCGACTTCGTCAAATGATTTTGATTGAATGTACAATTGTTTGCTTACGCGATCGAGGCGTTTTGTGGTTTCAATCATCAGGTCGCTGTTGTTGTATCCCTGCAGCTCTTTATACCTGTCGATCCCACCGGTACCGGCTTTTCGGATGCTGGAAGAAATAGGTTCCGCTTCAAAAATGGTCCTGTAAATGTTATTATCGCGTTCCTGTACATCGTCCAGTACAGTAGTTACTTCCGTCATGCGGCTGTTCAGGATCTCGTATTGTAGCGTTAATTCCGAAATTTCCCGCTGCAATTGTTTTTCTTTTGGCGAATCAAGGTATTTGTAAGCAAGTGCAATGGTAATAGTGGCAAATACAAGCCCGGTCGCGAGGTACGACAATACCTGCCAGATCCTTCTGCGGATAGGCACTGTATCTTTTTCGTACGTTAACGATTTGGTATTGAATTTATATTTGATTTTACTCATTCCCCGATCTTACTGTTTTTTGATAAGTTCTTACAAACTTATTTGCTCTGAACTAACGCGAATTTACGCAAATAAACTAAATTTGCAATCCTTATAGAGTAGCAAGATGCAAGACACAAGAATCAGGACTTGCCGCGGGGTTAAAATGGAATTTTTGCAAGAGGATTGATTGAAGTTTTTATTGCAATTTCAATAGATAAAATACAGCTGACAATCGACAAACAAAAAATAAACAGCATCTGCGCACAGCGAACTTTGAACTTTAAACTATTTAACTTTAAACTTAAGAATGGAATCAAGTAACGTACGTCAAACATTTTTAGATTTTTTCAAATCAAAAGGACATGAAATTGTTCCTTCTGCACCGATGGTGGTAAAGAATGATCCTACGCTGATGTTTAATAACAGTGGCATGGCGCCTTTTAAAGATCTTTTTTTAGGAAATGCACCCATCAGATTTCCACGTGTGGCGGATACGCAAAAATGCCTTCGCGTAAGCGGAAAACATAATGACCTGGAAGAAGTAGGCGTGGATACTTACCACCATACCATGTTTGAAATGCTTGGGAACTGGAGCTTTGGCGATTATTTTAAAAAAGAAGCGATCAGCTGGGCATGGGAATTATTAACGGATGTGTATAAAATTGACAAATCGCGTTTGTATGTAACCGTGTTTGAAGGTAGCAAAGACGATAATCTTGGCTTTGACCAGGAATCATACGATATCTGGAAACAATTTGTGCCGGAAGAGCGCATCTTACGTGGAAATAAAAAAGATAATTTCTGGGAAATGGGCGATACCGGCCCCTGCGGACCATGTTCGGAGATCCATTACGACGGACGCACAGCAGCAGAAATGGCGAAAGTACCGGGTGCCGACCGGGTGAATAATGATGATCCGCAGGTGATCGAGATCTGGAACAATGTGTTCATGGAGTTTGAGCGCAAAGCGGACGGATCATTGGTGAAATTGCCAAAACAGCATGTGGATACGGGAATGGGCTTTGAGCGTTTGGTGCGTGTTTTACAACATAAACAATCGAATTATGATACGGATGTTTTTACACCGTTATTGAATAGAATAGAAGAATTATCGGGACACCGCTATAAGCCGGAAGATGAGAACCAGCACAAAAAACAGCTGATCGTAAATATTGCGATGAGAGTAATTGCGGATCATATCCGTACCATCTCCTTCAGTATCGCCGACGGGCAATTACCGTCTAATACCGGTGCCGGTTACGTGATCCGCAGGATTTTGCGAAGAGCGATCCGTTACGGATACCAATCGCTGAACTTAAAAGATCCGTTTATGTACCGATTGGTGCCGGTACTTGCAAATCAAATGGGGCATGCATTTCCGGAGCTGGTTTCACAAAAATTGCTGATCGAAAAAGTAATTAAAGAAGAAGAAATTGCATTTTTCCGCACATTGGAAAACGGTTTAAAACGCATTGATAATGTGTGCATCGCCATTTCAAATGAGAAAAAACAGGTGGTGGACGGAGCAACGGTTTTTGAATTGTATGATACGTTTGGTTTTCCGATGGATTTAACATCACTGATTGCGCGCGGTTATGGATTAAGCATTGATGAAGCGGGTTTCCAGGTAGAACTGGAAAAGCAGAAAAATCGCTCACGCGCAGCAACAGCAATTGATACAGGTGATTGGCATATTGTTAACCATCACAATGATCCAAATGCAGCCACAGAGGAAGAAGCTATGGCTACAATAAGACATGGTATGGCGGATGAGTATAGAAATATGGGAAATGAATTTGTAGGTTATGGTAAGTTAGAAGAAAATGTTTTAATACATAAATACAGACAGGTAAAAGCCAAAGGTAAAGAGCAGTATCAATTAGTATTTAATAAAACTCCTTTTTATGCAGAAAGCGGAGGCCAAGTAGGAGATATAGGTACTTTACAATCTGCTAACGAATTAATAAATATTTTAGATACAAAAAAAGAAAATGGCATATTTATCCATTTTGCAGATAGGCTTCCTTTAACTGAAAACTTAACGCAAACATTTGTTGCAAAAGTGGATTCGGAACGCCGTAAATTAACGGAGAACAATCACAGCGCAACCCACCTGATGCACGCGGCTTTACGCCAGGTATTGGGTACGCACGTGGAGCAAAAAGGATCGTTAGTGAACGAGGAGCATTTACGTTTCGACTTTTCGCATTTCTCAAAAGTAACGGATGAAGAAATTGCCCAGATCGAAGCGATCGTGAATGAAAAGATCCGCGAAAATATTGTATCGGATATTAAAGAAATGCCAATTGACGATGCTCGTAAACTGGGTGCTATGGCCTTGTTTGGCGAAAAATACGGAGATGTGGTGCGCGTGGTAACCTTCGATAAAAATTATTCGATCGAGCTTTGTGGTGGTACACATGTGCCTTCCACCGGGCAAATAGGATTGTTTAAAATTACTTCGGAAGGCGCTGTTGCTGCCGGGATCAGAAGGATTGAAGCAATCACATCTGTGAAGGCAGAAGCATTTTTCAATGAACAAAGTGCATTGGTACATGAACTGAAAATGCTGTTGAAAAATCCAAAAGATGTATTAAAAAGCGTGGAGAGCCTGATGGATCATAATTCTGAATTGCAAAAACAGATCGAACACATGCTGCGTGAGAAAGCAAAACAAATAAAGATTGACCTGGAAAAAAGCATTCAGGATATTGGCGGTGTTAAATTTATTTCTCAGAAGATCGAATTAAATTCGCTGGATATAATTAAAGATCTTCACTTTCAAATGAAACAGGAAATTCCTAATTTGTTTATGATCACCGCATACGAAATTGATGGAAAAGCAGGGTTAACCGGTTCAACATCTTCGGACTTTTTTACACAGAAAGAGTTGAACATGAATACAATTATCCGTGATTTAGGCAAGGAGATAAATGGTGGTGGAGGCGGACAACCTTTCTTTGCAACTGCAGGCGGTACAAATATTCATGGAATAAGTAAGGCGCTGGAAAAAGCGAAAACGATAGTTGAGATAAAAACCATTAAGCTATAATAAAAAAACTCCTTCAATTTTGAAGGAGTTTTTTTATTGACTGTATTCTCTTACGAAGCCGTCATCCGGCATTTGTTGCGGGATCCCATAGCTGTTAGCAGTATGTTATTTTAGTTTTTAATGCACCGCTCCTGCAACAGGTACGGATGACAGTTAATGATGTGATTTGTTTCCAAAAAAATTAACACACAGTACTAAATACTAACGACTAAAAACTAACTACTTTTTTTAACCGGATACACTTTAATATTGTACGTAAACGTTAGCATGTAATACCGCTGCAACAAATTTGTGCGTACATCTTCCGAGTAGGTTTCAGTTGTATTACGCGTGATGCTTGTATTTTGTCCAAGAATATCATTTACTGTAAAACGAAATTCTGCCTGCTGGTTTTTCAGGAATTTATAACCAAGGCCGGCATTCCAAAGCCAGTAATTCTGATCATATCCTGCCGATAAGCCTTTGTAGAATTGATTGGTAAGATCAGTGGCGAAAACAACGTTTTTCAAAAATATCAGGTTCAGTTTTACTTTACTGGTCTGGTTGTAATATTGCGTGTTCGATTGTTTGCTGATCGAGTTTTCTACGGTATTATAACTGGCATTTGTAGAAATTGTAAAATCCACCTGCTTGCTGATATTACTGCTCAGCGTAATTCCGCCGCCGTAGGTTTGTCCGTTCGAATAATTGACAATATCGTTTACAAGCCCCGGCGTTTTTGAATAAGAAGCCATGGCATTCACATTAAAATTGGATTTGATCAGGCTTACCGGGAACCCGTAGGTGATAAATGCGCGCGTGTTCATGTATCCGTTCATGTTTACAGGGCGTGTAAGCTGCGTTCCGCGCAGGAGGGTGATGTTATCCCTCACCGTATCCCTGCTGGCTGTGTAGGTGCTGTTGGCAATGTAATTGTCGGTGAACGTACCTGATAACACAGCGAAAAAAGAATTTCCTTTATCCGTGTTGGTGGACGAATAACGCAGGAAAACAGTGTTCTCGTAATTTTGTTTCAGGTCGGGATTACCAATGCTGAGCTGCGTTGGGTTGGAATTGTTGAGCACATTTTGCAGCTGATCAACCGATGGCTGAACCGTTTGCGTGCGGTACATGATGCGCAGGCTTTTTTTTGCGCTGAAGTTGATGCGCATCATCGCATTGGGTAAAATATTCTGGTAATTTCTATCGATGTTGGATGCATACGGAAAAGTTTGATCGGAAGTAAGCGTGGCGTACTGGTAATTAACACCGGCCATGAATTGTAGTTTCGGATTATTGAAACGGTATCCCACACCGGCTTTCTGCGTGTTGTAATTGCTTTTAAATACGTTGGATAACGTGGTATCTAGATTATTATATGTGTCATTAAAGGCCGAATAATTATAGGTTTCTTTATTATTTTCGGTTGTGTTGAACGAGTTGGCGTAATTGAATTGTAAAATGCTTTTCAGGCTCAGCGGTTCTGTATAAATTACGTTTACACCGATGTTGCTTCCTTTTTTTGCAAGTGTGGATTTCTGATCCAGGATACTTGAAAAAACAGATGTATCGTTGTAATAATAAGTGGACGAATTTAATTTGCTGTCGGCATCTGTTGAATTGTAAGAAGTGCTCAGGTCAACGGAAAAAGTCCGTCCCACTTTATGAAATTTATGCTGTAATAATAAATCGTTGGAAAGACTGTAAGCATCTGTTGTTGATCCATAACTGCTGGCAGAGTTGTTCAGCGTTTCATCGCCGATGGTGTTGGCACTTGTTAAATTACTGTTGCCGGTATTGTGCTGCAGCGAAAATTTAGGCGTGATGAGGATGGAATTGCTCGTGTCGATTTTCCATTCCAACCGTAAATTAACACGGTGGTTGATATTTGTTGAATTGTTGACGCTGTTCTCGTTATATACCTGTCCTGTATCCGAGATCGGCAAATACCTCCTGTTGGTAACCTGTGTTGCTGTATTGTCGGACCAGTTTAAAAAGTAGCTTCCCGAAACAGTTATTTTCTTTCCCCATTTATCGGAATAATTTAACCCGAGTGCATTTGTTTTAGAGATCCCGTTTTTTGCATTTACTAAAAAATTATTGGCACTCCCGCCGCCGCCGTAATTTCCACCGCCACCCTGCATACCGCCACCGGTAGCTCCGCGCCCGCCACGCCCGCCGCCGCCACCCGATGAGCTGGCAACACCCGCCAGATCATCCGCAGAGAAGTTCTGCTCGTTGGTATTATTGGATTGTGCCACAACGGAAACGCGCCGGTCGCCTTTAAAAAAATTAATATTTCCGCCACCTCTGTACACATCGTCATAACCATAACCGGCATATACTTTTCCGAACGTTCCGTTGCGCATGGCTGGTTTTGTAATAATGTTAATGGTCTTGGTGGTATTGCCATCGTTGATGCCGGTAAATTTCGACTGGTCGCTCTGGTCGTCATACACCTGGATCTTATCGATCACATCGGCCGGTAAATTTTTTAATACGGCGCTGGGATCATCTCCAAAAAAGGGTTTCCCGTCAACCAGTACTTTTTTTACATCTTCGCCGTGTGCCTGTATCGAACCATCGGGATTGGTGGTAACACCCGATAATTTTGTCACGAGGTCTTCCGCACTTGCATCCGGGTTGGTTTTATAGCTGCTGGCATTGTATTGTGTGGTATCGCCTTTTTGAACGGCTGTGGGCGCTTTGTCTTCCACTGTTACCACCTTAAGGTCTTTACCCAATTGTTCAAGCGAAATGGTATTCAATACAAGTGGAACATCAGTTACTTCCACATTTTTTATGAGATTTTTATATCCTATATAGGAGATCTTTAAAATGTATTTTCCACTTGCCACGGCATCAATGGTAAAATTTCCGTCCAGGTCGGCTGTAATGCCTTTGTATAGGGAAGAATCAGGAATGTTTAAAAGTAAAATGCTGGCGCCGATCAGCGGTGATTTATCATTTTTGTCGAGAAGCTTGCCTGTAACGCTGCCTTGCGCAAAACCGCCAACTGTGGCAACAGAAAAGAACAAATAGAGAAAGAATTGTTTCATAAATACCATTTTGTACAAAATACAGACCAACCGTAATCAGAAAGGTTTAATTAGTCTTGCGTATTAAGTGCAAATGTAATGCATTCACAAACATTCCGGTATTATTTACTTTTCCAGTAATCCTGCATCAGTTCAACCGACCAGTCAGGCTGCTGAACTGCCGTAACAGGTAAGAATTCTTTCATTACCGGCTTGATATCGATAATGGGGGTTCCATCTATTGCATCAAAATTTTTAACTAATAGGGAGCGTTCTTTCCTTTTTATTAATTCCACTATTGTCAGACCGATTTTATTAGGACGGTCTTTTTTGCGCTGGGCAAAAATACCTACATCCGGCCAGTTTTTGTTTCCTCTCGGATGTCCGTGCAATACAATGGTATTGTCAGGTACTTTATTAAACTGGTAAATGATTTCCAGGTGAGAGAAGGTGTCAATGCCGTTTAATGTTTCGGAAGGAATGTGTGGCAGCAGCTCAATTTCGGTAATTACATCACCCCAAAAATCATCTTTCAGTTCAGCCCGTTTATTTTTTACAATGGCTACAGGTTCAATTTCAATTTTCATTGTTTAGTTTATTTAAATCCAGGTGCCGTATGTGATTTAATTTTATTTAATTGATGTTTTATGATGCAAATCGAGCAATCAATTCTTTGTGTAAATCCAGGCCCACCAGATCAAAATTCCCTGCAATGGCAATCTCGCTATAGCGATCCACAAACCGGGATTTTGTTTTTGATAAAAATTCACTGCCATTTGAATGTTCGCCGGAAATACCCCGATCAGCAAAGCAATGATCAGCCAGGCGCCAAGCGGGCGGGTACTTTCCGGTAATAGCAGCAATGCAAATGCAATTTCAAGAACGCCGCTGACGTACACGATTGGCAAATGCCATGGAATGTAGGGTGGCATGATCCGCATGTACATGCGTGGATTTACAAAATGATACACACCGGCTACCGTGTATAGCAAAGCCATTACATAAAGGAGGATCATTTTCATTTTTAACCGGAATTTAGGATGATCTCAAAGATATAAAAAAGCGCTTAAAGAAAACGTACCGCTTGTCCCATGCGGTATTGTCCTCGTTTTTGAATGGAAATAAAAGGGAAGCGCCGCGACCAGTAAAACATTCTTTTTTTTGTTGTCCAGAAAGGTTTTACCATTGGCGGGTAGTAAGCGCTGCGGTCGGTTCCCGCCGATTCTTCCACAACCGGCGCTGCTTTTTTTACTATGATGGTTCCATTGATAGAAGCAAGCGCCGGATCAGGAGCAACCTGTTCGGTAAGAATACTGTCGGTTTGCGCCGATGCTGCTTTATAACCAAAAGTTAGCAGTAATCCTGAAAACCAGATGATCACTTTTTTGCTGAATGGAAAACGGATGGGTGCAATTAGTGAAAGGTCTACTTGTTCGGGACGAAAACGCCCGCAGAGCTGCGGATCTTTTTCATACAAAGCAAAATAATCATCTTTGCTTTTGTGGGTAAAATCGATCACGTTTTTTTTGCAAACGTCGCAATAGCGGCCGCAGGCAGTCATTTGCATTGCATCCCAGCTTTGGTTGCATTCAAATGTGAGTTGGATGGTGGAGGAGGGTTTCATACTCTGATAACTGTAGAATATGAAAAAAGATAAAGAAAAATTCAATTTTTTTTCAGCCCGTCATTAAAAACTAATATCTCCAATGATCCGGTAATCGCGCACTCTTTCCGAACGAATAAAAGGAAAGCGTCTGGACCAGTAAAATTTACGTTTTTTAGTTTTGATGAAAGGCTTTGACGGATCGGGTTGCACCGTTTGCAGCTCATTGTTTTGTTCAATTGCAGGATTAAGTACGCCGTGTCGGGCAGTAAAATTTTCGCCTGAATATATTTGCTCTGTTGGATGAATGATGGATGCTGCGCCGGCTGGTTTTGAAACTAACGAAATAAATACGGTGGAAATAAAAAGGAATACTTTCCGATGAACAGAAATACTGATTGGCCGTATCAGCGAAAGATCTACCTGTTCGGGTTTAAAACGCCCGCATAAGCGGGTTTTTCCGGCAAGCAACGCTTTGTATTCCTGTGGCGTTTTGCTGGTAAAATCGATCACTTCTTTTTTACACACATCGCAATAGCGGCCGCAGGCGGTCACTTTCATCGTGTCCCAATCCTGGTTGCATTTAAAATTCATTTTAATAACAGGTGATTGTTTCATTGTCTGCGATTTTTTTATGCTCCGTGCCTTGTTAAAATTTCCCCATCATCTGCCGTTGCTTTCTGACCCGGATAAATGGAAAGCGCCTGCTCCGGTAATAGCTCCATTTGTTAATTTTCATAAAGGGCTTTGGGCCCGGTGCTTCCAGGTCTCCATCATGTTCAACTGCAGGAATAAGTACGGCATCCTGGCCACTGGAATTTTTTCCTGTAGATACCTGCTCTGTTGGATGTATGATGGATGCCGCGCGGGCTGGTTTTGATACTAAGGAAATGAATACGGTAGAAATAAAAAGGAATGCTTTTCTGTGAACTGAAATATGGATCGGCCTGATCAGCGAAAGATCCACTTGCTCTGCAGCAAAACGCCCGCACAAATTGGTTTTACCGGCAACAAGTGACTGAAATTCCTTCCGTGATTTGGTTGTGAAATCAAGCACTTCTTTATTGCATACATTGCAATAACGTCCGCAAGCCGTGACTTGCATCGATTCCCAATCCTGGTTGCATTCGAAGGTTAGTACTGTATGTTTTTTGCTCACATTCATCAGACGCGGATAAGTTGTAAGGTTGCTTATTTTAATAAACGCCCTTCGACAAGCTTAGAGTGACAACGAATCAGTTTAGCTCAATCCTAATTCCTTCATCTTTAACCTAGGTTAAAGTGCTCGCTTGCCATTTCCTGGATGGCTGTACCAATGGCCAGTGAAGAAGTTGCAGCCGGTGATGGCGCATTCAGCACGTGGATAGCGTTACCGTTCACTTCAATTTTAAAATCATCGATCATTTCGCCTTCCGGTGCCAGCGCCATGGCGCGAACGCCTGCACGTCCGGGTTGCAGGTCGTCCATTTCCAGTGATGGAATTAATTTATGCAGCCGGCTTAAGAAAAAGCGTTTCGAAAAAGCACCGCGGTATTCATCCCATCCGAATTTCATATTCCTTGCAAAAAATTTCCAGGTACCCCCAAAAGTAAGCGCTTCAGCAGTGTCTTTGAAGGAGAAATCCGTTTTGCCGTAACCTTCGCGCTTAAACACAAATACGGCATTAGGCCCGCATTCTGTTCCACCGTGGATCATGCGGGTAAAATGTACGCCCAGGAATGGATATTTTGGGTTCGGAACCGGGTAGATCAGGTTTTTCACTTTGCTCAATCCTTTTTCCGTCAGATCAAAATAATCGCCGCGGAAACCCACGATCGCCGTATCTACTTTTGCGCCTTCTTTTTTAGCAATGCGGTCGCTTTGCAGCCCTGCACAAGTGATTACATACGTGCCCCTGAATTTTCCTTTCGGTGTAATTACATCGGTATAACCGGCGTGCTTTTCAAATGCTGTTACTTCATGTTCCGTCAATACCTTGCTTCCCGGAAATTTGGCATGGATCAGCTCCACGTATTTCCTGGAAACATCCGCATAGTCAATAATACCTGTGCATGGAACCCACAGGCCTTCAATCCCCACACAATACGGTTCAATTTCTTTGATGCGTTTTGCATCAATTTTTTCAACACCTTCCACGCCATTTGCGATCCCGTTATTAAAAACTTTGTTCATGTGTGCCAGCTCAGATTCCTCTGTTGCCACTACAATTTTTCCGCAAATATCATGTTGAATGTTGTGTTCTTTCGCGAAAGCAACCAGCTCCCGGCGGCCATCCACGCAATTTTTGGCTTTGTATGATCCCGGCTTGTAATACAAACCCGAATGGATCACACCGGAATTGTGCCCGGTTTGGTGCGCTGCCACTTCTTTTTCCTTTTCAAGTACCAGTATTTTTTTACCCGGATATTTTATATTGATTTTGTAAGCGGCTGCCAATCCTACGATTCCTCCGCCAACAATGATAATGTCAAATTGATTGTTTTCCACAAGGCTTAATTTTGCTCAAAAATAATGATTTTTTTTAGTTAAAAACGGGCAAGCTGCCGCTTTGTATATTTATTAAATATGAATATATTTGATAAAACAACCAAGCGAATCTTTCACAAAAATTAAAACCCTATAAAATGGACAATACAAGGAAAAGAATGGACAAAACAATAAGACGGCGACTGATCTTTACAATCATGCTCATGATGGCGATAGGAAATTACACACGGCTTAAGGATACCGATAATGTACGGGCGATTGAATTTTTCTCCATTTTTACCATTGGGGCTATTGCCGGGTTGCTGGCGTATTCCATTATTGGCGATCGTAAAGAAAAGCCGGATGCGGAAAAATAGTTTTTTTATAATTAAGCAGGATGCAATTTTATGAAATTTAAACACCTTTTTATATTAACCGGCTTTGTGCTGATCTCCGATTTTGTAAGCGGACAAGTTGTTTTAGAGCAGAATTACAAAAACGATACTTCCGATTTCCAGAATATCAGGAACAAAATAAAGGACCAGTCCATTTTTCTGATGCTGGATAGCAACAATATGGACGCGTACATTAAGCGTTCACAGTTAGAATACCTGTTAAACAATTATAAAGCATGTATCTCTGACATGAACGAGGTGTTGCGCATCTCGCCCAATAGTGCAGATGCCTATTGTAATTTGGCAATGGCAAATTGTTTCCTGAAAAATTACAAAGAAGCACTGCAACAAATAAGCAAATCAATAGAGCTGGTGCCGACTTACGCCATGTATTATTTAAACCGTGGCTTTATTGAAAGCGAAAACCTTGATTACAAAGCGGCAATAGCCGATCTCGACCATGCTATCCTGTTAAACCCCGATTATGCCAAAGCTTACTGTAACAGGGGTTCTGCCAAACACAAGCTGAACATGTTCGAAGAAGCAATTGCTGATTATACAAAAGCGATGACATTGAAAGCCAATTATTTAGAAGCCATTTATAACAGGGGTGTTTCTGAATTCAGCCTGCAGGATTATGACCATGCGATCACAGATTTTAACAAAGCCCTGGAGCTGGAACCGGCTTTGGGAGTGGTGGAATTTTATACGTATCGCGGGCAGGCGTATGAGAAAAAAGGCGACAAAGTTCATGCGAAGCTTGATTTTGATAAGGCAGAAGAATTAAAAAAAATTAAATAAGTACCTGGAAGTTTATACCAAAATGATCTTCTATAAAGCTTTCAAACATTCTGCTGCCACTTATTAAGAATAATAGGATACTCATCTTGCAGAAGTTTTTGATCTTGTGCAATAGCGGGAGGGATCGCCGGAGGAATGATCCGGAAACAAAAGGTTCTTTTTGCATGTATCAAATAAAGTCCCCGATACTCATTTAATTTTTTTTTAAGCCGAAAACAAAAAAATGTATCCTTTTTTATTACTTGTGTTATAGATGTAAAATGAATAATAAAATAGTACATCCCTAAAACAAATAATATGAAAAAAACAATCCTTCTTCTCGTCCTTGCTTCTGCATTGTTTTCCTTTTCAGATAAGAAGCCCCTTGAAATGAAATTTGACCTGAAAGCGCTGGAACGCTCACTGGTTGTGATCCCAACAGGAACATTTGATATGGATACCAATGCCCGTGGGATAGACAGAATGGCAATCGGGCGCATTGAGCCAAAACCTGATAAGCCAATTACCGTCAACCAGTTTTACATGTCGAAATATGAAGTAAGCAACTGGCAATACCTGGAGTTTTTATCGGAGCTACGTCAAACAGACACATTGCAGTATCATAAAATGCTGCCCGATACACTGGTATGGCGGCAAAAATTCAGTTATAACGAGCCGTATGTAGAATATTACTTACGGCATCCGGCTTACCGCGATTACCCTGTTGTAGGCGTTACGCATGAGCAGGCAGCCTTTTTCTGCGACTGGCTTACTCAAAAATACAACAAGGAGCCCGGAAGCAAATTTAAAAATGCCCGTTTTTATTTGCCAACAGTTGAGCAATGGATTTTTGCCGCCCAGGGCGGACTGTATAAAGCTTCTTTCCCATGGGGGGATGATTTTGGCATGCAGGATGAAAAAGGAAAATGGCGGGCCAATTTCCTGGCGCTGGCGCAGGGAGGGATTCGCAGGGATGCGGAAAACCCGGAGAGCCGCGCTTACGGATCTTATGGAAAAAAATATTCTACAGATGCAGGAAGTGCAAGTTCTGAAGGAACCGGCGGATCTGCTGATGTAACAGCTCCTGTAATGTCATACTCGCCCAATGGATACGGTTTGTACAACATGGCAGGAAATGTAGAGGAATATTTGAGGGCAACTGGAATTACAAAAGGCGGAAGCTGGATGGATACCGGGTATTATCTGCAGAATATGGTATCCGAGGCTTACGATCCTCTCAGCCAGCCAACGTCTTCGGACCGGGGTTTCAGGATTGTGATGGAAATAGCCAAATAATCAAACAGGTAGTTTAATACGTTTAGTATAACAGTTGCATTTCAAGGTGATTTGTCCAGAATAATCATCCGGTTATTTAAAATATTCCTGTGTTTGGTAATGCTAATCTTAAGATTAACGTCGCCAATCTACAGGCTGATGACGCCAAAATACATTTAGCAAGGCCCGGTAACAGATTATTTTAAATATTCTCCTGTTGGGTGATCCCAATCTTGAGATTAGCGTCGCCAATCTACAGGTTGATGACACCAAAATGTATTTAGCGAGGTCCGGCAGGAGAATATTTTGAATAATTTACTGATTTGTCAAGTCAATCACGAGGCTATTTTAAATGTTTTTCAAATAAAAATAAAACAGTGGCCGCAAAATAAAATGTAAAGGGATTTAGTATATTTGGGTATGTACAAATAAACCTGGGATAAAGGAATAATCCGTTCCGTACTACCGGAACTTACGCTCAAAAAACGGGTGCATTACGATTATGTAAAAAAGAAAGACAGTCGGTAAATTATTCAAATTCATATATTGACCTGTTTTTATGAAAAAATCACCTGCATTTATCCTTCTTTTTTGCTTTTGTGGAACAATTCTATGCGGCCAAACAAAATCAGGTAATTTATTTATTGATACTACAGGTAATATTGAGTACAATGGGAAGATTGAAAATATCGGCTTCTCTGATGAAAATGGGCTAAGCGCTGCCGATTCCATGATTCGCATCGATACTATTTCAGGAGCAGCATTTGAGAAATTCAAAAAAAAGTATTCTCCAAAAATCGATAGAGATTCTACCCGCGCCGCTTGGACCGATACCTCCTTTACAGTTAAATTTAAAAATATAAGCACTGCATTTCCTGCAAACAGGATCTGCGAATGCACCTCGTTTTCCTACATTGGTTTTCTAAAGCCGCTCAATTTGTTTTTGATAAACAGCGTTGATATGAAAAATGAATTGGCGTATATGCTGATGATCGATAGTAATACAGGCAAGTCATACGAGAGTTTTACACCTTACGACGAAGGGACGGCAGCTGTGTGTATTTCATCGGGCAATACATACCTATTGACTTATGCGAACACTACTTATGAACACAATCAATGCGTTTTGGACCTGCTCCGGATCAATCCACAAAACGGGTATTACCGGCTCCAGGATGTGATGCAGATCAATATCAATAATTTGAATATTAACGATTTGGTTTGGATCAATGAAAATTCATTTGCATTATCTGTGAGGGAAGAAGTTCTTTCAGAAGATTTATCAAAAGTGCTGGCGCGGAAATATTGTCTGAAAATTATCATTCAAAAATGAATGATTGAGTAATCTAAAGAGTATACAAATATTCAATAAAATCATTAAATTTGTGATCCAAAATCAAAACATAAGATGAGAACAATCGAATTTCGTGAAGCACTTCGTGAAGCAATGAATGAAGAAATGCGCAGAGATGAAAAAATATTTTTAATGGGCGAGGAAGTGGCCGAATATAACGGCGCTTACAAAGTGAGTAAAGGAATGCTTGCCGAGTTCGGCGAAAAACGCATCATCGATACACCGATTGCTGAGCTTGGCTTTGCAGGAATTGCTGTTGGCGCTGCAATGAACGGGTTACGCCCGATCGTGGAATTCATGACCTTCAACTTTTCGCTCGTGGCGATCGACCAGATCATTAATTCTGCAGCAAAAATGATGAGTATGAGCGGCGGACAATTTTCCTGCCCGATGGTATTCCGCGGCCCTACTGCTTCTGCAGGGATGTTAAGCTCCCAGCACTCACAGGCATTTGAAAACTGGTTTGCCAACTGCCCGGGATTAAAAGTTGTGGTGCCATCCATTCCATACGATGCAAAAGGCTTGTTAAAAGCCGCTATTCGCGATAACGATCCCGTTATTTTTATGGAAAGCGAGCAGATGTATGGTGATAAAGGCGAAGTTCCGGAAGGAGAATACATTATTCCGATCGGTGTAGCCGATATTAAAAAAGAAGGAAAAGATGTAACCATTGTGTCTTTTGGCAAGATCATGAAACAGGCACTGGGCGCAGCAGCAGAATTGGAAAAAGAAGGCATCAGCGCTGAAGTAATTGATTTACGCTCCGTTCGCCCGATCGATTTTAATGCCATCATTAATTCCGTTAAAAAAACAAACCGCCTTGTGATCGTAGAAGAGGCATGGCCATTGGCTTCCATTTCTTCCGAGATCACTTTTAAAGTGCAAAAAGATGCATTTGATTATTTAGATGCTCCTATTCTGCGTGTAACATCTGCAGATGTTCCATTGCCTTACGCGCCAACATTGATTGAAGCATCATTACCAAATGTTGCACGTGTTGTAAAAGCCGTAAAAGAAGTAATGTACGTGAGTAAATAATTAAGGATTAATAGTTAGCAAACGCCCGGACAAAATAATTGTCCGGGCGTTTTTGTTATCAATATTTTTCGGGTAAAACTGCAATCTCCAACAAACCTGTTATCCCGGGCCTGACCCGGGATCTCATAAATGCTTGCAGGATCAAATTATAACGCTAATATTTAGCACGTCGTTTTAAAAGCGCGCTGCTCAGCCGGGTATACACTTTTGGCCTTGTTCAGCAATAGCGGTAATAATCGCCGGACGAATGAATAAAGGATAAAAAGAATGTTTTTTTTGTATTTATAAAATAAGAATTATCCAGCACGTCGCTCAAAAAATTGTACTACTCACCCGGGCGGACGCTTTTGGCCTTGTTCAGCAATAGCGGGAATAATCGCCGGACGAATGAATAAAGGATAAAAAGAATGTTTTCGAATATACCCAATCAGTGCAAAGAATTAATTGGCGATTATTAACCGCGGTTTTGTCGAACGGCAGAGAGACAAAAATTGCCTTACAAGGTCAAAAAGGTTTTTGTTACTTTTTGCCTTCAAAAAGTAATAAGATTAAATCCCCAATAATTTGCATACAAACAAAAACTCCCTCTGAATTTACTTCAGAGGGAGTTTTTGTTTGATCTCTAATTCAGCTATTTCACCAGCGTTACACTACCAATGTATTTGTGCTTCTTATCATTCGTATCTGTTAATTTGATCACATACACATACACATCCTGTTGCGCTATTTGCGTGCCGTTGTTTGCATAACCTTTCCAGTGCTTATTAATATCATCACAATGGAAAATCAAATTACCCCAGCGGTCGTAGATCATCATATCGTAATCTTTGATGGATTCTCCTTTTCCAAAAAATTCATCATTAATGCCGTCATCATTTGGCGAAAATGCATTTGGTACATAAAACGTAAATTCAGGGTCAATTGTGATACACACATCCGTACTATCCTGGCAGCCATTGTTGCTCGTTACCAGTAAATGCGCACAATACGTTCCTTCGTTTGTAAATGTGTGCGATGGATTTGGCTGGTTGCTGGTGTTTGTCAGCGGATTTAAAATATCGCCAAACGTCCAGTTCCAGCTCATGATCGAACCAGGGCTCACCGTTGATTCATCCGTATATTGAACATTCGGGGTAATAATGCTGGTGGATAACGGCGCAGTAAATTCCGCATGAGGGATCGCATTCACCGTAATGTAATTATTATACGTTACACTGGTAATACAGCCTGCTGCGGATGTATCCGTAAGTGTGATCGCATAAGTGTTAGGTATTACAAAACAATGGTTTTGGTTTTGTCCGCTCACAATACTTCCTGAACCATCGCTCATGTCCCAGCCCCAGCCGCTGATAGAACCTGATGAAATAGTGGAGTTATCTGTAAGTGCTACACACAGCGGTGAACAACCGGAAACAACATCCGCGGTAAATGAAGGCAGAGGAACCGGCAACACCGTAACCGTTACCGTTGCTGTAACAGCAGGCGAACAGCCGTCCGTTACCGTTACTGTATATGTAGTATTTACTATTGGATTTGCAATTGGCGCAGCTATCGATGTACTGCTCAATCCCGTTGCAGGCACCCATGTATACGTGTAAGGTCCGCCGTTTCCATTGATTGCGTTTGCAGTAATTGTTTCGTTGTTGCCTGGGCAGATCGGTGTTCCGGGCGCTGTTGTTACAGATAATGCAGGATTAACAGTCACAGTCACTGTTTGTGAGGTAGCCGGACAGCCGTTTACATCCGTAGCATTCACAGTATAAGTTGTGGTGATAGCAGGCGTTGCAACCGGGTTGGCAATTGCCGGATCGCTTAATCCAGTTGTTGTTGTCCATGTATAGCTGTATGCCGGCCCGTTTCCACCGGTAGCGTTTGCAGTAAGCGTTGTGCTGCCGTTGTTGCAGATGCTTACGTTAGAGATCGGTTCTAATGATACCTGTGTAGGCTGTGTAATTATTACCGTTGCTGTTGCACTGCAATTGTGCGCATCGGTTACGGTACAGGTATATGTGCCTGCGCATAAGCTGGTGGCAGTTGCGCTGGTTTGCACCGGAACTGTATTCCAGGAATAAGTGTATGCCGTTGTACCACCGGCAGCAGCTACTGTAGCCGATCCGTCGCACACTCCAAAGCACGATACCATTGATGATGCAGTAATACTTGCTGTTAATACCACAGGTTCCGTTACAGCAGCCGAGTTAGTTGCCGTACAGCCCCATGAATCAGTAACAGTTACTGTATAATTTCCGGCACATTGATTACAAGCCGGTGTGCTGCAACCTCCGCTCCAGGCATAAGTTGGATATGTTCCGGATCCGCCAGATGGGATCACAATCGTTTGTCCATCACAGGTTCCGTTACACGAAGTTGGCAACCCCGCTACAGCTAATGTAATTTGAGGATCGGCAAAAACAGTTACCGAATCGCTTCCAACGCAGCCGCTTGGGTCTGTTACCACCACGCCATAGGTTGTAGTGTTTGTTGGACTCGCAGTTGGATTGTAAACTGTTGCGCTGCTTAAGCTGCCCGGCGACGACCAGCTGTAAGTATAACCCGCTCCGTTTGGACTAACCGTTAATACCGTATTTCCGCTATAGCAGATCGTATCATTAAGGCCCGCATCTACAGATAATACAGTGTTTATTGTTACCGTTGTCACTGCTGTGGAAGAGCATCCAAGGGATGTGCCGGTAACCGTATATGAAGTGGTAGCAGCAGGTGTAGCGTTTGCTGTGTTTGTTCCTGTTGATGTAGCTCCTGCCGACCATGTGTAAGACGTAGCGCCATTTGCCGTTAACTGTGCAGTGGAACCCGGACAAACACTTGGCGAATTTACAGTCGTCACAGGTATCGGATTTGCCGTAACAGTTGATACCGCCGTACTTGAACAACCCGTTGCGGTTCCTGTAACTGTATATGTTGTAGTAGTAACAGGCGATGCATCCGCCGTTGTTGTGCCTGTAGAAGTAGCTCCTGCTGACCATGTGTACGATGCGGCACCGCTTGCCGTCATTGTTGCTGTTTGCCCTGCACAAATAGTTGGTGAATCTACCGTAACCGGTGGTAATGGCGTTACTGTTACCGTTGCTATTGCAGTTCCGGAGCAGGAACCTGTTGTGCCCGTAACTGTATAAGTTGTAGTAGTTGTAGGAGAAGCATCCGCAGTAGTTGTACCTGTGGAAGTAGCTCCCGCCGACCATGTATAAGAAGTAGCGCCGCCTGCTGTTAATGTTGCTGTTGTTCCATCACAAATAGTTGGTGAGTTCACCGTTACAACTAAAACAGCGGCCACACTAACCGTGGATACTGCTGTATTCGAGCATCCCAATGATGTTCCTGTAACCGTGTACGTTGTGGTGCTTGCAGGCGTTGCGTCTGCTGTGCTGGCTCCTGTAGATGTAGCTCCCGCCGACCATGTGTATGATGTTGCGCCCGCTGCAGTCATTGTTGCAGTGATACCAGGGCAAATGCTTGGTGAATCAACCGTTACAGCAGGAATAGAGTTTACAGTCACTGTGGACATCGCAGTTGATGAACAACCCAATGTTGTTCCGGTAACAGTATAAGAAGAAGTAGTTGCAGGAGAAGCATCTGCAGTAGTAGTTCCTGTAGATGTAGCTCCTGCCGACCATGTGTATGAAGTCGCGCCGCTTGCCGTCATTGTTGCTGTTTGTCCATTGCAGATCGTGGGTGAATCCACGGTAACAATTGGTAATGGAGTAACCGTTACGGTTGCTACCGCTGTACCAGAGCATCCACCTGTTGTTCCGGTAACGGTATAACTCGTAGTGCTTGTAGGTGAAGCATCAGCAGTTGTTGTAGCTGTAGATGTAGCTCCCGCCGACCATGTATAAGATGTTGCGCCGCTCGCTGTAAGCGTTGCCGTAGCTCCGTTACAAATGGTTGGTGAGTTTACAGTCACAACCATTGTAGCAGCAACTGTAACTGTAGCAACTGCTGTAGCCGAACATCCCGCAGAAGTTCCGGTTACTGTGTAGCTTGTTGTTGAAGCAGGTGAAGCCGTTGCAGTTGTTGCTCCTGT
>OLLL01000137.1_pt1 | contig 51721 bp, 45 predicted proteins | sample 1604541 | NCBI WGS metagenome assembly OLLL01 (sample SAMEA104055722, study PRJEB20765) | soil metagenome | isolation source: soil
ATTTCGCATTTTTTATTTTCCGAATTGGCAATACATGATCGGCAGTGCCATGGATCTGTACCACAGAGGAAGGAACAATCTCGTTTTTCCAATTCATAATACAATATACAGCACCGCTGAAATAGTTTTTGGGAGCGGCATTCAGCATTTCTTTAAAGCGCTGTGCCTGCTCGCCGGATGAAACCCCGAATGCTTTTTTTACCAGTAAAGCACATTTGATGTAAAGTTTATCGCTCATGTTTTTATACAAGGAGAACGATTTCCAGACAGTGAGTTTCAGCGGCAGCTGATCACTTGTTTTACAACTGGAGATCACAAATGTTTTTACAGGGTTCAATTGTTTGGCGATCTCAACAGCACACATCCCACCGAAAGAAACACCCAACAATGCAAAGGATCGCGTTGTGTCGATCTGTTCCGACAAACGAATAGCGTAACTGGCCAACGATTCGTTTTTATCCGGCGTGAGCCATTTAATGTGACGGATCTCGCAATTATTTAGTTTTATATTTTTAAACAAGCGTTCATCCACGCCCATTCCGGGGATACAATATATGGTAAGCATGTTACAAAAATTTATTTTTATAATCTTCCCTGCTGCGTGCAATTACTTCGTATGCCTCTTCCCTGCCATATACATTGGTAATTTCACAGGTTGGATGTTCGGCACCGGGCAGATTTTTGTATGTTAAAAAATAATGTTTCAGCCGGTTCACCATTGCCTCCGGCACATCTTTGATGTCGTGCCAAATGTTGTAAATCTCATCCGATTTCATCACAGCAATGATCTTGTCATCTGCTTCTCCTTTATCGATCAGGCGCAGGCCGCCAATCGGGATCGCCTGCAGCATAATGTCGCCATGTGTAATTGCATGCTCGGTAAGTACACAAATATCCAAGGGATCGCCATCGCCTTTCTTTACTTTTTTACCGGATTTTTCGGATGCGAATTCCGCAATTTTTACATCGCAATAGGTTTGCGGCACAAAACCGTACAGGCAGGGAACTACGTTGGAAAACTTCTGCGGACGGTCGATCTTCAGATAACCGCTTTCTTTATCGATCTCGTACTTAACGGTATCGGTGGGTACAATCTCTATAAAAGCCGTCACTATCTGCGGCGCATTTTCGCCGATCGCAATGCCATGCCATGGATGTGATTTATATTTATGTATCATTTTCTATAATATTTTCTTGAAACTATGTAAACAATTATCATCGCGCCAAGCGATACCAGCAGCAGCCATAGCTTTCCCATGGCGCTGGGCTGTTCATTGCGCGGCCCCATTTCTTTTTGGGTATCATTCAATTGATTGTGCTGTGCATACGTCTGTATGCCCAATGTGGTTTCCAGGAATTCATTTTCCTGTTCGAATGTGCGTTGCGCTGCCACCTGGTAATAATCGGCAGTGCTGTCTGTGATCTTTTTGCGGGAATGACTGCAAAGATCCACCGTTACCAGGTTAAAATGCTGAAATACCCCATAGATGATCCATTCTTCGTTTTTGGAAAAACTCATTAAACAAGCGGATGTACAATCATAATCCACCGAAATATGCTGTTCCACATTGCCTTTGTATAAGCTGGTGATGGTAAAATAAACGGTGCCAATGCCTTCGGTACGGCAGGGAATAATGGAATCGACGGTTCCGTAAAAGATCACATCGTATTTTTTGCAAATGTCTTTGGAAACGGGTTCTAAAGGCGGACAATCACAGGCAAACAAAATGTTTGAAAAAAGTATAAACGAAAGGAAGATGAGCTTTTTCATGACTGCCGGATTAGCAGCTCAAAGATACGAATATACGAATAGCCAACAAAAGTGAATTTTTGCGAACTTGTGTGGTACAGATAACGCCCGCCTGAACGATTCGGGCAGGAACAGGAACGAAACTACGAATCTGTGTTTAATGATTGTAAATTATGCTATTTTGTTTTGCTAAAAAAACAGTTGTACATTTAATAAGAAATTCATTATAAGAAATTTTCAAAATGAAACGACTCGGCTATTTTTTAATTTGTGTTATTTTCATAAGCATTTCCTGCACAAAAACCACGCAGGTTCATTTCCACGGCCGGATTACTTTTGCTTGTAATAATCAATTACCTGCTAAAAATGGCACCGTACATATATACCGTGGATATGATACAGGAAGTAGTCAAGCCGAGGTCATAGGAGAAACAGCCACTAATAATGAGGGGTATTACGACCTGATTGCTGAGGTCAGGCAAAAGGGAAATTTTGTGGAATATGTAGCAAACTTTGGCACCGGCCCAGGAACCAGTGCGAGTACTTATATTCAATTTTCGGGTGAAGCTTACTCATATGATAACGATCAGGATGTTGAATTGAATGGAAGCGCAAAAAACGACATCGCCTATAAATTCCACATTAAGAATAGCTCTCCATTTAACAGTGCGGATGTCCTTAATTCTTTCATTGTTTTTAATCATAGCTCACCCTATAACGAGCTTACACATATAGCCAATCTCACCGGAAATGTGGATACTGTAATTTATCAGTTTTATAATACCCCAAAAATGAATTATAACTATTCATATACAAAAAACGGGGTGCTTACTTCTGTTCCAGCCGATACGCTTGCTACACCGAATTGCCTGGATACTATAAGCGTAAATGTATTTTATTAGAATACACATGAGAAAAATCTTTCTATTTACTTTCATCATGTTCCATTATACTGCAGGAGCGCAGTTATTAAAAATCAAATCAGGTGATACTACCTATTTAAAACAATTGCCGCCGGTTGAAGATGCCTACGCCCCATTTTATGATTACGTTACTAAAGACAGTGTATTTAATGGACAATTTGTAGTTTATGATCCAGCCGACACCAACAAACTATTTATTGAGGGAACCTACAGAAATGGTTTAAAAACAGGGATCTGGAAATATCATTTTGTTACCGGGCAATTGCAAAGTATTGTGGAATATACAAATAACATTGAAAATGGATTAAGTATTAGTTTCGAGCAGGACGGAACAATCAGCTGCTATGGGCAAATGAAAGACGGCGAAGGTGATGGTGAATGGAAAATTTTTGAGAATAATATTTTAAGCTATACCGGAATTGAAAAGAATGGCAAACGCGAAGGTTTATGGAAATTATTTGATGAGAATGGCAACCTTAAAGAAACACATTCTTGTCATGAAAATATCCTTGAGGGAGAATTCAGGGCTTTTTATCCTTCGGGAAAAATTATGACTACAGGAGCTTACCACAATCGTGTTAAAATCGGGAAATGGACCTATTATTATGAAAACGGAAAAAAAAAATGGGAGGAGGATACTGCCACCGGAAAAATAACGCATTGGAATGAAAACGGTAATGAAGTAAAAAAATAGATGCTGCATGCATTGATAAGGTCAGGGGCCGGCGCCCGGGATGACAGCCCCGAGGAGTGAGTATGCAATTTAAGATTCAGCATCCACACAGTCTAACATCCAATATCTAATATCCAACCCATCTAATTCGTGATATTCCTTACTTCTGTTCTCCGGTTTTTTTTGCGGCCTGCATCTGTTGAATTATCAGCGATCGGCTGTGTATCACCGTAACCTTTTGCAACTACCTGTTTGGCTCCCACGCCTTTTTTGATCAGGAAATCACGAACGGCATTGGCACGGGCTTCGGAAAGTTTTTGGTTGGCGTCGGCATTTCCCACATTATCGGTATGACCGGCAATTTCGATGATGGTTGTTTTTTTCAACAACATGTATTCCGCCAGTTCGTTCAATTGTTTGGCAGATGCAGCCTGCAATGTAGCTTTTCCGCTATCAAAAAATACGTTATCAAGCGTGTACATTTTCGGTGGATTGATGATCAGGTCATATTCGTAATTCACAGCCCCATCCACCGATGGCATGTCCAGCACATTGTAATTTTCGTTTTCCGTAAATGCTTTGTATTGTACCGTGTAACTATCGCCTTCCGGCACCAGCAGTTGAAACTTGCCATCTTCTTTGGTAATCCCGGTGTATACTTTTTTATCTTTTTTTGCTACAAATGAAACGGTTTCACCCTGTAACGGTTTTTTATTGTTGTCTTTTACAAAAACGGTCAGTAAAGCCTGCGTCTCCGTCGCTTCAAGCGTTTGCGCATTTACATACAGGGTACTGAATAAAAATACAGGAAGCAGGAAGATCGTTTTCATAACAAGGTTTATTTAGGTTGAACGGTTTGAGCAGGATCAGTTTCCGGTTTTTCTTTTTCGACCACTTCCACGATCACAAACGTGATGAGTAAAATGATCAGAATAACAAGGAATACTTTTCTGTTTTTATACAAAGGGGTTTTATACAAGGGTTTTGTAGCCGATTGATAATTGTACATCAGCTTCTTAAAATCCTTATGCTTATTGATCTGCTCGTCGGGCAAACCGGGTGGATCTATATTGAATTTAGTGTTCGGCATTTTTTTAAAATTCAGAATTCCCTTGTATTATTTTTTGGAGGAAAAGCCTCCCATTAGTTTTTTAATTTTATCGAGTACGCGATACAGCTTTACTTTTGCATTATTTTCGGTTATCCCGATAATGTTCCCGACTTCGGCAAAAGACCGCTTTTCAAAAAAACGTAATTCGATCAGCTGCAAATCTTCCTCTCCCATTTGTTTTAAAGCGGCCATCATCCGGTTTTGCTGATCGGAATTGTCTTCTTCCTGCACTTCCGCAATTAATGCGCCAACATTGCTCCGTTCGAGGCTTACTACCCGGTCCGCATTATTTTTTCTAAAATACATATTTATTTCATTAAAGGCAATGCGGAACAGCCATGCGGAAAACGGTACGCCTTTATATTCGTATTTTTTGATGTTGATGATCGCTTTTAAAAATACCTGCGAAGTAATATCCGCTGTAAGATCCTCGTTACCGGTGCGGCGGTATACAAAAACGAAAATGGGTTTATAATACCGGTCGTACAGCACATCAAAACGCGCAGGATTGCTTTTTGCAGCCTGGATCTGCTGCAATTCAAGCTTTAGCTCGTTCTCATTTTTGTGATGCGCGTTCAAATTGTACCGGTGTTTGAGATCATAATGCAGGAAATGGAAAAAAGATACAGATACGAATTAACGAATTTTCACGAATGTACGAATCTGTGGGTTTACCGTGTTTGAGTTGAAATACAATTATTATTTCAATTACCTATTACAAATCCCTTTAAAGCTGCAATATTCACAATTTGCGATTTCGGTAGTTTGCAAGAACGGCCTTGCAGGATCCATTATTTCCGATAATAATTGCTGCAGCTGTGCTTCAAATTCCTTTAAGATGGTTTCATTCAACGATGCATCGCCTTCCACTTTTACCATTTTTAAACCGGCGCTTAGTTCGCGGAAAGTAATGATCCCCGATTGGATATTTTCTTTGATGGCCGGGTTCATTTTCTGATACAAATAGGCATACATCAATAACTGGAAACTTTTTGAAAGTGTAGCTTCCGTCCGGATTTCGTTCCAGTCATCAAATTGTAATTCGTTGTTGGCCGCCAAACCGGTTTTATAATCCACAATACGCGTTATTTTTCCAACACCATCAATTCTGTCGGCATTACCTTTTATTTTTACGGTTTCGCCATTCACCTGCAGCTCGCTTTCCAGTGTTTGTTCCAATGCTTTAATGATAAGCGGTTCGTTTGTTTTTTCGAGCTGCCCAAGGAACTTTATTTCCGCATCTAAAAAGTTGGCGATAAATTTCAGCGCAACTTTCAGGGTCAGTAAATTTTTTCCGTAACTGATCTCCGAACGGTTATAATATTCTTCAAAGGCAGTGATTGTAAGCTCTTCCACTTTTCCTTTCATTTGTTTTACATCGCCGGGACTTAATTTATTTCCAATAAAAGGCTGGTATAATTTTTCGAGAACGCTGTGGATCACATTTCCCAATACATCGGCGCCAATGGTTTCTTCCACTTCCTCCGCTTCTTTTAATCCGGCTACACCGTGAAAATAAAACTGTAGCGAACAATTCCTGTATTTATTCAGCAACGAAGGCGAAAAGCCATATTCCGCTTTTGCTTTCAGCTTGGCAATGATCTCTGCATCTTTATCAATGATGATCACGTTGCCTGCATTTTCGGCCTTTACCGGGATCACTACCAGTTGCTCGGTGATGGTTACATTTGGGTTTACTTTTGGCAATTCATAAATTAATTGCGTTAAAAACCGGCTTTTTTCACCGCTTCCCAGCGCATCACTTTCGGTATTGTACAATAAATAAATATTGGTAGCACGCTGCAACAATCGGTAAAAGTGATAGGCAAAAATAGCGTCTTTATCACTGTAGGTTGGCAATCCGAAATGATGCTTTAATTCAAATGGAATAAATGAATTGACCGCTTTTCCGGATGGCAGAATATCTTCGTTGCAGGAAAGCAGGATTACGTTTTCAAAATCCAGTGTCCTTGTTTCCAGCATTCCCATTACCTGTAAACCCATCAGCGGCTCACCATAAAAAGGCAGGCTGCCGCTTTTTACAATCTGGTTAAGGATGCTGCGCAATGTTTTCACATCGCCTACAGAGTGCGGATAATCTTCCATCAGCACCTGGATGCGCTTTACAATTTTTGTAAAAGCAAATAAATATTCGAGCTCAAGGCTGGCTTTATTTTCAAGGGTTACATCCTGCTGCGCAATGATGCCGTCTTTTAACAAATCGATCAAATAAGTGATACAGCCAATTGCATCGGCAGCGGATGCCCAGTGATTAAAAACGGGCGCTAATAATTTGTATTCTGTTTCACGCCCGTCTGCAAATAATTTTTCAAGTGTACTTTTTGCAGCAAATACAATGTTGCGCTGCTGGATTTTTTGCACGATTGGTTTTACAGAAAGCCGGTTTTCGCTGTTGGCCAATGCAATGGCGGTGTACGGATGACTTAATAATTTGACAAGGTCCGTATGATAATAACTGTAATTTGCCCTGCCACCGGCAATCTTTTGCGCATTTTCATGCAGGCTGAATACAAGGTCGAAATAACCGGCAACAGGCGTATTCTTCAATGGATATCCCATTGTTACGTTAATATCTTCCAGGTTCTCCGGAAGGGAATGCAATACCGGGAACAGTAAATTTTCATCAGCGAGCACTAATGCAGTATGCTGTAATGTCTGTTCTTTATTTTTTATTTTAGTCACTAAGCTTCCCGCAACCTTTGCCTGTGCAACGTTTTTGGCAGCGCCAATGATGGTAATGTTTTTTTTGCCGCTGCTCAATCCTGTTTCTTCAAACACCGTATTCCGTTCACGGATTTTTTTAAAACGGCCATACTCATTGTAACGGCGGATAAAGCGCCCGGCTTCCTGGTTTACATTGTTCACGTAATAACTGTCGGTGTCCCAGATAATCTCTGCTTTATCAAGATCGACTAACTTTTCAATGATAATTTCTTCTGCCAGGTTGAGTGCATTGAAACCTGCAAAAATTATTTTTTTCCAGGGATGTTTGTTTACTTTTTCTTCCACCGCATTTGCTACCACACGATACGCCAATCCCTGGTATGCATGCTTTTTGGCCAGGGTACGCTCAATAAAGTCTTCGTAATAAGTGCCGAGTAATTTCCAGAAATCCAGGTATTGTTTCTGAAAATCGGTAAGGCCTTCATCGCTGTTAAGGCTCCAGGACTCTAATTCTTTAATATTTTTTAAATTCCCGAACAGCTGTTTTGCGTCAACCAAATAACGATCGATCTCATTAAAATCGCTTAATAAAATTTGTCCCCATTTACTAAATTCGTCAAACGTTTCGGCATTGCCGGGATTGCATTTTTTTACGGTTTCATACAATTCAAATAAAAGCGTGATCGGCTCGGCAGGCTGCAGTTCGGAAAGCAGCGCTACAAAATCCTCAGTAGCCAATATTTCGGGGCTCCAGAATGTTTTTTTAAGATTGTTGGACAGATGTGTTTTTAAGAACAAACCAGCCCTGCGGTTGGGCAATACAATGCACAGCTCCGAAATATCGTCGCCATATTTTTTATATAAATAGTCTACGGTTTTTTCTAAAAAGGATTGCATGCAATTTTGTTGTTTATCTTTGATATCAAATGTAAATATACTATTTATAAAAACCGGGCGTTATATATATAAAACAATCCCCATGAAACGTGCTGCATCAATCTTACTATTGGGATTAACTGTATCGGTTAAGCTCATTACCGCGCAAAATACCGGCAACACTGCGGAAGTAAAACCCTCTACGGATGCCTGTCCGAACTGGAATAAAAAACAGCCGGAAAGCAAAGCCAATTATTTTGCCTATTTAAGGAAAAGTCCGGCTGCGAATAAGCAAAACGGCAGCAGCAACCAATACGCAAACAACACTTATTATCATCCTGCCTCCATGAATGCCAATTCCGAACGGGCCGTCCCAGCCAATAATTTTTCGGAACCACGATACCGCAAAACAGCGCAAACTAATTCGCGCACCACAACCACACCTGTAGCCGAACCAACAAAAGCGAAAGATGAAGTAAAGGAAGAAACAAAAGCACCTGCTCCTACTTCACCTGAAACGAAAAAAACGGAGGAGAAAGTAATTGTACCGGAACAAAAAACGATTGCGGAGAAAAAAGTAGCTGATGCACCTGTTGCAAAAACGGAAGCAGCTGCACATGCAAACAAACCTGCAAATGTTACAAACGAAAATACACTATTAAAAAGCAAACGCCCGAATGTGAAGAAAGACAATAGTGTGCGCGTGAAGAAAACAAAATTTAAAAAGAACAGGGCTGCTAAATGTCCCAGCTTTTAGGTTGCCTGCAACCAACTAAAAATCCTTTCCTTTTTCAATATCAAAATCGGCGAATCTGTGGCGAAAACACACTGGTGGTGTAAACCCGGCAGGAGTTAATTTGATTGAAAATATTGCAATTAAAAATCAACAATAATCGACAGAATAACCAAATTAATCTTTAAATAAGATAAATTTAACGACAAATATTTGCTTTTTGTTGAAATAAGTGTACCTTTGCACTCGGATAGCAACATAAGGCATAGAAAAATTAAAATATTTGTTCTTTTTTTTCAGTAATGACAGGCTTTTTAGCGGTTTTACAAAAAAAGAAATAATGCGGATCATCAACTGATGGGTTTTTAATCAGTAAATAATTCGTCAGGAGGTCCTGATTGCCAAGATCTTCCTCCTTCACAAGAGTAAAAATTGCCACCCAGCAATTATTAATAATTAGATTTAGTTTAGAGAGAGATTTTATCTAATTAAAGAAAACCGTTCTTGAAAAAGAACGGTTTTTTTATTTTGATAATTCAAGAGAGTAAATTTTTTAAAGTAAAATGCAAATATTAAAATATATAAATATTGTCCTTTTCAGGGATAACATTCTAGCCGAAAATTGTATTTTTAATAAAAAACATTATACTATATGAATTGGTTTAGCAAATCAAACCCTTTAGCAGAAAGAGCAAGGTCTCCATTCTACGGTTCTTTTATAATTACCTGGTTAATCTGGAACTGGAGAATTGTTCTTACTGTTCTATTATTGCAAAAGGAAGATTTTGGGCATTTCAATATAGTTCAATATATCGCAATAAAGTATATCAACATTTATGATTGTATTTGGATTCCATTAATGATCTCTATTTGTTTTATTCTTATCCTACCGTGGATTGATTATTTTATTGTATGGTACACCGAAATTAATAGGCGTAAGAAAATTGAAAAGCAATTGGAGATTGGAAAAAAATATTCAGTTAGTGGAATACAACACAATGAGCTATGGGAAAAATATGAATTAGAAAGAACGAAATTGTCTAAAATTGAGAATGAGTTAAGGTCAGCTAACAATAATTATGAAAAAGAACTGCTAAATGGAAAAAGTTTTATCGATCAGGTTATTTTATTGAAAAAAGAAAAAGATGAATTGATGTCTAATCATAAATATGCAGATGAGCTACTCGCTAATTTACAAGCTCGTGGTAATGCAACCTTTTTTAATGGAAGATGGACACATACAACAGTTGTTGAGGCTCCAAGGAATGCCGTTGCACCCCCTAATCCAGTAGAACAGCAAGTTGAAATTAATGGGAATCAATATTTTACACGTGCAGGAACAAGAATGCGAAAGGAAAGCGATATATTATTAATGAATTTTGATCCAGATGCTAAGAAAATAAGTTTTGTAAAGTATGGAGAGAACGATAAAATTGTAATGGTAGAGTTAGATATAATCAATCCTGATTTTTTAGAAGGCTACGAAAATAGAAACACTTTTGTTTCTTACAAACGAACGATTAAATTAGATGTGAAAAATTAAAAAAATTACAATCATCTTAAACTGATTAAATAATTGAATTTGTTTTTCATGTTTTTATTTCTGTGTAAAATATTTCTCAATCGAATTTTATTTTTATTTTTTAATTACAAACAGCACCGTTCAAACTCCTTTATTTAAAGCTGTTTTTAACGCATTAGAAAATATTTTTCATTTTTACATATCGATAAAAAACAAAATAGTTAAAAAAATAATTTATAAAAAAATTGTTTTATTCAATAAATGATTTACTTTTGGTACAGTCAATTCGAAATAAAAGACTCTTTCCTGCATTGTCGCATTTTCACCCTACTCCCCGAAAATGGCTGTACAAGCATCATTCGAAGGACTGAAGAAACTAAACAATAAACCTTCTTCTCTCATTGGTTTATACTTTTTTTAAGATCATAAAAAATTATATTGATAAAAATAATCAGTAAAAAAATATTTTTATCCATTTATATTTAAATTTTTTATGATGTTCAACGGATCATTTATTTTTTCCGTAGTGACCATTTTTTGCCTCTCTTCAACACCAAATATACTCTCTCTTTTGTTTTTAATACTCTCTTGCACTCTCTCCGGAATGCTGCCAATATTGTGTATTGGCGGATTAAGCTGAATTATAAAATCTACTTCTTTATATCATTTTAGTGTAGTGTTCAATTTAGTATTAATTAAAAAAACAAACAAAAATGAAAAAGAATTTACTGTACGTGTTGGCGCTGTCCTCAGTGATTGGCATCAACACATCAAAAGCACAACTGTTTATCAGGGAGTATAATCTTATCCCGACCGATGTTAACCAGGACAAACCGGTAGATGTGAATTATGAAAAAAACACAGATACCTATTCTTCCCTGCATTACAGCCAGCGCGGAAACATGCCGGTACCACGCTACGACGGAACAACGCATGCAACGCTCACCGGCGCTAATCTTTCCAAGGCGGGCGTTATTTACGAGCCTCAGGCAATCGTGCAATCGGGCGTGATCACGTATGTACTTTTTAACGACGGCATTTCCTTAGGCGTTCCTGCCTACGGTGTTTCGAGGTACGATCATACTACCAATGTGCCCAGCCCGGTATTGCCGAATTTATATCTTGATCCAACCCGCAACAATATGCTGATTGCAAAAGACATGACACTGGATGAGCAGAACAGGGTGCTGTATGTTGTTGGTGATCTGATCGACCAAAGCACAGGAAGGATAAGCCTTTATGTGGCAGCCATTAACTCTGTAACACTGGCGCTGATTGCCGATCATGTTTATTCCAACGACCGTTATGACTTGAACAGCAATAATATTTTCCTGTATACAAAAGATGAGATCTATATTGGTGCCGGCGCGGTAGACCCGGGCGATAATAGCAATCGTGGCGCATACGTGCTGGAAATAAAATCAAATTTAACACCTGTAGCGAGCACAATTATTTATTTTAAAGAGGAATGCCGTCAGAACCTGTTAACCAAAGCCACTGCAAAACGCTATAAAGAGCGCGTTTACATTCTTTGTCCCAGCTTTGTTGGTGATGATATGAATAACCGCGGTGATTATTTTTTCGGTTATACCGATCCTGTGCTTACACCCGGAAGCCTGGTTGCGAATGTGTACTATCCAAAATCATTTTATTTTGATAATAACATAGCACCTAAATTTGAGTTTGTAAATAATTTTCAGAACATTATGGTTTCGGGGATCAACAGCCCGGCTATTACTTCCGATCCTGGATATGTGCACGGATTTTATGACATGAATGCAGCTTATCAGTATGGCTTCTATTATCCGAATACCAATGTGACCAATAATGGCGATCCGATTGTGGATGCATGGAACCCAAACAGTAACCAGGTGTTTTCAGTTGCAGAAGATTTTGGAAAAGCGCCGTTTTATTATGCGCTGAATTCTAAAACCGATGGTTATATTTCGGATGAATGCAATAAAGATTTCAAACAGGATTTGGAATGTGATGTATACAATACGGAGATTGATGTGCCGAATGATCGTTTGTCGGACAGATCGGTGGTGATCCGGGAATTTAAAATTGATGACCTGAAACAGGATTACCAGACAATTTGCGGTGAAGAAGGCGAGCGTTCGCTCATAACAAGCGCCGTTGCTGATAAAAACAACAACTGGAATGTATATCCGAACCCAGCATCCACTTCGTTGGAAATTGCATACGGCAGCAACATCCAAACTATTGTGATCAGCAATATCAAAGGACAGCAGGTGAAAATGTTTACCAATATAAATGCACTTCACATGAGCATCGATATCAATGAATTGCCAAAAGGGATGTATTTTATCAATGCGATCAGTACGGACCATACGTCCATTAATAAAAAATTCATCAAGGAATAGCAGGAATAACTGGCATGAATAACCACTGAAAAGGCTGCCTGTTTACGGGCAGCCTTTTTATTTTTCTTTGGATCAATTTATTCTATTTGCTGATGCAGATCCTTTTAGTTGTTGTGCCTTTTGAAGTATATAGCTTTACAAAATAAATTCCGTTTTGCTGCGATGAGAGATCAACATCAAACCGGTGCGTTTGTGGATGCTGCGCTGTTGATAAGGAAAAGACCCGCTCTCCCAGCACATTTGTAATATCTATTCCCTTCACATCATCTGTGCTGCTGATCGAAAATACACCTGTTGTTGGATTAGGATAAACAGCGCTTTTGTCTTCGTTTGATAAAGCGGTTACACCTGTTGTTAATTGCGGGACTACAGCTAAAGAAAATCCACTGCGGTTTACAGCTCCGCTGCTATCGATGCCAATATTATGACAATATGTACAGGATTCACCATAAATATCATATACAGTCATGCAGACATTGTATATGGAATCGTTTGCGTATACATGTGTAGGAGCAGCAAGTGTGGATGTGTTACCGTCGCCGAAATCCCACAGGTAGCTGGCGGCCATTGCTGCAGTTGCAGGATCAACGGTTAGGCTAAATGTATTGGAAACAGAATCATACGTGGTAGTATAATTGGCAAAGCACGGAGGGTAAGCAATTGCATTTATTTTTGTAACAAATACGTCCTGATCGCTCGATGGCGATGCAAGAAAAAGTGTATCGTCATTAAATACCATATAAAATGGGGGTTCAAAAATGGAGGATATAATTAAGCTGCCTGCCGGATCAGCGGCTAACGTTTTTGTACCCGGACGAAACTCGGAGCCGGTGATATATTTTATCCACAATGCATTCCCTGCAGCATCTAATTTTACCGCGGCCGGAGCATAATCCTGATCGGAAAAAAACATCGTGTCAATCATATTATCGCCATCGCCGGCAGCAAACATGAAAATATTTTTTTGTACATCGGTGCAAATATCATTCATTGTAAAATTTCCTGTACCGGTTATCTGTCTTGTCCACAACCTGGCACCTGCGGCATTATATTTTACAACGTAAGAATCATTGCCTCCGGGAAAGCTGTTGGTTAATACAATACTGTCTAAGGTAATTGTGCCATTAGTGAATGCGCCTGCAAGAATAACGTCCCCATCAGCATCCATAGTCGTCCTGGGAGGGTTGTCACCATTTATAGTTCCCCCTGTTTTTATCCAGCCGAGATTTCCTGTTGCATCGTATTTTGCTATAAAAATGTTGTAGTTACCGGAAACAGGGCAAAAAAGCGTATCTGAACCGATGTCGAGCGAATCACTGAAATATCCGGATATAGCAATATCGCCTGCCGGATCAGTTGAAAGGCTGTTGCAATACACATCACCGCTGCCGCGTGTTTTTCTTATCCAGAGCGGAGTGCCGCCTGAATCGTATTTGGCTGCAAAAGCAGTATAAGACCCCGTTGAGGAGGTATCCGTGGAAATACCCGAACCAAGATCCATATAAATATCGGCATATGTTCCGCCAATAATGATATTATCGCTTCCGTCTACAGCAACACTTGTAAGATTGGCCTGATTTGTTGTAATCCCTTTCGCCCAAAGTACGGTTCCGGATGGGCTTAACTTAACGATATAACTGCCTATGTAGATAGAAAAACTCCCGAATGTTATGTGCTCATAAGTACCGGCATCAAGACTTCCTACCAGGATAATATTATTGTTGTGATCGGTTGTTACACTGCCTGAAAAATCATAATTTATTGAATCTCCAAAGCTTTGAGCCCATAGTATATTTCCGGTTGAATCATATTTTGCAAGATAAATATCACTCGTAGTAATATTGGAATGGGAGGAGTTAACAAGCTTGATACTCCCGCAATTTAATGTATCGCTGCGGTAAAAGCCGGTAGCGATCACATTCCCGTTATGGTCGGCAGCAACACCGGTTGAAAGATCCATGTTTTTGCCCTGGATGCCTCTACCCCATTTATAATTGGGAGCTTGTGCGGACGTCATCAGCGCTGTGATAAAAAATAAAAAGGTAATTTTTAATGCTTTCATAGAGTAGTAGTTTGTTTGGAAGCGTTAAAAATATGAATTACTTTCAAAAAGCACTTGTTTATTTACGCGAATCATTGAATATATTTTATAAATTTTCTTTTTTATTGTATTTTTAGTTCGATAAAAAATATTGAAAAATGGCAAAAAATTATAAGTTCAAAGAAATGAAAGTGTATTCCTCCGATGAATGGATGGTGAATGCAACAAAAAAATACCGGACTGTTTTCGACCGGGCGGAAACCACTTATTTACGCACCGAATTTTCGTTTTATAATAAGCTGTTTGACGAACAGGACTGGAATGCAAAAATCACATTGAAATGTTTTGAGTTGAATACCAGCGGCCGGAAAGAGTTGTGCTCACTGGATTACAACCAAACGATCCCGATGAACGACAACATTGTGTACGTACGTGATGGTTGGGGAAATGCAACGGAAGGTGCATATTGGTTCCACGGTGATTATGTGTGGGAAGGCTATATTGATGATGAATTGGTGGGTGAGAAAAAATTTTATGTGGAAGAAATAGGAAAAGTAACGGCAGCCTATAACCCTTATTTTACAGTAGAATCGGTGAAACTATATGCCGGCCCGTTTGATGGCTGGAACATGACGGAGCGCACGTATTATAAAAAACTGAACCGCAGTCAGACTCCTTATTTATGGGTGGAATTTAAAATAAAAACCAAAACTGCTGCCGACTGGAACTACGAATTTTTCTTTAATTTTTACGATGATGCCGGTCAGCCGAAAGGACAAACCATGCGCAACGGACTGATCGAAAAAGGAAAAAACGACCAGGTGTTTACTTTTGATGCCGGCTGGGGCAGCGAATCCGCTGGTTCCTGGAAAGACGATAAATATACCGTGGAAATTGTATTCATGGATACGCTGGTTGCCCTTATCCCGTTTGCCATGGGAGAAGAAAGCGAAGAAGGAGTGATGGTGCCGCTGGTATCTGCCGAGCAGGCCCTTTCTGCAGCTTCCACTTCTGTAACGGAAGCGGTAAAACCGGAAGAAACAACGGAGGAGTTGCTGGCAAAAGTGGATGAGCTGATCGGGATGGAAACAGTGAAAAAAAATATCAGGGACCATATTAATTACATCAATTTTACCAAGCTGCGCAAGGAAAAAGGATTTGACGATTCCGGTAAAATTCAGCTACACAGTGTGTTTACCGGAAATCCGGGCACAGGCAAAACCACTATTGTGAACATGCTGGGCAAGCTGTACAAAACAATGGGGTTGCTGAGCAAAGGACATGTTATGGAAGTGGACCGATCCGACCTGGTGGCGCAGTATATCGGGCAAACCGCACCCAAAGTAAAAAAGATAATTGAAGAAGCAAGAGGCGGCATTTTATTTATTGATGAAGCCTATTCGCTTACCCATTCAAAAGAAGATTCAAATGATTTTGGACATGAAGTGATCGAGGTCTTATTGAAAGAAATGAGCGATGGTACTGGCGATATTGCCATTATGTGCGCCGGCTATCCGAAGGAAATGAAAACGTTCATCGAATCGAACCCGGGATTAAAATCGCGTTTCAGCAATTACTTTAATTTTGATGATTATATGCCGGAAGAAATGTTTGCGATTGCGCAACTGGCAGCATCTAAAAAAGGGGTAACGATCTTACCGGATGCAAAAAGCTTTATGGAAGAAATGCTGGTGGAAGTGTACCGCACCCGCACCGATTCGTTTGGAAATGCACGGTATGTATACTCGCTGGTGGATGAGGCAAAAATGAACCTGGGCCTCCGCCTGATGAACCATCCTGATTTAAAAGACCTTACCAATGAGCAGCTGTCTACGATTGAACTGCAGGATATGCAGAAAGTATTTGCCGCGCAGGGTAAAAAGAAACTAAGCCTGGAAGTGAACGAAAAATTATTGAAGGAAGGGTTGGGCGAATTGAATGCCCTTACAGGAATGAACAATGTGAAGGAAGAGATCAACGAGCTGGTGAAGCTGGTGCGTTTTTACAAAGAAACCGGAAGGGATGTACTTAACAAATTTTCGCTGCACAGTATTTTTACCGGGAATCCGGGTACAGGAAAAACAACCGTAGCAAGGATCGTTGCAAAAATATACAAAGGGTTGGGATTATTGGAGCGCGGACATATTGTGGAAGTGGACCGCGAAAGCCTGGTGGCAGGTTTTAGCGGGCAAACGGCTATAAAAACGGCAGCGAAAATAGAAGAAGCGCAGGGCGGTATTTTATTTATTGATGAAGCATACGCCCTGGCTGGAAAAAATTCGAACGATGGTTTTGGACAGGAAGCGATCCAGGTGATCCTGAAAAGGATGGAAGATCTGCGCGGACAGTTTGGTGTGATCGTGGCCGGTTATACCGATAATATGCATGAGTTTGTGGAATCGAACCCTGGATTAAAATCGCGTTTCGACCGTACTTTTAATTTTGAAGATTACACACCGGATGATATGTACCTGATCGCATTGTCAATCTTATGGAAGGAGCGGATCACGCCGGATGCAGAAGCAGAAGCGCATTTAAAAGCATACTTTTCGCAGATCTATACCAACCGCGACAAACATTTTGGAAATGCGCGCACCGTGCGCCAGGTGGTGGCAGAAACCATTAAAAACCAAAATTTACGATTAGCGGAAATGCCTGCTGCATCCCGCACACAGGAGCAATTGCAAACCCTTACACTGAGCGATGTAAAAGAATTTGAGATCAGCGGAGCTCAAAAAAGAACATCAGGCGCAAGTCTTGGATTTAAGATTGGCGGATAGACATCTCAAATCAAGCTGTCATCCCGCACTTGTTGCGGGATCGGTTAATTAAACACTGCAAGCATTTACGGGATCCCGCAACAGGTGCGGGATGACAGTATAAAAGAAGATTTGTGCTTCAAAAAATAATATTATACAACTAATTAAAATGAAAAGAATCAGCGTTTATTGCGGATCGAGTTTGGGGACGGATGCCATTTACGAAACACAAGCGGCAGCACTTGGAAAAGCGCTGGCCACCAGGAACATTGAACTGGTATACGGCGGCGCAAAAGTAGGATTGATGGGCGCTGTAGCAAACGGTGCGCTGATGAACGGTGGAAAAGCAATTGGTGTGCTGCCGCATTTTTTAAGCAGTAAAGAAATTGCACACGATGCGCTTACAGAATTGATTTTGGTGGAAACCATGCACGAGCGCAAAACAAAAATGAATAATTTGTGCGATGGTGTAATTGCATTGCCGGGCGGTTTTGGAACGCTGGAAGAAGTGTTTGAAATGCTTACCTGGGCACAGCTTGGCCTGCATCAAAAACCGATCGGGATCCTGAATGTAAATGGTTTTTACGATGCCTTAAATGAATTGCTTCAAACAATGGTACTAAAAGGTTTTTTAAAAGAAATTAATTACAGCATGCTTTTGCAGAGTGATTCCATTGATGATCTGCTGCAGCAAATGGAAACATATGTGGCTCCGCTTGTTCCAAAATGGATCACAAAAGAGGAAGTTTAAAACTAATATATCCAACATCCAAATATGAGTAATGTCAATTTTACATTGCGTGCCTGGACGATGAATGACCAGGAAAACCTGGTAAAATTCGGGGGGAACCCGGAGGTAGCGAAAACAATGATGGATCGCTTCCCACATCCGTATACGATGGAGAAAGCAAAAGAATTTATAACAGCGGCAGCAAGCGGTAACCCGGTTACTATTTTTGCGATTGATATTAACGGACAAGCGGTAGGTTCGATCGGCATTCACCCACAAATGGATATCCAACGCAAGAATGCAGAGATGGGATACTGGATCGGGGAACCGTTCTGGGGAAAAGGAATTGTTTCAAAAGCCGTATTGCAAATGATCGATTACAGCTTTCAAACGCTGGATGTTAACCGGATTTTTGGAAGGGCATTCGGGAATAACCCGGGGTCACAAAGGGTATTGGAGAAAGCCGGTTTTGTACTGGAAGCACGTTTTGATAAAACATTTTTCAAGAACGGAGAATATGTGGATGAATTAGTTTACGCTGTAAGAAAAAAATAAAATGAGGGGGTTAAAACGAATTCACCACATCGCTATTATTTGTTCGGATTACCAGCGTTCCAAACAATTTTATACGGAAGTGCTGGGATTGGAAATCATTACAGAAACCTATCGCGAAGAACGCAAATCTTATAAATTAGATTTGGCGCTGAATGGCGAATATGTGCTGGAGCTCTTTTCTTTTCCCGATCCGCCAAAAAGAACATCACGCCCGGAAGCCACCGGACTGAGGCATTTGGCTTTTGCAGTTGAAAATATAAATGCAGCGATCGAAGAATTAACAAAAAAAAAGATCACCACGGAGTCCGTTCGAATGGATGAATTAACAGGAAAAAAATTTACTTTTTTTTCCGATCCGGATGATCTGCCCATTGAACTTTACGAATTATGAAACAGCATATTTCACACATTGCACTGGTCGTGGAAGATTACGATGAAGCAATCCGTTTTTACACGCAGCAATTGAATTTTGAACTGACGGAAGATACTCAACTGACGCCGGAAAAGCGCTGGGTATTGGTAACGCCAAAAGGTTCTGGCTGTTCTTTATTGCTGGCAAAAGCAGCAACGGATGAACAAAAAAGCCGTGTGGGGAATCAAACCGGTGGACGAGTTTTTTTATTTCTAGATACGGATGATCTTGCCCGCGATTATGAGAACATGAAAGCAAAAGGAATTGTTTTTGTGCGCGAACCCCTGGAAGAAAGCTGGGGAAAAGTGGCAGTGTTCAAAGATTTGTATGGAAATTTGTGGGACATGATCGAGCGGAAAAATTGAAAATTATATAACATGAACAATATTAAAAATTGCATCCTGTTTTTATTATTGTTGACTTGCGGGAAGATACATGCCGGCAATGTTGATTCAGTTACCATTAATAAAACATACAAAACACTTCATTTTTACATGTATGGAACTCCTGCTTACGATTGGGAAGAAGGGGGCGGCGATGCATGTCACGCCGGCATCCAGAAAAAATTCGGGTTTGATTACCAGACAAAAGCGGGGTGTACATTGCGGCATCTGCAATTGGTGCGTTATGAACGGCATAACGATCGGGTAGAAAATAAATTAGTGAAAAGATTCGGCGATAACTGGCGCGAGCAATATAATAAAGAGCTGGAGCAATGCCGGTAAAAATAAAAACATGAACAGAAAAAAAATTCTTGCCATTTCGGGCAGCACGCGTATAAATTCTACCAACTCCAATTATATAAAAGCCATCAGCGAATTATATGCGGATGAACTGGAAGTAATTATTTACAAAGGCTTATCAGACTTGCCACATTTTAATCCGGATAACGATCTGGAGCCTGCACCGGAAATGGTTACGGATTTTCGTAAGCAGTTAAAAGCTGCGGATGGTGTATTGATCTGCACGCCGGAATATGCCATGGGCGTTCCGGGAGCTCTAAAAAATGCGATCGACTGGACGGTTTCTTCCTGCGAATTTTCGCACAAGCCGGTTGTGTTGATCACGGCTTCATCGATGGGGCAAAAAGCCCATGAATCGTTATTGGGTACACTACGGATTATTGAAGCAGATGTGGATGAAACAAATTTGTTGATCCCGTATGCAAAAACGAAGATCAGCGCTGAAGGAAAAATTACTGATGCAGCAACGCTGGAAAAAATAAAAAATATGATGAGCGTTTTTATCTCAAATCTTGCAAACTGACAATTGTTGCCGGTTTTATTGCGTGGTTATAAAACGTGTTTTAAAATGCATGGTTGTTCCACTGTACGACCAGGTAGCGTCACAAATCCTTACATCATAGCTGGTTGGGCTAAGCCGGTTTACATATACATCTTCATTTTGATCCAGCGAAGCCATTGAAAAGCCGTATGAAAAACCGATAAACACAAAACCCGGATTAGGATAATAATCGGTAGTAGTACGGAAAATTCCTGTAATTAAAGGAGAGCCGAACCTGTAATTGATAGTGGTGGAAGCATTTGCGCCGTCAAAATAATTGGTGGTGGAATCTTGCGCACCCACATAGTTGTAAGTGTAAGTGCCGTTGCCATCACCGAAATTAAAACTGTTGGCCGGGATGGAGCAGGGAGCTGTAACCGGGGCAGCTGAAATACTGTCTAAAGAAACAATGGTTCCATAAGAATAGCCATAGGAATTGGTTGCAAAGGACCTGAAATAATAGGTAGAATCGATGCTGAATGTACCTGCCGGATAAGTGGCAGAAAAATGAGTGCCGTTAATGGAAGCTAATTTTTGACGATCCAGCATTTTAGGCAAATTGCTGGTGCTCATGCAAAAACCTGCATTTGCCGCACTGGAGCCGGGTGAATGTCCCGGAGATTCTATTTCTGCCTGTACAAGTACGCTTCCGTCGGATTGCACCGTTGCAGAAACCGTTTTTACTACTACAAAATAATCCTGTTCATCCTTTAATGCTTTTTTGCAGGAGCCAATTAAAAATAAAGTGAAAATAATAAGTAAGGCGGAGAACAATTTTTTCATCTGTTTCATCTTTTAGAATTCGTATTTAACACCTACACCATAATCGTTCACCCAGTTAAGTGCCGCAGGGTCGGTAAGCTGCCATACGCTGCGCTCTGCATTGATGAATACACCTATATTTTCATTAATATCATATTCTGCACCCAGCCGGAAACGAAATCCGAATGTAAATCCGCCGCCATCATAACTGGCGTCTTCCAGCGTTTCCACATAATCGGTATAGCGCACGCTGGCTGTACCCACAATAAGATCAGCACCACCGTACATATAAAATGGATATTTTTTTAATTTTAAAAAGGCAAAATCCACACCCGCATGCAATTGTGCGATGTTGTATTTTTGAAACGATTGTGTACCGGGAAGCACCTGGTCGCCATTGCCGCCCGAAAGCAGCCCATAGATAGGGAATACATCCATCCGGGGTTTCATTTCCAGGTAGGTTAAAGAAGCACAGATGCGCAGGCGGCGGTTTTCGAAGGAACCCATATAGCCAAGTTCGGCCGAATAAGTTGGTTTCATTACAAACCCAAATTCACCGGTAGGCCGGTAGTTATATAATTTTAGGCTGATTTGTCCAAAAGAACTATTGATCAGGAGAAACAATAAAACAGCAAAGATGAGTTTCCGCATGGTTTGTGGGTTGGTTTAGGGTCACAAAAATAAACTATTTTTTATGGCCTTTATGTACCACAGAACAGTTTTTTAGCACAATTTATCCCCCGAAATCCATTACACAATTCCATTTATACCCTTTGTGCGGCTTAATGGAAACACCCGCAAATTTATAAACAGGATTTAAAATATTAGTACGGTGCGCCAGGTCTTTAATGTCTTCGTCGATTAGTAAGCTCATGACAATATTAAATGCATTATCGTTGCCATAATCACAATTTTCCGCCATGGCATTGTTGTAATTACCGATGATGTTTTTAATGCGGTCTTTGTAATTTCCATGCCCGATCTTATTTTCTTTCCCGAATTTTATAGCGTGCTCTTTTGCAAAATCATTCAGCGCTTTCGACGGAGTGATCACATCCATGGGTTTTGCAGTCAACAGTGTTTTTGTAAGGGATTTGGTGTATCCGTCATTTTGCCTCGTGGAATCCATATAATGCTTTAATTCAATTTGCATAAATGTGGCCGGATCCAGGCGTACAAGGTTCATGTAGAAAATTACTTTTTTTTCTTCGGTGGTAAGTGTCGTATCATTCTTTGCAGTATTGGCTTTTTCAAGGATAGCCGGGTCCCATGTTTTTTTATTTTTCTGCGCAAAACCATTCGCGGAAACGCAGAAAATAAAAAGCACAAGCAGGAAGTATTTTAATTGCGAAATTCGCATGTTAATGAAATTAGAATTGTCTTGCGGCCCCGTCAGAGCCGGATGCCAATCAATATGGTAATGTTGCTTTCTTTGATATTGACGTTATTTGAATTTTGAAAACCGGTATAATGGATCCTGGAAAGCCCGTATTTATAGGTCACTTCAAAAAATACAGCTTTCGCGGAAGCGCGAAAATTCTTTTGCAAACCCAATCCGCCCTGGTAAAACGCATTAAAATAAGGCGAGATCAGGTGATGCTCAAAACCAACGGAGCCTTTTCCGTCGTAGGGAGATGTTTGTGTTGAATCGGAAGAGATCACGTTGTATGAATTTAAAATGTACCGGAAACCAATTCCGCCGAAAAGATAAAACGTAACGGGCCGGTCCTGTTCCTTGTTCAGCGCCAGTTTAAAGCCGATGGGCATTTGCAGCTCGTTGTAACGGATTTCGTGCGTATAGGAAAATGTTTTGTCGTATAAGTAGGTGTAGCCGGTATCCGCATAATAACCGTTAAATGTTAAGCCCTGGCTCATGTATTCGAGCCCGATCAATAAATTTGTTTTATGCCCTAAGATAATTTCCGATTTGTAAGAAATATCAAATCCTGCTTTTGCTTTTGTATTTACTGCAAAGTGCGGATCGTTTTTGTAAATGGAAATCACCGGGCCTGCTCCGATGCGGTGCTTCACACGTCCCTTGCGGTAAGGCTGATCGTATTGCGCCTGCGCAAATGCAGAACATAAAAATAAAAGCAACACCAGCTTTGCACTCAAATGAGTGAAGCGCTTTTTTAAGTGTTGTTGTGTAGCCATTCTTCTAAATCCTTTTTTATACTAAACGCTTATTGCTGAAAAACATTTTCTCCGTTCACAAAAGTATAGAGCACTTTTGTTTGGGGCACTTTATCAATATCACATTTCATGATATCAGTATCTAAGATAACGAAATCTGCATATTTTCCGGGTGTAATGCTTCCCTTTTCATTTTCCTCAAAGTTAGCAAAAGCGCCCCAAATAGTCATTCCGCGCAATGTATTTTCCCGTGATAAAGCATTTTCCGGCTGAAAACCGCCTTCCGGAAAGCCTTTCAAATCCTTGCGTGCCACCGCCGCATAAAACGTATACATCGGGTTTATATTTTCTACCGGGAAATCGGTTCCCAAAGCCAGCATTCCCGCTACTTTCAGTAAATCATTATAAGCATAAGCGTATTTCATACGGTCGGAGCCGAGACGCTCTTTTGCCCAGTACATATCACTGGTAGCGTGAGTGGGCTGCACAGATGGAATGATATCTCCTTTTTGAAGTCCCCCCAAACAGGCAATATCTGTTGCCGTTGTTACCTGGAAATGTTCGACCCGCCACCTGTAATGCTCACGATTCACCGGAGTTGAAAAGAGATTACAAAGTTTTTCAATATATACGTTTAAAATCATTGAATTGGCAGAATCACCGATACAATGTGTATTCATTTGGAATTTTGTATTTACAATTTTAGCAGCAGCACTGTCAAAATGTTCCGGCTTACTTAATAAAAATCCTTGTTGCTCCGGTTTGTCGGAATACGGCTGCAACAAACATGCACCACGCGATCCCAATGCACCATCTGCATAAAATTTAAAGGAACGGACATCCAACCGTTCTGTTTTATAAATGCCGTGTTGTAAATAATAATCCATGTTTTCTTTATTATCCGTAAGCATGGCATAGATCCGCATTTTTAATTCATTGCTTTTTTGCAGCACATCCATGGCATCAATGATCTTTTTTTCTAATCCGGCATCATCAACTGTTGTTAATCCAACAGCAAAACAATTTTTTTGCGCGCCAATCAATGCAATTTTAATTTCTCCGGGAGTTGGCGCCGGAATTACTTTTTTTACAAGCTCCACGGCATTGTCGATCAGGATTCCACTCGGCGTTGGGATCGGGTAACCATTGTGCTTTAATTCTTTTTTTGCATTGTCATTGACCCATTCAAATTCACCGCCCTGCGCTTCTGTCAGCATATCCATTTCAATCACGCCGCCTTTTATTTTTGTGTCGGAATTGATCTTCGCTCTTCTTAATGCTTCGGCATTGGCAAGTACAGCGTGGCCGTCAATGCGTTCTAAAAAAACGGGCGTAGCAGGAAATAATTTATCCAATGCATCCCGATCCGGAAATTCTTTTACCGCCCAATCATTCTGGTCCCAGCCGCGGCCTATGATCCAGGCGCTTTTATTTGTTTTCGCATACGCTTTTACTTTCTCAATTACTTCATCAAATGATTTGGTGCCGGTAAGGTCTAACTCCTGCAAGCCTTTGCCGTAGCCGTAAAAATGGCAATGTGAATCAATGAATCCGGGATAAACCGCTTTGCCTTTTGCATCAATGATCTCTTTCGCATCGTAGCGGTTTAATATGTCATCGTTGCTGCCCACTGCAACAAAATTTCCATTTTTTACAGCAAAGCTTTGAGCATTTGAAAAGGAAGAATCAACGGTATACACAACGGCATTGTGCACGATCAGGTCCACCTCTACTTTGTGCGAACAGGAACACTGTGCTACAGCAATTAAAATCAGGTATATGTTTGTGCAGCGTTTAAGCATTTAAATAGGTTCTGAATAAATTTTCCTGAACTTTCTTAGTGTTCTTAGTGGTGAAACAAAAAGGTTGTTTATTTGCGAATGGTTGTAGTTGCATTCGCCTGAACGGCTGGCATGATCACAATATCATTAATGTTCACATGCGCCGGCCGCGATGTCACCCAGTAGATCGTTTCCGCGATGTCTTCCGCTTTTAGCGGCTGCAAACCTTTGTACACATTTTGTGCGCGCTCGTCGTCGCCCTTAAAGCGCACGATCGAAAATTCGGTTTCCACCATACCCGGATTTACTGCGGTTACTTTAATATTATGCGGCAGCAGATCAATGCGCATGGCTTTACTCAAAGCATCCACTGCATGTTTGGTGGCGCAGTATACATTTCCGTTGGCATACACTTCTTTTCCTGCGATGGAACCAATGTTTACTATATGCCCATGCCCGTTTGCGATCATAACAGGCGCCAGCGTGCGTGTCATGTACAGTAAGCCTTTTACGTTGGTATCGATCATGCGTTCCCAATCGTCCACCACGCCTTCCTGTATGGAGTTTAATCCTACAGCCAACCCGGCATTGTTCACCAATACATTAATGTTGCGCCATTCAGCTGGAATGGAAGCAATAGCTTTTTCTACTTCCGCCAGGCTGCGCACATCAAAATTCAGGGAGAGCACATCAATTTTATAAGCCGATTTTAATTGTGCTGAAAATTCATCCAGGCGTTCTTTTCTTCTTCCTGTGATAATGATGTTGTACCCGTTCTTTGCAAACAGCTCTGCCGTTGCCTGTCCTATTCCTGCTGTTGCTCCTGTAATAAATGCGATCATTGTAATGAAATTAAATAAAAAAATAAAATTTTAAACCACAAAAGAAAACAAAAGAAGCAAAAGGAATAGCTTAGAAAATATTCTTTATCTGACAAGTTTAACTCTTTTGCTTCTTTTGTTTTCTTTGTGGTGCTTTTTTGTTTTACAAAACTGGTTTGTTTAGCTTACTATTTCTCTGGCTATAACCGAAATAGATCAGCAAGCCCACCAACAACCATACACCGAAACCGATCCAGTTGGAAATGCCTAATTCCGCCATCATGTAAAGGCAGCTCACAAGTCCTAACATTGGAATCAGTGACAGGTTTTCTCTAAATGCCCAAACGATCAGTCCCAGTGAAATAATAATAAAGATCCACATTGGAATTTTATGTTTGAACAGGCTAAAGCCCGAATCATATTTCAAATCCTCGGGTAAAGGGAGTGTTTGTATCAATGCTGCATATTTTGTGCCGTCGAAACTGCTCATGTAGGCTTCCAGGTCGTTGTTATTTGCCTGCAGCGTTGTACTGTCATGTGCAACCACATATTGTTTAACAATTGTGATCTGTTCCGGTTTTAAGGATGTTACAATACTTGTGGCATCGTTCAGTTTTTTTTCGTTGGTCAAAAAATCCATTGTTGCCTGTTTGTTGTATGTGAATGAAAGTACGGTGGCAACAACAAACAATACCGGCATGATGTATTTGGAATTGATATAAGGCGTTTTGAATTTCCCTCTTGGAATATCCGGTTTATTTTGCAGCACCAGTACACCGGCACATACCAACACAAACGCAAACAAGGTCCCGATACTGCATAAATCCGTTACGGTTGTAAGGTTAAGGAACAACGCAGGAACCGCCACCACAAAACCAACAACAATTGTGGCGAAGGAAGGTGTTTTATATTTCGGATGGATCTTTGAGAATTTTTTCGGCAATAAACCATCGCGGCTCATGCTCATCCAGATCCGTGGCTGCCCCATTTGAAATACCAGCAACACGCTTGCCATAGCTATTACAGCGCTTACCGCGATGATGCCCGACATCCATTTTAAATTCAGTTTATTGAATACAAATGCCAATGGATCGCCCACATTTAAATCGCTGTAATGCACCATGCCCGTGAGCACCAGCGCAATGATCACATATAGTACCGTACAGATAATGATGGCCCACATCATTCCCCGCGGCAAGTCACGTTGCGGATCCTTGCATTCTTCCGCAGTAGTGGAAATGGCATCAAAACCAATGTAGGCAAAGAACACGGCCGAAACACCTTTTAAAATCCCGGAAACGCCGTTAGGTGCAAAGGGGTGCCAGTTGCTGGTATCCACATAAAAAATACCGACAGCGATCACTAATAATATAATGCACAATTTGATCACCACCATTAAATTGCTGGCGTTGCGTGATTCTTTCATACCGCGGTAAACCAGCCAGGTAATGAGCACAATAATCATCAATGCAGGCAAATCGGCGATAATGTGCAGCGGGCCAATCGATGGCGAAGTCGTCCAGGCAGTATACGCAGCTTGTGTTGCAGCATCCAGGTTGGCAAATGTTTTTCCGCTTAGCATGGATGCCGTTGCAGCATGAAATCCTTTGGAAGCAGTTAAATAATCCATCTGGATCCACTGCGGCAAGTGGATTCCGCCGCTATCGAGCAAGCCGGTAAAATAATCGCTCCAGGAAATAGCAACAGTAATGTTCCCGATCGCATACTCCATGATCAGCGCCCAGCCAATGATCCAGGCAATGAGCTCGCCGAATGCAACATACGAATAGGTATAGGCGCTTCCTGAAACGGGTACCATCGAAGCAAATTCTGCATAAGCAAATGCGGCAAAGCTACAGGCTACGGCTGTAAAAATAAAAAGAAAGATAACCGCCGGGCCTCCGTCGAAGCTGGCTTTCCCGATGGTGCTGAAAATACCGGCGCCAATAATGGCTGCAATGCCGAATGCGGTAAGATCACGCGCTGTTAAATGTTTTCCAAGCGCTCCGTGCGCACCTTCTGCTCCGTCTTTTTCTACTTGTTTTAAAATATCGACAACTGATTTTTTACGAAACAGGTCATTAAATTTCATAGGCTAGTATTTTGTATATGGGCAAATTTATAAAATTTATCGGGGAAATACTTTTTTCAAAAAAGGAAGATATTTCAATAATTTGTTCTTGTCCAGCAGTAATAAAAATGTAATCACTAAAAATGGCAAAGCAATGGTTTTATAACGTGCCGCAGCGCCCAAAACCGGCGTGGTTTCACCAATAATCAGGAACTGGATGATGACGAACGAACCGCAGAATAAAACGTATTCCCATTTGATTTTTTTAAACGGTTTGATAAAAGTAAAACAGGTGATCATAATTACGATGATTACAAATATTTCCAGCGATGCCAGGAGCATTGTAGGTGATTTTGACTCACTGAGGTAAGGCCGGAAAGTAGTATTGATGAGCGCCCGCGGTGCATTTTTCAAAAACGAAACAATGGTGGGTTGCAGCGTATCAATCTTTATAATGCTGCCTGCAACCGGGATGGGATGATGATTGGCATCCGTTAAATTGCCATATGCCAGCTGGTTGAATTCAAATTGTTTCTGCGAAAGCGTTACAAGCGGATTCTGGATGGGTGTAAACGAATCAATGTTTAACCCGGCTGCAATAATGACGATCATGATCGCTGCAAATTTTAATCCCGTATTTTTGGCGCTAGTTTTATTGATCCAGACCAGGAGTATAATTCCCGGAAAAATGGCCAGCCATACATAAAACTTGGAAAATGCCAGCAAAAATGCCATGGCCAGGCAAATAATAATGGCTTTGGGGCTGAACAAACGGTTGGAGTAATATATAAGCAGCCCCAGCGCAAAAAAGATCAATCCTTCTTTCAATACGCCAGAACCCCAGAAAAGTACTGATGGCAGCAGGAATACGGCAAAAAGCAATTCCCGTTTTTTATCGGCCAGCTGTGTTACAAATATTTTATAGATCGCGGTAAGCCCTGTCAATGAAAGGAAACAGATCACCACGGTATGCACATTGTAATACCCGAAAGAGAACAAACGAACGAGCGCGTTAAAACGGATGATGGTATGGCTGTCGTTGTAAATGCTACTGTCCACTTTACGTGCCCAGTAGTGCATTTCGGCATAATAATGATCGAAGGCCGGTGTATTGTTGCCGATCCCCGTAAGCATTTTAAGATAATCCAGCGGATTGGTTTTTAGTGCGTTAAAAAGCACCTGGCTGTCGTCAAAATATTTATAAATATCAGCAGTGCTGCGATCGGTGTAATAAAAGGTATAGATTGCCCAGAGCGCCAGGCCGGCTATAATCTTTAAAATAAAGATTCCCGAAAGCATTTTTTTTGAAATACCATCCACCACAAAAAAATCCATTTTATGGATGATAAAAATGAAAAAAAACGTGTATGTTATGGTGAGTAGGATCTCCAAAATGTGCTGTGTGTATTTACGGAAACGCAATAACGCGGATTGCAGCTGACTTTCGCAGATTTTCCCTGCCGTTATTTCCAGCGTTCCAATATTCTTCAAATATAACAGTTTTATCCCTGCCCGAATCGTTCAGCCGGGTGTTTTAATCAGCCTTATTCGTATCATCCGCCTTTCATCCGAACTGTTGAAAACTCAAAATAAAAAAAAAGGCGCAATCGGGCGGTTTTACGTAAATTTGACAACCATTTTAAGGAAAAATATTCGCGGAAACGTGATAGGGCATAATTCAAAAATTCAACAAATCAAAAATTCATAATTATACGTATGTCGACCACCACAGAGCAATTAACAACCGTTGAAACCGCAACACAATTAGGTTTATTACCCGAAGAGTTTGAAAAGATCAAAGAAGTATTAGGCCGCACACCCAATTTTGTGGAATTGAGCATCTATTCCGTAATGTGGAGCGAACACTGCTCGTATAAAAACTCCATTACCTGGCTCAAAACCTTACCGAAAGAAGGCCCGCACATGCTGGCAAAAGCAGGTGAAGAAAATGCCGGTTTGGTCGATATCGGCGATAATTTAGGTTGTGCTTTCAAGATCGAATCACACAATCACCCTTCTGCATTGGAGCCATACCAAGGCGCTGCAACAGGTGTTGGGGGCATCAACCGCGATATTTTTACCATGGGCGCACGTCCCATCGCACAATTAAACTCATTACGCTTCGGTGATATTAAATTAGATAAAACAAAATGGCTGCTCAAAGGAGTGGTAAAAGGAATCGGCGATTACGGCAATGCGTTCGGTATTCCAACCGTTGGCGGCGAAGTGTTTTTTGACGAGTGTTACAACGTAAACCCATTGGTAAATGCTATGAGCGCCGGAATTGTAAAAGCAGGCGAAACCGTTTCTGCAACTTCTTACGGCGTTGGAAACCCGGTTTACATTGTGGGTTCTGCTACCGGGAAAGACGGGATCCACGGTGCGGCATTTGCATCGAAAGACATTACCGAGGATTCGGCGAAAGACTTACCCGCAGTACAGGTAGGCGATCCGTTCCAGGAAAAATTATTATTGGAAGCATCACTCGAAGTGATCAAAACCGGCGCCGTAATCGGGATGCAGGATATGGGTGCAGCGGGGATCACCTGCTCTACTTCCGAAATGAGCGCTAAAGGCGAACATGGCATGAACATCTGGCTGGACAAAGTGCCAACGCGCCAGGATAACATGCTGCCATGGGAAATTTTACTTTCCGAATCACAGGAGCGTATGCTGATCGTAGTGAAAAAAGGACGTGAAAAAGATGTGGAAAAAGTATTCGAAAAATGGGACCTGAACTGCGAGATCATCGGTGAGGTAACGGATAACAAACGCTTAAAATATTTTGTAAAAGGAGAACTGGTTGCGGATGTGCCTGCTGAGTCGCTGGTACTTGGCGGCGGTGCCCCGATCTACAAACGCGAATACAAAGAGCCCGCATATTTTGCAGAAAATAAAAAATTCAATATCGACGATGTAAAAGAACCGGAAGATCTGAAAGCGGTTGCGAACTTCCTGATCTCGCATCCGAACATTGCTTCCAAACAATGGGTGTACAACCAATACGATTCTATGGTTGGAACAGTGAACATGAGCACCAATGCTCCATCCGATGCAGCCATCGTCAACATTAAAGGAACAAACAAAGCCATTGCTTTAAAAGTAGATTGCAACTCGCGTTACGTAAACGCAGATCCGGAAACGGGCTGTGCTATAGCCGTTTCGGAAGCGGCGCGTAACATTGTGTGCAGCGGCGGTGAGCCAAGCGCCATTACCAATTGCCTGAATTTCGGAAATCCATACAACCCGGAAGTATACTGGCAGTTTGTGGGTTCCATCAAAGGAATGGCAAAAGCATGCATTCGTTTTTCTACGCCTGTAACTGGCGGGAATGTGAGCTTTTATAATCAGTCATCGTACGAAGGGCCTGTATTTCCAACACCAACCATTGGAATGCTTGGAATTTTAAAAGATAAAAACAACCGCATGACGCTGAATTTTAAAAATGAAGGCGATTCCATTTACATGATCGGTTCCGCAAAAAATGACATTGCTTCTTCTGAATATTTATACTCGTATCACAAAGTAAAAAATTCTCCTGCGCCGATGTTCGACCTGGATGAAGAATATTTTGTACAACAAGCTGTGAAAGAGCTGATCACCACGAAAATCATTCAATCGGCGCACGATTGTGCTGATGGCGGATTGTTCATTACCTTGCTGGAAAGCTCCATGACCAATGGTTTGGGTTTTGATATCAGCTGTGATGAAAATGTGCGTAAAGATGCATTCCTGTTTGGTGAATCGCAAAGCCGCGTGATTGTTTCCGTTAAAAAAACAGATGAAGATAAATTCATCGACATCATGATGGAAAGCAATGCGGAATTTGCTTACTTAGGTGATGTAACCGGAAACGAAATGGTAATTGATGAAGAATCATTCGGGACCATTGCAGATGCAAAAACAAAATTTGACAATGCTTTGGGTGATCTGTTGAAATAAAAAATAAATTAATTCTAATATTTAAATTCTAAACTGCGCACATCTAATATTCAATATAATATTCAAATTTTTTATGAAAAAAGCAGCAATCATTGGTTCATTTCTTTTGTTTGCTGCTTTTTCATTTGCGCAAAACAGCGCAACGGAATATTACCAAAGTGCGATCATCAACGATTCGCAAAAAGATTACACTGCTGCATTACAGGACCTGGACAATGCTATTAACCTGCGTCCCGATTTCGACAGTGCATATTGCCTGCAGGGCTTTATCAGTTTCAAGCAAGGCGAATACAAGCTGGCTGTAAAACAATTTGACAAAGCCATCAAGCTGAATCCTAAATATACCGACGCGTTCAACGGACGGGGCATCGTAAAAGCGCAATTGAAGGATTACATTTCCGCCATCAGGGATTTTAACAACATGATCAGTTTGAGCCCCTTCAATACCAAAGCATACTACAACCGGGCGCAGGCAAAAGCGCATCTCGATGACTTTACCGGTGCGATCACCGACCTGGACAAAGCCATTGAGATGGACCAGCGCTATGTTAATGCATATTACAGCCGGGCTTATTGGAAAGATTTGTCGGGTGATTACAACGGCGCGCTAACCGATTATAAAAAAGTAATTGAGCTGGATCCCTCGTACCGCGAAGCATACATTGGCATGGCTACTGCAATGTACCAGCACAATGATAAAACGGGAGCGTGTGAAGCGCTCAACACGGCATCCGAAAAAGGAAGCGTAATGGCGGAAGAATTAATCGAAAAATTGTGCAAGTGAAATCAATTATCCGATACTGCATACTATTTTTGCTGTTCATTGTAAACACAATGAATGCGCAGGATATAGAATACACACTGCACATTACTGATGCCAGCTGCAACGGCATTATCAATGGCAAAGCCGATGTGATCGTGGACGCTACACATCCGCCATACACGTATGCCTGGAATACAGGAAGCACCACACATTCGGTTACCGGTTTGGCCCCCGGCGATTATTCCGTTACCGTTACCGACAGTGCAGGAAACGATACCCTGATTGCGGTAAGGATCAATGAAGCACATTGCCACGTGAGCCCAGAACAGGCATTTACACCTAATGAAGATGGGCATAACGACAGCTGGACGATTGGTAACATCGAATATTTTCCGGATAATTTAATTTTGGTATACAACCGCTGGGGACAAAAAGTATACGAGCACCGCGGTGCATACGAACCCTGGGATGGAAAGGATTTGCTGGGTGTTCCGGTGCCGGACAATTCGTATTTCTATATTATTTATGAAGATAATAAACAGGAAAGCTCCATTGTAAAAGGATGCGTTTCCATCCTCAGGTAAATGAAAAAACAAACAGCCACATTCATCGCGATTTTGATCTCGCTTAGTGTTTTTGCCCAGCAAAATACACAGTACACGCAGTTCATGCTGAATGAATATGGCTTAAACCCTGCTGTTGCAGGTAGCTCCAAAGGATGGATGTTTATGGTGGGACGACGTGTGCAATGGCAGGGATTTGAAACGGCGCCCGAAACCAATTTTGCAAGCATTACCAAAGCATTTGGAAAAAAAGGCTACAAGCGTTACTGGCATGGGGTGGGTGCTTACATTGAGCAGGATAAATCCGGGATTTTTGCAAGCAAAGCTGCATATGCATCCTATGCCATCCATTTTAAACTATCCCCAAAATATTATTTAAGCTTTGGTATTGCTGCGGGTGTAAAATCAGTAGGGATTTCTAATTCCGTATACGATGCAAATGATGCAGCGCTGATGAACCGCAGTACCAACGTGGTTATCCCCGATTTTATACCGGGTGTTTATTTGTATTCAAAAAAATTAGTGGCCGGTGTTGCGGTGAGAAATGTTTTTAAAAATACCTTGACCGAAGGAAACAGGGAGATCGGGACCGGCAGCAAATTATACCCGAATGCCTACATTACTGTGGGAAGAAAATTTGTTTCACCGGGATATGATTTTATTATTGTGCCGGCAGTACAGGTGCAAACCACGTTCATCAACATCCCGGTAACGAGCTTTAACTGCATGGTGTATTATCGTAAAAGAGTGGGATTGGGTGTATCTTACCGGATGCACGATGCGGTATCTGCCATGTTGCAGGTGCGGATCTTCTCCAACCTCGTGGTTGGATTTGCTTACGATTACACGATTTCAAAATTCAGGTCGGCACATGCAAACTCTACCGAATTCATGATGGGATTTTCGCCGGTGATGAGTACCGAAAATTATGATCGCCCGGCCGGTGCCGCCAATTGTCCAACATTTGAACTATAAGAAACGTGAAAGAATTTTTATTAAAGCTCTGGAGATTTACATGGAAAGCAGCGATGTGGTTTTTTATCATCAGCATCGGTTCCGTTATTTTATTCCGCTGGGTGCCCATCCCGGTAACGCCGCTGATGCTTATCCGCTGCGTAGAACAAAAGGTGGATGGTAAAGATATGAAGCTAAAAAAAAACTGGGTCCCCTTCGAAAAAATTTCTCCGAATTTACAATTGGCAGTGGTGTGTTCCGAAGACCAGAATTTTATCAAGCACAGTGGTTTTGATTTCCAGGCAATTGATAAAGCAATGGAGTATAATGAGAATCATAAGAAACAACGTGGCGCCAGCACCATCAGCCAGCAAACCGCAAAAAATGTTTTTTTATGGCCCGGCCACAGCTGGATCAGGAAAGGCTTTGAAGTCTACTTCACTTTTCTGATCGAAACATTCTGGAGCAAACAACGCATCATGGAAGTATACCTCAATGTGATCGAAATGGGCGATGGCGTGTATGGTGCACAGGCAGCATCCACCACTTTTTTCAAAAAAGATGCGATCAATTTAAGTCGTGCCGAAGCCGCTACCATTGCTGCGGTATTGCCCAATCCGCGCAAGTTTAATGCCGGTGCTCCCAGCGGATATGTTTCGGGCAGGAAGATCTGGATCATAAACCAGATGAGCCTCTGGGGCGGTGTGCTCAATTATGAGGAAAAGGAAGAGAAGAAGAAAAAGTGATATGACAACATTTCAACCATGATGAAAAAACAAATAATTTTTATCTTTTTACTTTTTCAAATACACTTTTTACGAGCGCAAAATCCTGTTAATGCATTATTTACCGGAGAAAAGGATGGAGAATGCATACGCTATTATAGCAATGGGTCTATAAGAGATCAATTGACCATAAAGAATGGTAAAATTCAAGGAGACAGATATTGTTTTTATGAAAATGGAAAACTCATGGTAAAGGAACAGTTCGATAATGGCGAATATCATGGAACTAATTATATGCAAAATCAGAATGGAGATGTTATATATATTGAAATTTATAAACATGACACTCTTCTCTTTACGGAGAATTATTATTATTTTTTTAACGGTAAACTTAAAAGTAAATCCACTGTTAAATATCAATCTGATTCGACATTAAAGAAAAACACATTTTCTAAAACCAAGTATGCTAACGGAGGCGTATACGTGTATTTAAAACCAGTACAGGAGTCTGTGAATAATATGGAAATATATAAAAAACTTTTCCGGTCAGGACAAACTAAAATATATTGGGAAATTGAACAGTATAACGGAATGTCCAGTGGAAAGTTTTTTAAATATTATCATTCCGGGAAAATAAAAGTAATTCGACATTATAAAGACCACAAGGCAAATGGAGAATGGTTAAAATATAAGAAAGACGGGCTATTAATCGAAAAGAAAATTTATAAAGACGGAGCTACTTAGAATACCAGTTTATATGCACTTTATCTTTACAATATAATGCACACAAAGTGAAGAAGAAATAGTGGGATACGCCCATTGTATGGCAACAAGGAATCGACACTATATATATAAATAAAAGTGACACACTTTTTTACCTTGTTAATCTCTATTAAGTATGCGTTAAATCTTGATATCACAATTTGTGATATCAAGATTTAAACTCCCTTTCTTTATTGCTCTTCATAGGAATAAGCCATTATTTTTTTCTTATTACATCAATTCTTATTTTAAAATATAAGAATCATATCTTGATATCACAATTTGTGATATCAAGATGAAAATAACTCTTAAAACCCTTTCTGATAATCATTATTCCATTTTTGTTGATGGTTTTTTTTTTGCAAAAGAAAGTATTTGTGTATTGATTTTCTTTACTCCGATTGGCTTTTTAAATAAATAGTTTAGGTTTGCAATCAAAAAAACAAACTTGATATCACAGTTTGTGATATCAAGTTATTAAAATAAAAAATAAATGGCAAAGAGAGAAACAAGATTAGTGATTCCTGATGAGGCAGTAATGAATAAAATTTATTTTATCAGAGGACAAAAAGTAATGCTGGATAATGATCTTGCAGAGCTTTATAAAGTAGAAACAAGGATAATGAACCAGGCTGTGAATAGGAACCCGGATCGGTTTCCACCGGATTTTATGTTCCAGCTAAGTGAAAAAGAATGGCAAAACTTGATATCACAAAATGTGATGTCAAGTTGGGGAGGAAGAAGAACGCTTCCCAATGTATTTACCGAACATGGCGTGTTGATGTTATCAAGTGTGCTGAACAGTAAAAAAGCAATTCAGGTAAATATCCTTATTATGCGTGTATTTACAAAGGTCCGGAAAATGCTGACAGAAAATACAGAATTACGTTTGGCAATAGAACAGCTGGAAAAGAAAACAAACAACAATACAAAAAATATAGAAGTTGTATTTCAGTATTTGGACGAATTAAGCGAAAAAAAGGAAGGGAAAAAAAATAAAGAAAATAAAGAACTAGAAGCGCGGGAATGGATCGGTTTTAAAATTCCTAAAAAGAAAAAGATAATCCGAAAAAAAACAAGTCCGAAAAAGGTGACCCGCACTAGAAAGTAATCAATTCAAAATCCTGCATTTCGGCAGCAAAATTTTTAAGATCTCAATATCATACGGTTTAATTGTGTTTCCCCGCAAATCCAGCACTTCCAGGTTTTGCAGCTTGGATACAAAATCCGAAATAGCAGTAAGATGATTACTTTTCACAGAAAGATATTTTAGATTTTTTAAATTGTAAATACTTTTAGGCAATTCATTCAGTCCGTTGTTATCCAGGATCAGCGTTTCCAGCGAGGTCATTTTTCCGATTGCTTTCGGAACTTTTTTCAAGCCGCACATGGCTATTGTTAAGCTTTTTAAATGCTTTAATTCCGTGAACGAAGCCGGTAATGTATCCAGCTTTGAATTGAAGATCAGCAGCTCGTTTAAATTTCCTAAATAACCGAATGAATCCGGCAGATCTAATGTATCGGCCTGGTTATTCTGAATTTCGATCCTTCTTAATTTTCCCAAATAAGCAATCTCGAATGGCAACGAATCCAGCTTTGTATTGATCAGTTGCAATTCCGCAAGCTGTTCCAGCGCTCCAAAACCTTTTGGCAGCGATGAAATATTATTGGCTTTGCAGGAAAAGTAAACGAGGTTGTGCAGGTCCGTGAATCCCGGAGGCAGCTCTGTAAGCGAATTACCGGTAAGCTGTAAACATTGCAGCTCCGTTAATTTATTTAGCTTTGGAAGCAATTTCGGATCAATCGGTGCATACTCCAGTTTTAATTTATACACGATCTTCGCTTCTTTCAAAGCCGACTTCATATCCGTGTACGTAACTCCGGGAGGCCCGTATTTATCAAATGGTTCCGGCTCTTCCTGTGCGGAAATTAAAAATGATTGAGCGAATAAAAACAGCAGGAGCAGAAACTTTTTTTGCATACACGTAACTAAAAATGAAATCCTAATTTACAATTAATTTATAATTTTTTACTGTTTCATTCATTTTTATACTCAACAGGTAGATTCCTTTTGCAAGATTGAGCTCACTTTTATTGATCGTAAGCGAGTGTGCTCCACCCGGTTGATACTGTTTTTCAAGCAATGTCAATTGTTTGCCCAGTACATCCGTTAAGGTAATTTCAACGATCGCAGGAGCAGCAAGCTTGTATTCAACCTTAGTGCTTTCGCTGAATGGATTTGGATACACGATTACAGCTGCACCGCTGCCCGTTTCATTTATTCCCGTTGCAGTTAACACCAGTTGCCCGTTGCTGTTCATTATGCTGCTTGCTAACCCGGCACCGTCAACCGATTGCACTGCAAAATAGTACAGTTGGTTGTTTGTCAGTGCTAATCCTGTTTTTGTCACGGAAGTGCCCATGCCATTATCTGTCCATGGTACAACATCCATTGCGCCGGGTGCGGTACCGATCGCATACATGTATTTTGCAATAGCGGAATTGGTATCCGCACAAATGCTCCAGTTTGCAGATAACTGTGTTAACGAATAGCTTGTATCAATATCTGTTGCAACACCATCATTCACCATTGGGTCCGAAGGATTAGTCCAGTCGATGTTTACAATTTGTGATGCTGCGGCCGATAAATTTCCGGCAACATCTTTCGTGATCGAATTGATCTTACAAGATGAAGTGAAAGGATTTGGGTTTTGATAACGTACATCATTAGTACTTGCAGCGCCTACACTTATTGTTACAGAAGGCAAACGAGACCGGTACACTTTCAGGTCATTTACCAAGTAATTGCAATTTCCGCTGCGGAAAGAGATGGCATTGCCATTTGCAAGCGGTACGGGATCTGTCCAGCTTCCTACAAAAACATCATTTTGGTACACGTCCATTTTTCCCGTAGTACGATCGTAAATAATTTTATAATCGTACCATTGGCTGGCATTTACCGTCATCGGCACCGAATTTACCAACGTAAATACATTCGCTGTTACTTTATAAAATTCACACACACTTTGATCTACCCTGAACCAAACGAAATAAGAATTGCCCCGGTTGGTTTGTGTGGCATCGTCGCAGAAAAAATGGAAGCCTGCGCGCCTGTTTGTGCCCGTTCCACCTATCTTTCCCTGGAAATTATATAAATATTGATTTGATAAATTCTGCGTCAGCGATGCATATAAATTTGTATTGCTGTTTGTTTCATCTGTTTGATCCAGGTAACCACCACTAATACTCCAGTTGCCCGATCCGTTGGTCCATTCAGGGTTAATGGCGGTATCGAAATTATCCGCAAAAAAACCATTGCCGTTGTTCGCGCGCCATTCTGTTCCATTGTAATCCTGCACCATGTAATAGCTTTTTGCAATTCCCGAACCACCAGTGTTATCAGCATCTGTAAAGCTGGCATTGAAATTTGTTGTTGCCCATGTTGCCGGTGCCGTGATCAATGTAGTGGGCGCCACATTATCTACGCTGCAATTCCAGATCGCCTGCCAGCCGGCTGCTTCCGTGGCATTGTCGGATTTAAAACGGATCGTTAATGCCCCCCCCGATGAAGTGATCGTACCAGGGCTTACGCTGCCACTGTATGCACCAATCAATGGTGCAGAAGTGTTTACACCGTTGTAAATCCAAAGCGTATCATAATTGAGCTCCGTTGCAAACGATGTGAAATTAAGCGTTACGCCTGTTGCACCGCTTGGTGCGATGGTATAGGTAAAATTTTCATTGTCATAATAATTGCGGTTGGGCCCGCCCATGTCATAGATCGTATCTGTGCAGGGGACTACCGCGCAATTCGTGAATTTATTCTGGATCAGGTTCCAGAAATCATTATAGCCGTCGTCGTAACCAAGCGCCCAGATCCCGATTCCGCCAATGCCATATTGATTCACCACATCAAAGCGTTTGCTCATGCTGGGCGCATCATCCACAAATGCCTGCCAGTTAACGCCGCCGCGTACGGATGGAAACCAGCTCGAAAAACTATTGGTTTCCCATTGCCTGCTGCTGTAATAGCCACTGGTATTAGCGCGGAATGTATTGTAAATAACGGTATTGCTTCCCCCACCGGTGGTGGTGCTTGGTGCGGTTGCTGCTGAAGTGGCCCATTCGCGGCCATAATAAGGCAAGCCTAATAATAATTTTGATTTGGACGCGCCTTTGCTCAGATAGTATGTAATGGATTTTGTAAGCGTGTAATTGTACGATGTCTGAAAATCATACAAAGGATCTTCCGGGCCGGCAGTACCGCTTCCGCTGTAATAATAATCGTATCCCATGATGATAAATAAATCTACATACGGGTTCAATGCGGCCATGTTAAACACATTTCCCCAATCCACGGAATATAGCGCAATGCTCACTTCTGAGCCGGGAATAGCAGCATGCATCTGGTTGCAAAGGTTGATCATGAATGCTGTAAAGCCTGCTGCATTCGAGGAGCTCATACCTTCAAAATCAATGTTCACGCCATGCGCATTGCGTGCCTGTAAAAGATTGATCAGGTTTGTGATCAGCGTTTGCTGTGCGGTACTGCTCGCAAAAAATGCAGTATGCCCGCTGAATAAGGTAGCACACAAAGTTACATTCACACCTGCGGCCTGCGCGTCCGTCACTACTGTCGCGGTCGACCAGCCATGCGTGCTGGTTGCTGTCCCGTCGGCCGAATTTACATCGTACGAAAAATAACAAAGATCCGTAAGCCCGTTCCAATCGTAATTGCTTTGCAAACCATTGCTCCAGTATGGATGCCAGCCGTATACCCGTTTATTCAATGTACAGGCACGAACGTTCCTGTGCGTGATCGATTTGGGCCGGCCGGTTTCTACAAAGCGAACGCTGTCCCATTGTTCATCCGTTGTTAAATCATAATCCGTATATTTTTCCGATTCCTGTTGGTGAATAGATGCATGATTGCTATCCGTTTGCGGTAAAAGCTCATAATCGTAAAAGCCGCGCCAGGCTTTAGCACCGCCACGGATCACTTTTCTGTGAAGAGTAGCAGGAACCGTATCCTCCTGCGGTGTGTATTCTTTAAGATCACCACCAATTTCACTCGAATCAATATAAAAAGTTTGTACCGAAACCGTATCGTGTTGCTGTGCAAATACACTTTGCACGATGAAGGCGAGAAGAAAAAAAGTAAATTGTTTTTTCATTTGTGCTTTTTCATTTTGTAAATTCCAGGGTCAGATTTATTCCGTACGAATAGGGCTGCTCTGTTATGCCCATTATTTGTCGGGGAACTTTGTTGTTGCTCCAAAACATGCCATAAGCGCTTGTAGAGACAAACTCTTTTCCATAAAATTTAAATACAGGTTCCAGTCCAATCATGAATTTGCTATTTAATTTGTAATTCATCTTTAATCCCACAGTATAACCAAAATAAAGTAATTTGAATTTGTCAATATATAATTTAGTATAACTGTCTTCAAGTTCCGGGTGTTGATAACCCGGATCTGTTTCCCATCTCCTGGAATTATAATAATGTTCGGTAATGTTGGAACAAATCGTAGCGCCAACGAAGACGGAAAAGTTCATTTTTTCCTGCTTCTCAGGTCTGTATGTGAATTGAAGTGCGGCAGGGATCTCTATAAAAATAAAAGGATCCTTTTGCCAGTTGTCCGATTTGAAAATTTGCCAGTCAAGGTAAGCTCCGTTTGTTTGAACAAACCCTTTTGATTTAAAAGTTTTATTAGAAAAGTATAAGCCCGTTCTAACCGAAATGAATTTACTAAAATGATAGGTAACAGGAATGCCAAGAGTCCATGAAAGACTTGGCTTTTCAATCGAGTTTAAGGAGTCCGAACAGCTCCTGTTAAAGATTGTGGTTGCCGCATTATCAGTTTTTATGGGTTTAAGAGTTCTGTAGGAGTATTCCGGAGATACAGAAATGCCGACTTCCCATTTCTTATACGTATAAACAGAATCTGTGTTGGTCCCACTCAGCTGATTTGCAATAAGAGAAAATAAAATAAAGATTTTTTTCATAATTCATTAATTTTATTCTCACCACTAAAAATGCAATGTTGCATTACAATACTGATTTATTTTATAATCACTTTCAACGTTTTCAATTCCTTCTCCGTTCTCATTCTCACAAAATAAACACCCGCCGCTAAATTCAGGCTCTGTGCATTTATAGTCAATTCATGTTTCCCGGCAGATTGATTAGAATTAAACAATAACATTTCTTTTCCTAACACATCCACTAATTTTATTTCAATTGCAGTTGTAGCATCTAAATGATACACCAGCGTAGCAGTGTTCGTAACCGGATTGGGATAAAGCGCCAGTTCTGCATTGTTTTCCAATTCGTTTATACCCGTTGCCAGTTGCACCGTTTGGCCATTACTGGTAGATACGCTTGATTGCAATCCCGCTCCGTCTTCCGACTTAATGCTGTAATAATACGTTTGTCCGTCAACCAGTGTTAAGCCCGTTGCCGTTGCTGTATCATGGAACCAGTTATCTGTCCAGCCCACCACATCCGTAGCGCCCGGCGTTGTTCCAATTGCGTAATAATAACGCGAGATCGCCGAGTTGGTATCCATCGATTCGCTCCAGTTAGCAGACAAAGAAGTGGCTGAATTAGTATAAACCAAATCGGTATCCAAACCATCGTTAATGCTGTACACAGCATCCGGCGGCGTCCAGTCGATATTAATATCCTGGTAAAAAATAGCGGATAAATTTCCTGCGGAATCCGCGCAAATGGATTTTATTTTTGCAGATGCTGTTACCGGGTTAGGGTTTTGATAACGGATGTCGTTTGTTGCTGCCGCCCCAACCGTGATCGCTGCTGTTGACGGTAATCTCGAGCGGTACACTTTCAATTCGTTGATCGCAAAATTAGCGTTGCCGCTGCGGAACGAAATTGCATTTCCACTTGCATACGGAGATGAATCTGTCCAGCTGGTAATAAATGCATTGTCCCTGTATATACTGATCTTACCGGTAATCCTGTCGTAGATCACTTTGTAATCGTACCATTGTCCGGCTACTGTGGTAAACGGAATGCTCACTACCGGCGATCCGAAATTATCACTCACCACTTTGTAGATCTGCAGCAAATGATCATCCACCCTGAACCACACAAAATAAGAATTTCCCCTGTTGGTGAGCGCCGCGTTATCGCAGAAAAAATGAAATCCTGCACGCCTTTGCGTGCCGCTGCCATCAATTTTACCATAAAAATTATACAAATACCTGTTTGATAATGTTTGGTTCAATGATGCATAAATATTGGTATTTCCGGCTGCAGTGGATAGTTCATCACTTTGATATAAAGCACCGGTGTTGATACTCCAGCTTCCAACTGCGCTTGTCCAGTCGGGGTGAATGGCTACATCAAAATTATCTGCGAAAAATCCATTGTTTGCATTCGCGCGCCATTCTGTTCCATTGTAATCAATTACCTGGTAATAACTTTTTTCCAAACCGCTTCCGCCGGTGTTGTCAGCATCATTAAAAGTAGCCGTAAAATTACCTGTTTCCCAGGTTGCAGGTGTATTTACTATTGTTGTTGGCGCAATGCTGTCAACCGATGTTGCAACGGCTACATTACTTGTCCAGCTGGCCACCCAGCCGGGCGCATTTGTGGCGCAATCGGAGCGGAACTCGATCAGCAAGGAACCGCTGCTGGACGTGATCGCTCCCGGGCTAGTGGTTCCATCGTATTGCCCGATCAGTGGTGAAGAAGTGGTAGCACCGTCATAAATGAAAAGATAATCCCATCCTGCTTCGGTGTTAAAGGCTGTGAAATCAAGTGTAACAGACGTAGCGCCGGGAGGCTGGATCAATGTTAACGTACGCTGATCGTCGGTATAATTGGCAGCGCTTCCGCCATTATCGGTAAACGTTCCGGTTGCAGTAGTTACTGTATTTATTACCGGTGCATTGTTGATCAGCAAATAATATTTTGCCCAGTTCCAGTATGGTCCCGGATCGTTATGGGTTTGGTTCGGGAACATCTGGTGGCCTTTTATTTTGGTACAGCTTCCCAACCCGCATTCCGCGGTGGTACCCGAACAGCCGGGACCGTAATACGTTCGCAAAGGATTAATTCCGTAGCCGCTGCTGCATATATCGCGCACTAAATTTGCCGAGCTGATGTACATAGCATCTGTGTACCACGATGCGGTATTGTTGTAACCTTCGTGTTCCAATCCAATGGTGTAGCCATTTTCCGGACCCACATGCCATGCTTTGTTTGCTTCCAGCACCATTTGTGTTATCTGCCCATCGCTGGAGCGCAGCACATAGTGTGCTGATACGCTTGCCGAACAATTTTGAAACCAGGAGATACAGCCGGCATAGGTTCCTTCCACATCGTGAATGGTAACAGCAGTAATGGCCATACCGCGGGAAGTACTGTAATTACAGGTTGCGGCGGGGTTCCAGATTGCAGGCGGATAATCCGCGGAAGCAATCCCGGCAGCTATTCCTGCGGATTTGTACTGGTGGCCACTGTTATCAAAGGCGCTTTCGTCTGTAATGGTAATGGATGCAGCGCTCAATACCGGGATGTTTTCAGCCCCGAAGATTTTTTCCAAATCCGGGTGGTAATTCGGGAAACCGTATTGCTGCTGATAATCCGCATTTCGCATAAATTGCACATACCCCCAGATCTGTGTGCTTAAAGCAAATAATTGTGTTTCTTTTTCTTTCGGCAATTCACTTAAAATCCTCCAAATCGTAACGTTCGATTCAAGGTCTGTTCCGCTGATGTGCAATACTTTTTTTAATTTGGAAAATGCTGCTGCGTAGGCCAAAATATTTTTCTCCGGATCAATCATCACTTCTTTTACGCTATAACCCGAAAGGTCGGAAACGGTCAATAAATTATTTTCGAAATAATGCTGCCCGTCCAGCGTTAAGCCCATTACGCCATACGCATTGGGAATACCCATGCAGCTTTCCGGCGACATAGATGCATGCTGAATGTTTTGAAAATGCGTATTGCAAAATGCTACTGCTTCCAGCATTCCGCGTGGGATTTCGGGATAAAGCGTATAGGCTTTATTAAAAGCGCTGCTGTAATTGTCAGGGATCACAATGCCTGCAAGTATTGCTTTTGTAAGAAACAGGAAGAGGAGCGCGGGTAGGATTTTTTTCATCTTTTTGCTATCAGATCAGGATAGTAAAGATAGCAAAAGAAGGGAGAAAAAGAAATTTTATGCGGCGAATATACAAGCAGTAACTACATTGAAGATTTGCTTTTTTCAAGCGCTAAAATAGCATCCATCAGCTTTTTCAACTTCTCGTTCGGGTTGGTATTATCAAAATCATGCGCATATTGTTTTTTATCGCTGGTAAAAACAGTAATGCTTGATCCCAAAGCCGCATCGGTGGCACTTCCTGCGCTGGGGCGGGCCAGCGAAGGAATATCTTCCAAACGTACTCCAAATAAAGTAGTCGTTAACTGCGACCATTCTTTTACATTCATTGCTTTTTTTACATCTTCATTTCCACGCATGCTGTGAACCATTATCAAAACGCTATCCGGTGTAAATACAATTGTTTTTGAATAACCGCGCGCAGCACTGTTGAATGTTATTTTCTGAATGGTCGCAACTTCGGAAACAGAAGGATCAGCAGGATAAGTGCCTACATCATTCGGTGCGCCGTCTTTTCGTGTAGCGCAGCTGAAAAGGATTACTAACGAGCATGCAAGTAGATTTATAATGAGCGTTTTTTTCATGATTCAAAATAGTTCAAAGTTCAAGGTTAGCTGTGCGCTGATGCTGTGTTTTCTAAAAAGCGCTGTGATGTTTTAATGTTATTCATTCAAAGTTTTTTCAAGTAGAGCTCACACGTTGCAAAACTTTGAACCTTGAACTTTGAACTCTTTTACAACGCCGGTAGCACTTTACCTTTCGCTTCTCCAAAACCAATACGTACGCCATCTTTTTCGGCATAACCGCGCATGATCACCGTATCATTGTCATTGATGAATTTGCGTTCGCTGCCGTCTTTCATTTTTACCGGCTTGGTACCGCGCCAGGTAATTTCCAGCATCGATCCGAATGATTCCGGCGTTGGCCCGCTAATCGTTCCTGATGCCATTACATCGCCGATGCTGATGTTGCAGCCGTTCACCGTATGATGCGCTAGTTGCTGTTCCATTGTCCAGTACATGAATTTGTAATTGGAATGCGAAACAACTGTTTCTTCACCGTTTTCAGGCTGAATCAACACCTCGAGTTGAATATCAATGTTTTTATCACCGCTGTATTCAAGGTAAGGCAATACTTTTGGTTCTTGTGTATATCCTGTTGTACGAAAAGGCTCCAGCGCCTCCATGGTCACAATCCAGGGCGACATGGTGGATGCGAAATTTTTCGCCAGGAATGGCCCCAGCGGCACATATTCCCAGGTTTGAACATCGCGTGCGCTCCAGTCGTTGAACAGCGTCATCCCGAAAATATAATCGCCTGCGTTTGCCGTTGTTACGCTTTCGCCCATGTTGGTGGATTTACCAATGATAAAAGCCGTTTCCAATTCAAAATCCAGCAATTTGGTAGGCCCGAAAACAGGTTGTTCCGAATCCGCGGGTTTGGTCTGTCCTTTCGGGCGATGGAAATCGGTCCCCGAAACTACGATCGAAGATGCTCTTCCGTGATATCCCACCGGCAGGTGTTTCCAGTTAGGGAGAAGTGCATTACTGGGGTCGCGGAACATCGTTCCTACATTGGTGGCATGATCGATGCTCGAATAAAAATCGGTATAATCGCCAATGCGTACCGGCATTTGCATTTGTACATTGCTGATGTATTGCAATACTTTTGCCTGTGCTTCTTTATTGTCGCGCAATTCCGCATTGTTGGCGTTTAGCAGGTTGGAGATGCGTTCCCGCACTGCCATTGTGGTTTGTTTGCCTAATGCAATAAAATCATTCAAATATTGATTGGTAAAAACCGAATTATCGATCTTTAAATTATTCAAAAATCCAAGCTTGTTCAAAATCGCCAGGTCCAGCACCTGGTCGCCAATGGCAATGCCAATACGCGGACTGGAACTTTGTGTTTTAAAGATCCCGAAAGGTAAATTCTGGATCGGAAAATCACTTTTAGGGTCAACTTCTACCCAGGATATTAATGAAGGGTCGTTTGCTTTAATCATGTGGGGGAGATTTTATTTAGCGACAAAAATAGATATAAATACGAAGCTTTTAAATCTAATTTTAAATTCCCCTGGTACAGATAACGAATTGGTACGAATTTACGAATCGGTGTTTGTCAGGCCTGAGCCCAAACTTTGCTATACACACAGCAAGCCTGCAGATTCGTAAATTCGTACCAATTCGTTATCTGTACCTTCCATTTATCCCTGAAATCCGCCATTTAACAAAATGATTTTGCCATATAAGGTATTTAAAGTAAATTCGACACTTAAATCGCAAAAAAACATGAACTCAAACGTCTTAAAAATTACAGTAATAGCTTCGGCTGCCGTTGTTGCACTGGCATCTTTTAAAGCTATTCACCATCCCGGAAATACCCCGAAAACAAAAAATACCGGGATCGACATTGCTAATATCGACAGTACGGTAAAACCGACTGATGATTTTTATCAGTATGTAAATGGAAAATGGCTAAAAAACAACCCGATCCCGGAAACGGAAAGCCGTTGGGGAAGCTTTAACGAGCTGGAAAAAACCAACAAAGCAAAATTAAAAACCATTTTAGAAGGTGCTGCTGCCGATAAAACAGCAAAACCTGGTAGCAATACACAAAAGATCGGTGATTTTTATTCACTGGCAATGGATTCCACAAAATTGAACAAAGATGGTTTCTCACCTTTAAAAGGAGAATTCGAAAAGATCAACAATGTGAAAACAACTGATGACCTGGCGAAAGAAGTGGCGCATTTGCACATGATGGGCGTTGGCCCAATGTTCGGTGGATACGTTGGACAAGATCCAAAGATCAGCACCGAGTACATCACACAATTATTCCAGGGCGGATTGAGCTTGCCTGACCGTGATTATTATACTAACACCGATGACCGTACACTGGACATCCAAAAAGCTTACATCTCGCACATTACCAAAATGTTTGTATTGATGGGCGATAAAGCAGAAGATGCAGCGAAAGAAGCAAAAGTGATCTTCGACATTGAAGCAAACCTTGCAAAATCGTCGATGACAAAAGTGGAACTGCGCGATCCGGAAAAACAATACAACAAAAAAACATTGAAAGAACTGGCTGATTTAACGCCAAACTTTAAATGGGAAATTTATTTTAATGAACTTGGAATTAAAAACATCAGCAATGTAATTGTTGGACAGCCATTGTTCTTCGCTGAATTTAACAGCGATTTCAAAGCGGTTTCTATCGCCGACTGGAAAACGTATTTACGTTGGAACTTAATTGATGCAACTGCAAGCAAATTAAGCGACGATATCGTAAATGAGCATTTTGCATTTTACGGAAAAAAATTGCTGGGGATCCCTGCATTAAAACCACGCTGGAAACGCGCATTGGAAGCAACAGATGGTTCATTAGGAGATGCACTGGGACAAGTGTTTGTTGAAAGATATTTTACTGAAGACAGCAAAAAACGCGTAAATGATATGGTGACCAACCTTATTGCTGCGTATCGTGTGCGCATCGACAGCCGTGACTGGATGAGCGCTGAAACGAAAAAAGCTGCAAACGTGAAACTGGATAAAGTAATGAGAAAATTAGGCTATCCTGATAAATGGAAAGATTATTCTTCACTGGATATCAAACACGATTCTTACGTGCAAAACTTTATGCGTGCCAACGAATTTGAGTTCAAATTTATGGTGAATAAATTGGGCAAGCCGGTTGACCGTACAGAATGGGGAATGACCACTCCAACAATCAATGCGTATTATAATCCTTCGTTGAACGAGATCGTTTTCCCTGCCGGGATCATGCAACCGATTTTCTTTAACCCGGATGCTGATGATGCAGTGAATTACGGAATTATGGGCGCGATCATCGGACATGAATTAACACATGGCTTTGATGATGAAGGCTGCCAGTTTGATGCAGACGGAAACCTGAAAAACTGGTGGACAGATGCTGATAAAGCAAACTTTAAAGCAAAAACAGACATGCTGGTAAAACAATTCAATGATTATGTAGCAATTGATAACATGCACGTAAACGGTGAATTGACATTGGGAGAAAACATAGCCGATTTAGGTGGTTTGACCATTTCTTATTATGCATTTAAAAAATCATTGGCAGGAAAACCTGTACCAGCAAAAATTGACGGATATACAGCAGAACAACGTTTCTTCCTGGCATGGGCACAAGGCTGGAGAGGCAACATGCGCGATGCAGCATTAAAAAACCAATTGCAGACAAACCCACATGCACCGGGGAACTTCCGTGGAAACGGGCCTTTAACCAACATGCAGGAATTTTATGATGCATTTGGTGTAAAACCAGGCGATAAAATGTACCGTCCGAAAGCTGAAAGAGCGGAGATCTGGTAATATGATTTTTGATTGTGATTTAGTTAAAAAAAGCACCCCGTTCAATTGAGCGGGGTGTTTTTTTTATTCTATGAACCAAATATTTTATCGAACGGAGGTATATCTTCTTCTTTCTTCTCTATGAATTTTTTAGTCCATGGATCAAATTGCCATTTTATATAATGACCCTTATCTTCAGGCTGATGTTCTTTTTTTGTGACAGGAATAAGTTGCTTAACAGAAAAAACAAAACGCCCGTTCAATATTTTATCCTCCTCTTCTTTTGTCGTTTTCCACTCCAGGAAGCAATGTACTTTTGTAGTATCTTTTATTATTAATCCTTGTTGCTTTGCCAGCACAAGTGCTTCACTTGTTGTTATTAACAACAGGTCTGAACTTTTATTTACATTTTCCAGTCCGCAGTTATAGATCGTCCAGTACATATTCCAGGCATGGCCAGGCAATAATTTCCCATTCGTGTCGATGATGATCCGGATGCCATTTTCAAATAGCTGATCTTCATAATTAATGTTGTAGCTAATGTAAAATTCCGTGGCAGATGTGTATTTATTTTTAGTGCCATCCCTTAACCATTCTATTGAAAATGACGGTTCGCTGGTATAAGCGCTATCAAAATAATAAGAAGAAGAAATATTCCAGGTGATGTATTTTTTGAAAAAATAATCTCCATAAAAGGAACGAATGATGGAATCGCCTTTTAATTTCATCGTGTTTAACACTGCATAATTGGGATATTCTGTACTATCGGCAGGAGCCCAGGTACCTTTATCCTCATTAATGGTTAGTTCCAACTTGCCGTTCTTGTAATAGGATTTATATATCCCTATACTTTTGTTGCTGCTTTTTGTTTTATAATAATCACAGGCAATGGTTGTGGTATCTCCATAATATGTGGTCATAATATGCACAAGGTCTTTGTTATTATAAGATTCCTTTGTGTCTTTCAAAAGATGTGATGGATTACCGTAAATGCTTGTTTGAATAACAGAAGAATCCGTTGTAACGACCCTTTTGATTTCCTGCGCCTGCAGTTGGAATGCAAAAATCGAAAAAATAAAAAGCGTGATCATTTTTTTCATGCTTTTGCCTAACGCAAATATAAAAGCAGTATTGTTTAGCCTTACAAAAAATCCTACGCAACTTTGGATTTAATTTCTTCGTACTCCGCTGCCGTGATCTTCTTCCAGTTATTTTCATACTCAAAAGTCATGTCGTAAATAAAATTACGGTCCGGAAAAATATTCACTGTAAAATAGTGTAATAGATACTTGCTTCCCAACACCTGGATCTCTTCCCAGGCTGTGGCTGAAGTGATTTTAAAATAAGCCTTATCGTTTAAATATTTGCGGTATTGCGGGTAATCCATTTTTATATTCTAAGGTTTGAAGAAGTTCATCTGCACATCAGTAATTACGGACTACCCGCCTTCCCACTTGCGTGTTTTACGTCCCTGCTGCACCGTAATTTTATAATTTTTTTCACGCGCCAGCTTCTCTAACTTCAGCCGCAATGCTTTCGGATAAAATGCTTTACGGATGCTTTTGGGACGGCTGCACTCGTTTTCAATGCCAATGCTGCCAAGCAGCCAATAACAGGACGCAGCGCAGCGCATTCCGAAAAATGCATAATCGTGCGGCGATTGCTGCGCATACGTTTCATACTCATGAATAAGCGTATTGTATTGTGTGGGTGTAAGCGGAATTTCGATGGTGGTGATTTTTCCGGTAGCATGGGCTTTGTTCCACTCCGCAAGTGTTTCCACCTGGTAAACGCCTGCATTTTTACGGTGATGCACTACCGCATGGATTTTTTTAGAGCTGAAGCTGAAACCATAAATGGTACTATCCGCCTGGACCACCACGTGGCCTCCCCACAAACCGCCGATCGTTTTTTTCTCCGTTTTAGTAAGTGGTTTTGAACCGTGCAGGATCTGCACACGGATCAGCTTCATGGTATCAGCAGGAGTTGCAATACTTTTAGAGCCGATCAGTAAAAATACCATCAGCGTTAACGCTATTTTTATATTTTTAAATGCCCCTTTCATTCGTTAATTCATAAGCACAACCATTTTTTGATACGCCTCGTTTGTTTCTTTTTTCAAGCGCTCAATAATTTCCGCGCAGGGAAGGATATCCTCGATCAGCTCCACGCTTTGTCCGGCAATCCATAATGTTTTGTAGGTACCCGGATGAATGGAAGCTTCCAGCTTTTTCATCCCGCTGATCTGCACCCACATTTTAAAATATTTTTTGGTGCGCGCATTGTTCGACAGCATCCGCTCCAGCCAGTTTTGTTTGTAACCGATCTTTTGTGCGAAAGGCGTATTGATAATGGTGGAAGGTGTTCCCGATATTTTATCCGTCATCACAATGTCCGTCATGTGCGAATCCACTATTGCTTGTTTGTATTCGTTGCTTACCGATGCTTCCGTGCTGGCAATAAATCGCGTACCAATCGAAGCGCCGGCGGCACCCAATGTTAATACCGATAGTAACCCGGCGCCATTGGCAATTCCGC
>OLLL01000010.1_pt1 | contig 50835 bp, 47 predicted proteins | sample 1604541 | NCBI WGS metagenome assembly OLLL01 (sample SAMEA104055722, study PRJEB20765) | soil metagenome | isolation source: soil
GCGGGAGGTGTAACGTCGATTGCAACCATTTCGCAATTTGTAACCGCCTATCAAACAAAAACGTTATCGCCAAAATATTACATGAATGCAGGTGTGAGCTTGCTGGGCACCATGGCTTTGCCGATCACTTCGGGTTACCTGAAAAAATTCCGGGATAAAGCGTACGATAAAACGATTGATCTGTATAATGTGACGAATTAGTGCCAGGTAGTAAGTTTGAAATAGCAGGGAGAAGAAATTATTGATAGACAACTTCAAAATTGTGCTGCGTTAAATAATTTATGTCCAGCAATCGTCGCTCTAAAAGTCCGCGGTTGGTTCTTCTTACCACATCCCAGGGAATGGTTTCGATGGTATCTGCATTAAAAATATAAATCCATTCTTTGCCTTTGTCCTTAAAAATAGATTCCCAGCCGCTACCCGCCGGCCCGGCGCCCCTTGTGAAGCTTTGGCCTGTAGTTAAACCCTTCGAGCCATCATGTACCGGGTTGTAATCCCCGATAAGCGTATCCGGATAATTCCAGTAAAAATTAAGGCGGATGCGGGTAGCGGATTTGTTAGTGATGGTAATCCCGTTGTGTGCATTTTCAGGGCAGTTGGGATCTCTTCTGCAAGCATTGTACTGCAGGATCAGAGAACTGAAAAGAAGAAGAAAAATTATTTTGATTGTTAATCGTCTTTAATCCCAATATTCTTTGTATAAATGCCCGTCGATATACACCCTGTAATTATTTGACCGGAAACCAGCAAGCAGCAGAGGCCTTACTTTTTTTATGCTTACCTGGTGTATTTCTTTTTCTCCTACCCGGAAATCGTATGAAACAACCAATTCGATGGAGATGAACCTGAAATCAGAAATTATTTTTTTGCCATCGACCACTATTTTTAAATTGCCCCAAAATTTATTGAAGCAAAAGCAAACGGTATGTTTTTCATCTGATCCAACTTCAAAATCAAATTTCATATTCACAAGTTTAGAATTCAAAAATATTCAATATTCCTTATTTTGTTTAATCCTTTCTTTAAAAAAAATTATTCCGTAAGTTTGTGAATCTTAAAAATCTAAACCAAAGCATATATGACAGCCATTAGACATAACTGGAGCGTAGACGAAATTTTAGAAGTATATAACTCACCATTATTGGATTTGGTGTACCGCGCACAAACCATTCACCGCGAATTTAACGAAGCAAACGAAGTACAGGTAAGCTCGCTTTTATCGATCAAAACCGGCGGATGTGCCGAGGATTGCAGCTATTGCCCGCAGGCAGCGCGTTACAATACCGGCATTGAAGTGCATAAATTAATGAGTGTAGGGCAGGTAAGCGAAGCGGCGGATAAAGCAAAAGCCGGTGGGGCTTCCCGTTTGTGTATGGGTGCTGCATGGCGCGAAGTACGTGATAACAGTGATTTTGACCGCGTACTGGAAATGGTGAAAACCGTGAATGCAAAAGGAATGGAAGTGTGCTGCACACTTGGAATGCTAACCGAAAGCCAGGCGCAAAAGCTGGCGGATGCCGGTTTGTATGCCTACAATCACAATCTCGATACATCGGAAGAAACGTATAAAAAAATTATTACCACGCGTACGTATGACGACCGTTTGGATACGATCAAAAATGTGCGCAAGGCAAAAGTATCAGTATGTTCCGGTGGAATTATCGGTTTGGGCGAAACCACCGAAGACCGCGTGAAAATGCTGCAAACATTATCGTCCATGGAAGTGCACCCGGAGTCGGTGCCTATTAATGCATTGGTCCCTGTAAAAGGTACACCGTTGCAGGATCAGCCGCTGGTGCCTATCTGGGACATGGTACGCATGATCGCCACAACCCGCATTGTAATTCCTAAAACGGTAGTGCGCTTATCCGCAGGAAGAACGCAAATGAGTTTGGAAGGACAGGCGTTGTGCTTTCTTGCCGGCGCCAATTCTATTTTTGCCGGGGATAAATTACTGACTACGCCGAATCCCGATTTTAATACCGATATGGAAATGTTTAATTTGTTCGGCTTGAATCCGCGCAAAGCATTCAAAGATTCCCAGCAGCCGGAAGTAAAACAAAAAGAAGTTGCGTCGGTCTGATTATATAGCAGAACAATTTTTATCGGATGCCCTGAAAAAAAGAACAGAGCATGATGCATTACGCAAGCTGGTTGTAAACGACCGGCTTGTTGATTTTTGCAGCAATGATTACCTTGGTTTTGCGCGTTCGCCGGAGCTGGCTGCTGCGATTGTAAGAGAATTGGCAGCTTTGCCGGTACAATTTTCCGGCTCTACCGGATCGCGTTTGCTGGCAGGCAACACTGCTTACGCAGAAAATCTCGAGAAAAAAATTGCCGCATTTCACCATGCAGAAGCGGGATTGATCTACAACTCGGGTTACGATGCCAATGTTGGCTTATTTTCGGCACTCGGACAAAAAAACACCACGATTATTTATGATGAGCTGATCCATGCTTCGGTACACGATGGTATTCGTATGTCGCAGGCCAATTCCTATATGTTTAAGCACAACGACCTGTTTCACCTGGAAGAGCGTTTAAAGATTGCGGAAGGAACTACATACGTGGCTCTTGAAAGTATTTATTCCATGGATGGCGATACTGCTTTGCTGCCCGAGATCGCTGAGCTTTGTGAAAAATACAATGTAGCGCTGATCGTGGATGAAGCGCATGCGACAGGCGTTACAATAAATGACGGAAAAGGCCTGGTGCAAGCGCTGCACATGGAAACAAAGGTTTTTGCACGCGTACATACCTTTGGAAAAGGATTGGGCTGTCATGGCGCCATTATACTTGGTTCGGGCTTACTCCGCGATTACCTGATCAATTTTTCCCGTGCTTTTATTTATACCACCGCATTGCCGGTGCACAGCCTTGTTGCCATTCACCAGGCGTATGAGCTGTTCCAGAAAAGCGAAGAACAAATCATCATACTGCGTTCGCTGATCACTTTGTTTAAAGCCAAAGCAGCTAAAAATCCTGCGATTCAATTAATTGAGAGTAACAGCCCTATTCAATGCATTGTAATTCCGGGTAACGGAGAAGTGAAAAAAATAGCTTCCAAATTACAGGAAGAAGGATTGGATGTTCGTCCTATATTGAGCCCTACCGTGCAAAAAGGCAAAGAGCGCCTGCGGATCTGCATTCACGTATATAACAACGAAAGTGACATTAATCGGTTAATAGAATTGGTTGGTAGGCACTTACAAACAATTAATGGTTAAAAACTGCCACATTCATTTTGTGTGTAGGTAACTAAATTGTTATATTTTCGTTGAAAACAAATGTAAAATCACTTATGAGAAAAATATTTGTTACCGGAATAGGAACTGATGTTGGAAAGACGGTTGTTTCCTCGGTACTTGTAGAAGCCCTGAAAGCCGACTACTGGAAGCCTGTGCAAACGGGAAGCTTTTTTTCTACAGATACTGCTAAGGTTCAGAAATGGGTTGCCAACAGCGAAAGTAAATTCCATCCGGAAGGTTACCTCCTCAAACAATACATGTCGCCGCACGCTGCTGCCGAACTGGAAGATATAGAGATCAAACTGGCAGATTGCACTTTGCCGGAAACCAATAATACCCTGATCATTGAAGGAGCAGGCGGATTGATGGTGCCGCTCAACCGCACGGAGTTCATGATCGACATGATCGAAAAATTTGATGCAGAAGTGATCCTGGTGATCCAGAATTATTTGGGAAGCATAAATCACACGCTTTTATCGATCGATGCATTAAAACACCGCAAATTAAATATCCTGGGCGTTGTATTCAATGGCCCGCCACACCAGCTTTCGCAGGACATAATCATGGATTATTGCGGATTAAAAGTGCTGGGCCGCATCAATAAAGAAAAAGACCTGACACAGGAAGTGATCTCAACGTATGCGAAGGAATTTGAGTATTTAAAAGACCTGAAGCACGCTTAACACGAATCACAAACAGAAATTTTGCAGATAACGAACAGGAATGAATCTATGTGTTTTCTGTGTTTGTTAAATAGGATCATATCAAAATTTTACAAAAATAATTAGGTTCATCTTACACAGCCTAACATCTAATATCCGACATCAGAATAATCCCGTTGAAAATGTATATTTTTGACGGGATTATTCATTTATGACATTACAGGAAAGAGATAAAAAAGTGGTGTGGCATCCGTTCACACAAATTAAAGTGGCGCCTCTGCCGATTGCCATAGTGCGGGGCGAAGGCGCGTATTTTTTTGATGACAAAGGAAAGCGTTACATTGACGGAATTGCAAGCTGGTGGGTAAATGTTCATGGGCACAGTCATCCGTATCTGGCAAAAAAAATTTCAGAACAATTAAGCGTGCTTGAGCATGCGATCTTTTCGGGTTTCACGCACGAACCGGCGGTGGAGCTGGCGGAACGGCTGCTTCAGCGGTTACCAAACAATCAATCAAAAATATTTTATTCAGATAACGGTTCTACATCCGTGGAAGTGGCGCTGAAAATGGCATTTCAGTACTGGAGCAATTTAGAAATCCCAAGAACAAAAGTGATCGCGTTTGAAAATGGCTATCACGGCGATACGTTTGGTGGAATGAGTGTAGGTGCACGCAATGCCTTTAACATGCCCTTTTCGAAATTATTATTTGATGTGATCCACATCCCGGTTCCTGTAAAAGGTAAAGAAGAAGAAAGCCTGGATGCATTAAAAAATGCATTGCAGCAGGATGACGTGGCATCGTTTATATTTGAGCCGCTGGTGCAGGGTGCAGGCGGAATGGTGATGTATGATGCGGAGGTGTTGGATCGGCTCATAAGTATGTGCCGTGATAAAAAAGTGATCACGATTGCCGATGAGGTGATGACGGGTTTTGGCCGTACAGGAACTTTTTTTGCTGCGGATCATTTACAGAACAAGCCCGATATCATCTGCATGAGCAAAGGATTAACCGGAGGTGTGATGCCACTGGGCGCTACCAGCTGCGCACAATTTATTTACGATGCTTTTTTGAGCGATGATAAAATGAAAACGTTTTTTCACGGACATTCTTATACTGCTAATACAACTGCTTGTTCGGCTGCACTGGCCAGCATGGATTTGTTTGACAAACCCGAAGCATTTGAAAATATTAAACGGATAGAAAAAAAGCACGCTGCATTTTTGCAGGAAATAAAATCGCACAAAGCGCTGATTGATGTGCGGCAATTGGGAACTATTTTAGCATTCGAAATAAAAACACCGGAACGTACTAATTATTTAAATTCACTGGCCGAATACATTTCCGAATTTTTTGTGGAACGCGGGATCATCCTTCGTCCCCTGGGAAACATTATGTACATTTTACCGCCGTATTGTGTGAGTGACGATGATCTGGATTATATGTATGAAGCTGTGGAGGAATTTTTGAATGAACAGAAATAGTTGTACAGATAACTAACGGGAACGAAACTGCGAATCTGTGTGGATGCCGTGTTTGGGATTATTTTAAAAATGTATGTTAACTTAGTTCAAGCTTCTGATGGCACCAATAGACAAACTTTTAGGCCAAATAAAAAATTGCACTATCTGCGAAAAATACCTGGAATTTGGTGTAAATCCAATTATTGCTGCAAGCGTTAAAAGTAAGATCATTATTATCGGACAAGCGCCGGGACGCATTGTACACAACACCGGCATTCCCTGGAACGATAAAAGCGGCGACAATTTACGGAACTGGCTGGGGATTGATAAAGCCACATTTTACAACCCGGATAAAATAGCGTTAATGCCCATGGGTTTTTGTTATCCCGGAAAAGGCAAAACGGGTGATCTGCCGCCAAGGCCTGAATGTGCTCCGTTATGGCATAAAAAATTGCTGGCATTAATGCCCGATGTGAAATTCATTATCCTCGTTGGACAATATGCCCAAAACTATTACCTGGGTGATCAGGCAAAAGATACGCTGACAGAAACAGTTCACCAGTTTAAATCCTATTTGCCCGCTTATTTTCCCTTACCGCATCCCTCGCCACGCAACAATATCTGGCAGGCGAAAAACGTATGGTTTGGCAAAGAGGTGTTGCCGGTGCTTAAGATGAAAGTGCAGGAAATTTTAAATGAATAACGAAATGGAACAATTCCGTGATGTAATTGTTTCACATAGATTAGTAAATTAGTACTTTAGTAATTGGTATAAATTCGTTATTCGTACTTATGTTTAAATCAAAAAGAGAGCTCGTTTATATTATCCTCGCCGGATTATTTATCACCAACGCCATTGTTGCCGAGCTGATTGGTAGTAAGATCATCCAGATCGGCCCATTTGTAATGAGCATCGGGATAATTCCCTGGCCGATTGTATTTTTAACTACGGATATCATCAACGAACATTACGGAAGAGTAGGTGTACGAAAACTTTCGCTGATCACTGCCTCTCTGATCGCCTATGCATTTGTTATTTTGTTCCTTGCGATTAAAATTCCAGCAGCTGTTGGCATTTCAACGGTAACCGATGCACAGTTTTATGCCGTATTCGGACAAAGCCTCTGGATCATTGTTGCCAGCCTGATTGCATTTATACTTTCTCAATTGATCGACGTTTCTATTTTTTGGATGTTGCGTGATAAAACCGGCAGCAAAATGATCTGGCTGCGCAGTACCGGTTCTACCGTTATTTCTCAGCTGATCGATACATTTGTAGTATTGGGGATCGCTTTCTGGCTGCCCGGAAAAATGACCACTTCTGTATTTTTAAATGCCGCATTAACCGGTTATACTTTTAAGCTGGCGATCGCTATTGTGCTTACACCTTTGATCTATGTAGGGCATAACATGATTGAAAAATATTTAGGCGATGAAGAATCGCATGAGATCATTAAGGAAGCGGCTGAAGAATCGTTACATCACAAAGTGGAGGAGTAGAAAAATGAGGTGGGTACAAACGATCTGTTTTTTTGCGTTCATTTTTTTTGCTGCAGCCTGTGGCAATTCATCCGCACCGCTGCCCAATGCAGTTGTTGCAGATACTTCCAAACAGATTGTAAAACAAGATAGCGTTAGATATTCAGCTGCAGACAGTTTGGATGCTGAATACCAGCGCGTCCCAAAAATCATTGGTTTTGATCTTTTCAAAAAAAGAACAGTAAGCCTGGAGGGACCGTTCAGCCCCGATTCTGCATTAAAAGCGCTTTTTCCCGGACAGTATTATCAATTTCCATCACCGTATGACGACAATCAGCCGGTAAGCATTGAAGAATGGTCGTGCCCGAGCTGTACCCGAAAAGAATTTACAGGCTGGTACGCAGAAGAAACCGTACAGTTTCCGTTAAAAGACAGCAATGAAACCCGTTATAAAGACACGCTTTTATTTATGGATGATAACGGAAACAGGAATGTGCTGATGTCGTTTTCTACCACAGAATTTGCGCAAGATCTTATTCTTACCGGGCGCTTTACCTGTGCCAATTTTGGTCTGGCCTTGTTTACCGAGGAAAATAAAAAATGGAATCTAAAAATGTTTTCGCCTGCTTTGGGCTGTTATGGAAGCTTTCAAATGATCCCTTCGATCATGTTATTAAAATTCGGAAAAAATAATTATGGCTGCTATTTCGATAATACCAATGGTGGCGCTGGCGGGCCTTATTACAGCGATTCGTATGCATTTGGGATTGTGAACGGCGAGTTTAAAATGATTTTGGAACGCGTAGGAACAGGCCGGATCGCAAATGGCAAATCAGAATGGAAATCGGAATTTAAAATCCCGCAGCAATTAACTTCTTTTTCTGACCTGGAAGTAATTACTGCGGGTGATTATTATTCCAAAAAAAGCTTTGATGAAGCCGAGGATGATACCGCCAATACGCCCGGCGCCATCAAGGATGCGATCCGCTCCAACGAACATTTTGATTTTAAGATTGTTAGTCATTATTCATTTGAAAACGGAAAATATGTTTTTAAAAGTGAGGATCTGTCAATGTCGCCATCGGTAAATAAATGATAAGCAATGCTTTAAAACACAGGACTATAACTGTTTTTATTTCCCCATTTATATGTTGTAACTGCTATTATGGAAATAATAAATAACGCACTACTGATGATTGCTCCGGTTATGATTAACCCAGTTTGTATTGCAGCAGATTGCTTTACCGAAAAATAAAGCAACGCAAATGTGATCATCAGTGCATAGCTGCCGAGCATACTTAATAAAGAAAATGTTTTCATGGTTTTTATTTTATAAGTTTATATTATCACGAGGTCTAAAAACTAACGACTTCCTGCTCAATACTCTTTCAATAATCGTTCAATATTTTCGATCTGCGTATTGATTTCTTTCTGCTGTTTGGCGATCGTTTTTTTTCTGGTATAGAACCAGTTAAAAGAAATCCAGGCAAGCGTGACCGCGTAAGCGCAAATTCCGAAAGTAAGATCCCGTTGCGCAAATTCATACATGTACATGATGAGCCCAACCGTTAATAAAATAAAGTAGAGAGTGATCCCTTTTGTTTGGATCAGGCGCTGTGTTGTGCGGAAACGGATCAGTTGCTGCAGATAATCTGTATTGCTGAGTGTAAGATCACTTTGTTTCAATAGCAATTGCACCAGCTTGCTGTTAAAAATAACTCCCATGATTATTGCGATCAGCGTAAGGATGATCCCGATCCTTGTAGTCCATTGTTGGAACTGGTAATGCCATGCCAGCAGGGCAATGAATACAAATGTGAAGCAAAGGATCAAGCCGCCGGCAATGGTTTTTAGCAGCATTTTTTTACGGGATTTTTGTACCTGCAACAAAATTTCTGTTGCATCGGGCAGATTTTTTTCTTCCGTTTTCTGCCAGAGGTTTTTTATATCGTCAAAGTTTTGCATGGTCGTTGAATCGTTCGGTTAATGTTTGTTTGATGCGGTGGATCTTCACCCTTAAATTCCCTTCCGAGATCCCGGTAATAACTGCTATTTCCTTTTGTGGGAGATCTTCCAGCACCAGGGAAATAATCAACCGCTCGTTTTCTTCGAGCGTGGCAATGCATTTATACAAGAGTTCGATCTGCTCTGTTAAGTGCTCTTCTTTTTTATCCTCGATCTGGAAAGGAACTTCCACTTTTGTCATTTTGGAAGAGCGCTCGATCTGCCTGAGGCAGATGTTGGAGGCGATCCGGAAGATCCAGGTACCGATTGCTGCTTCATTTCTGAAAGTATCGAGCTTTTGCCAAACCTGTATAAATGTTTCCTGCGTCAGGTCTTTTGCCCAGTCCTTATCGTTTACATATCCCATGCACAAGCGAAAGATTTTGGGGCTGAACGAGCGGTAAATTTCTTCAAACTCCATTTCTCTTAGTTAAGGAATTGATCCAATTGTTTAAAATAAAAAGTCGTGTCATCATACATTACAAAGTGCAATCCTTTATCAGCGTACTGCAGATTGGCTTTTTTCAAATTTTTATATTGTTCCGCAATCACAGGTTTCATTCCCGAAAAAGCACTTTCAAGCAAAATCAGCGAGGGGCATTTGATCGTTGAAATTGTTTCTCTTAAATCCGTATTTAAAAACTGGCAATAAATCTCTGCCATTGTTTTGCGATCCGATTTCACAGACCATTGAATGGCTTGCTCCAAATGTACGGTATCTGTCATTAATGAAGGCATGCTTTGTTTTTGCATGGCGTAAAATTGTTTATCATCCATGGATTGAAAACGTGTTACGTAAGGCGAGCAATCCGGGTTTTTAGCTGCAACAAAAGCGGGATTTTGAAGTGCACCCAAACAAGGTAATGCATCTACCACAATTATTTTATTGATCAAATTCGGATAATCTGCCGCTAACAACAATGCCATTCCGCCGCCAATGCTGTGCCCGATGATAATTGGTTTTGCAATTTTATTTTCGGTAATGTAACGTGCAATTTCGGTTTCCCAATTTTTATAGCTATTGGTATTATCAGCTGCAACGCCGGCAAAACCGTGGAAGGTGAGGGTATAACATTTATACTCTTTTTTATAACGTGCCACCGTTTCGTTCCATACCTCGCCGGAGCAGGAAAGCCCGGGAATTAAAATAATGTTTTTGGTTCCTTCGCCGGTAATTTTTACATCGAACGGAAAAGTAGTTTGTGCTGCGGCATTCACGTAAATGCTGCCGGATACTAATAAGGATAGGATGAACTTTTTCATAATTTTTTGTGTTTGTTTATCCTTTTGATACGGGGAATTTCAAAATGTTACAAAAAAAGAGAAAAAATTGTATTTAACCGCAAAGGACGGGAGAAGGCGCAGGGGACGCACAGATTTCAGGCTCAACTTTGCGTGCTTTGTGCCTTTGCGAGAAAATAAACACCGCGGGAAATTACCGGATTTTCAATACCATTAATTCCGTACGCTCATTGATAGCAAGCAATCTTTCCCGTTCATTTTTGCTTTGTGCCTTTGCAATATCACCGCTAAAGATCAGCGGATGCAAATTGCTTTCATAGCCATAGCCTTTTGATTTCAACCTTTTTGAGGGGATATGTTTTTTATTGATAAGGTATTCTATGCACCATTTTGCTCTGCGATCACAGGTTGCCTGATCGCCCTCAGGGTTACTTTTGGAGTTGGTGTAACAACCAATCTCTACCATAAGATTGGGATGCTTTAATAAAAAATCAGCAACCACATCAATGGAATCATTACTGGTGAATCCATCGGGAGAATAAAGAATTTGAGGGATTTTAATAATATCAGCCACGTGAAATTGGGTGTCAGTCATTGTTTTTACAATCCGTTTATGGATGATGTCGTATTTCGATAGAAACAATCCGGAAGGATAAAAATAAGGCGGAGCTCCACCTGGTGCCGTACTATTTAGCTGAAGATATACCCGTTGTGAAATAAAAGTAGTAACACTTCCCGTGAAAAACGGCGTGAACAATTTATAATTGTCTCTTTTGAATTCTCCGAAAAACGATAATGCCCCGGTAGAATCAAGAACCACCAATACCGAATCACCTTTTTTGGGCCAGTGGCAAATATCGCCTTGATGTTCAGATTTTAAAGACAAAGGATAAATATATTCGTATGGGTGTATTTTAGTCACTGTAAATGTGCTGTCGGGGAAGCGGAGCAAGTCAATTTTAAATCCTGTAATCAAGGAATCACCGGTTAACATATATTCCTTGATGATCACTTCTTCCGCAAAGGACGTAGTTTTAAGTGTTTGATCCAGGTTGATGAACAGCGGTTTTGAAAACGCGCTAAATGTTGAAAGAAGAAAAAAGAAGAGGATTAATTTTTTCATGTGCTGCTTATTTTACTTTCAATACTATTAACTCCGTTCGCCGGTCAATCGCAGCTAATCTCTCTGCTTCCGGTTTTCCTTTTGTTTTCAAAGCATTCTGGAATTCCTTTTCACCATAAATTGGCTGAGATTCGCCATACCCTTTTGGAATGATCCGGTTTGCTGGAATATGTAAGCCTTCAATTAAATAATCAAAGCAATGTTTTGCCCGGTCTTCAGATAATCGTTTATTATGGTAGGGATCGCCTCTGTAATCTGTATGATTGGCAATTTCTACTGTTAGTTCCGGATGTTTGATGAGAAAATCTGCCACAGCTTTGATAGAATCAATGCTTGTCTGTGTAAAGTAATTGTCGGTAGGTTCATAGTCAATGAAAGGGATCTTAATAATATCGCCCACTTCAAAATCTGTATCCTGCATGGTTTTTAAATGCCTTGGCGAGGGCATTCCTAAATTATGGCAAAATAAAAACAATGCTTCATCACCTTTTTTCGATAATCCGCCAAAGTTGGCAGTGGAATAAAGCGGGGCCGAATAAATCTGCTTGCAATTAAAACAAATGTTTACATACGCCACCGGTTTATTAGCAGCATCGTAAAATACAAATGCATGGTGCGGAAAAAAGCAGCCTGCTTCGGTTTCACGAAATGTAGATTTATCGTTTAATATCATTAACAGCGTATCCGCTTGTCCCGGTGTAAGTTTGTATTTAACCGAATCTACACCTTTTATCAAATTTTTTGTTTTCGGATCGATCACCGATTCATCATATTGCATTTTTCCCTCGAACTCTTTGTTAAAAGTATATCCAACTACTTTTACATATTTTTTTGAGGGGAATACATTGTGCGTCTGAGCAACAATCAGCTGCGTGCAAAAACAAAAAAGGAATAGAATTCTCATGGTTATTTTATGTATTAAAAAAACAATTTCAATTCACCCGCCAATCGTTCAACATCCACTTTCTCAATCGGGTGCTGCGTTTCCGGCAACACCATAAAGTTTGCATTCTTTAATTGACGGTACACATCAATCGTTTCCTCCAGCGTTACCATCGTGTCCTTGTCGCCAATGCTGATCATTATCGCTTGCCCGATATTTTCATAATCTCCCAATTGCAATGGATTATGATTCCCTAACTCTGTCATCATTTCCGCCGTTTTGTTTAACACCATTTTCCAGTCATTGGGCTGGTGGCGTTTTTCCAGCATTGCTGCAAAGGCCGGGATTTTAGCAGCAATCTTTTCTGCATCCAGCATTTTTAGCTCTTTTGCCGCAATTTCCGGTGTCCACAAAAATTTAGTAGCGAGTGTAAACACTTTTTTTATTTTCTCCGGATGATGTTTCGCTAAATAGAGTGCCACATATCCGCCCATGCTGTAGCCAAATACGGAAATACTTTCAAGATTATTTTTTTGCAGATAATTCAACACATCCTGCGCAAATATCTCCATCGAAAAAATATCCGGCATTGCCTCACCGCCATGCCCGCTAAAGCTGATCGTGTGAACGGTAAAATCAGTTTTTAATTTTTCAGCCAATGGTTGGAGCTGATCTTTTGCGCCAATGGCACCGTGCAGTAGTAAAATGTGCTGCATGTCTATCTTTTAAAAGTAAATGTATAAGTGGCAGTATTCGCTTTGTCGTCCGTTACATCAATGCTGAATGTGTGTGTGCCCGGTGTTATTTGCTCATCGAATGTATAATACAATAAATTTTGTTTGAGCTCGTATTCACACAATACCCATTTTCCGTCAATGCTGCCGCGGTATTTCCGGATTCCCGATAAATTATCCGTAGCAACGATCCCAATCGTTTTTGCTTTGCTCAAATCGGTTGTTTTGCCCGGAATGATTTTGAATGCCGCTTTTAATTTCGGTGCAACCGTGTCCATCCCGATCGCAAAATTGCCGAACGATTTTGCCTGTGTGCTTACATAACCATCTTTAAATGATCCGCCCTCGTAGCTGCGTTTTCCTTTATCATTAATAGAAATAATACAGGCTTTGTTTTGTAAATTTTCAGGTAGCTTGTTTGCTTTAATGCTCAATAAATATGCTTTTTGTACCGGAATATCAGCGTTCAATAATAAATAAACGGAAGAAAATATTCCCGGTAACGGCTGTTTGTTCAGTAATACCGGATTCGAATATTCAAAATATACATCATCGTACAGTGCATTTGGTGGGATTACAATTTGCAGATCGTCCCGCACCAGCTTGTTTTCCTTTGTACAATCAAAATTCATTTCAGGAATTATTGTACGCGGATTATTTATTTTCGGTGCGGGAGCTGTTCTCGAAGTGCTTCTTATCTTTAGCATCATTTCGGCGCTGTTGCCTGCAAAATCCTTTACAATGTAGCGGATCCAGTGAATGGAGTCGTCCTCAAAATGCAGCACACCATTATTGATCACATTTTTATAAATCCCCAGCTGATTATTTTTTGACAAAAAACATTTCTGGATCTTATCACCATGTTCCTGCTTCTCCGCATAATCGATGTGCGCATTCACATATCGTGCATTTTCAAAGCTGAATTTTTCCAGCTCCTCATAATATACCCGTTTGCCGCCCGATTGCAGCTCAATTGAAAAAACGCCGTTCTGCCCCTGGTTGCCATTTTCCGTATCGTAGGTTTCAATCCCAAAGCCAATGTCGCCGTTCACACAGATGGTGTCCGCTTTGTTTAAAATAAAATAGCGGCCTTTTAAAAACGCCGGTTTTATTTTTTTGAGGATACTTTTACCGTTTACTGTTCCATTGATGGGATAAATGGCAATCTCGGTGATCTTTGGTTTTACCGTGTCCGGAATTTTATATCCGAAATAATAAGGGTTAATGGGTTTTTCGGTAGCGGTTTCCCTGATCTCAAAATGGAGATGCGGGCCTTCCGATCCACCTGTGTTTCCTGATAATGCGATCAATTGTCCTTTGCTGACCGGCAACACATCTGCGGTAAGCAATGTGTCCACCTCAAACGACTGCAAGGCATATTGTGTTTTTTTTAAAAACGCTGCAATAGCACCGTTAAAGCGCTGCAAATGCCCATAAACGCTTGTATAGCCATTGGGATGTGTAATGTAAAGCGCATTGCCGTATCCGTATGGCGAAATTTTGATCCTGGAAATATAACCATCAGCTGCAGCATATACCCGCATTCCTTCTTTGCCATTGGTTTTTATATCAAAACCCGCATGAAAGTGGTTCGGCCTGATCTCCCCGAAATTACCTGCCAGTTCAATGCTGGTATCGATTGGTGAACGAAAATAATCAGTCGGGTAGTTGGTTTGCGCAAATGCGGTTGCGAAAAACAAAGTAAAAAAGCAGAGCAGGGGCAATCGTTTTTGCATTCAACAAAGATATAGGTTTTTACCACTAAGGCACTAAGAACACAAAGCAAGGCTACAACTCCCTTTATTTTCTTTTTACCAATTACAAGCACTAAAGTATCCCGCCTTTTTTCTTGGAATCCTTAGTGCCTTGGTGGTGAAAATCGGCTTGATAACAAAAGCACAGGGTAAAGATTTATTTTGAGATTACCGTTTTGATGATTATATTTGTAAAAAATGAAATAAAGTACATTAATAATTGATTATGAATGATTTAACTCCAATAATTACTGATCTGAAAGGTAAAATCGAAATGCTGGTGAAGTTACATCAGCAATTAAAGCAGGACAATGATAAATTGGCTGCCGAAAATACCGGATTATTGAAAACAGTGGAAGAGCAGAAGGTTACCATCGGAACATTGGAAAAAAACAACCAGGAACTGGTTCAAAACAAAAACGAAGAGCAGAACACTATAATTACAGATACGAAACTTAAAATTAATGAGCTTGTGCAGGAAATAGACGATTGCATTGCTCTTTTGAAGTAAACAATAGTTCAATGTTTGCAAGTTTATCTTCTTGTTTACCAGGGATTTAAAACTTAAAACAATTAACTTTGAACCAACTATAAATATGGCTGAGGTATCGTTAAAAATTGTCATTGCAGGCCGCACTTATCCGCTTACGATCAAGCAGGAGGATGAGGAAGCGGTAATAAACGCAGCGAAAATGATTAACGATAAAGTGAAAGAGTTTGAGGTCAATTATTCCGTTCGCGATAAGCAGGATTTGCTTGCTATGAGCGCGCTTAACTTATTGGCAACTCAACAAAACGCACCTAAAAAGCCGTCCGGGCAGGACGAGCTCAACCAGCTGGATCTATTTGTTTCAGACTACCTTCAAAAAGAGAACAATCCTTCTACGTAGTTTACAGTTTTTTAACAATCCATTGTAAACAACATTTTCCTTCCGGCTGATCGCTTTGCATGCAAAAGCATAATTTGGCATTGTAAAAACCAAATGTTGCTGAATTTTATATATATAATTTAAATTTTTCAAACCACTTATGAGCACAAACATACTATTGATACTAGCGGCAGTTATAATCGGCATTGTCCTTGGAGCGCTGATCGCCTATTTAATGATCAAGAAAGCAAACGAATCAAAAGCAACTAATATTATTAAAGAAGCGGAAGCAGAGGCTGAAGTCATTAAAAAAGAAAAAATACTGCAGGCAAAAGAAAAATTCCTTCAATTAAAAGCAGAGCACGAAAAATCCATCAACGAAAAAAATAACGCGGTTCAAACATCTGAAAACCGCATCAAACAAAAAGAACAGGCACTTTCCCAAAAGCAGGAACAGGTACAACGTAAAGATTCCGAATTGGATACTGTTCGTCAGAATTTAACACACCAACTGGAAGTGGTGACTGCAAAACAACAGGAAGTTGAAAAATTCCACCGCAAGCAGGTGGAGCAACTGGAAACGTTGAGCGGTTTATCTGCCGAAGATGCAAAAGCACAATTGGTAGAAAGCTTAAAAGCAGAAGCTAAAACAGATGCACTTTCCCATATCAAGGACATCGTTGAAGAAGCAAAGATCAACGCCAATAAAGAAGCGAAAAAGATCGTGATCCAAACCATTCAACGCGTTGCAACAGAACACGCGATTGAAAATTCTGTTTCCATTTTTAACATCGAAAACGACGAGATCAAAGGACGCATCATCGGTCGTGAAGGCCGTAACATCCGTGCGCTGGAAGCAGCAACCGGGATCGAGATCATTGTGGATGATACCCCGGAAGCTATTATCCTTTCAGGTTTTGATCCTGTTAGAAGAGAGATCGCACGTTTGTCGCTGCACCAATTGGTAACCGATGGCCGTATTCACCCTGCCCGCATTGAGGAAGTTGTGGAAAAAGTGAAAAAACAAATTGAAGAAGAGATTATTGAAATCGGAAAACGTACTACTATTGATTTGGGAATCCACGGCTTGCATCCTGAATTGATCCGGATGGTAGGCCGTATGAAATACCGTTCCTCTTACGGACAAAATTTATTGCAACATTCCCGTGAAGTTGCCAACCTGTGTGCCACCATGGCTGCAGAATTGGGCCTGAATGTGAAAATGGCAAAACGTGCCGGGTTATTACACGATATCGGTAAAGTGCCGGACGATCAGCCGGAAGTTCCACATGCTATTTTGGGAATGCAGCTGGCAGAAAAATATAAGGAAAAACCGGAAGTTTGTAACGCCATTGGAGCCCATCATGATGAGATCGAAATGACAACATTATTGTCGCCGATCGTCCAGGTATGTGATGCGATCAGCGGTGCACGCCCTGGCGCACGCCGTGAGGTGGTGGAACAATACATCAAGCGTTTGAAAGACCTGGAAGCATTGGCATTATCCTATCCCGGAGTTGAAAAAACATACGCGATCCAGGCTGGCCGCGAGCTGCGCGTGATCGTTTCCAGCGATAAAGTAACCGACAAAGATTCGGAAACATTATCCTTCGATATTTCACAACGCATCCAAACGGAAATGACATACCCCGGACAGGTAAAAGTGACCGTGATCCGCGAAACACGTGCTGTTAATTACGCTAAATAGATATTAGTATTGAGATATTAGATGTGAGAGGTTGTGTGTCAGATTTGAATGTAAAGCACTACAACTTTGAACTTTGAACTTTAAACTTTGAACTAATTTTTGAAAAATAATAGAATTGTAATAGAACCCGGCACTGCCGACAGTAACTATTGGAAAGACCTCTGGAATTACCGGGGGCTTTTCTACTTTTTAGCCTGGCGTGATATACTTGTTCGTTACAAACAAACCGTAATTGGTGTGTTATGGAGCGTGTTGCGGCCATTGTTTGCCGTGTTGATCATGGCATTTCTTGGCTGGATATCGCATGTTCCAACACCTCCGAATGTTCCGCGGTTATTGCTGGTTTGTGCAGCTACACTGCCATGGCAATTCTTTTCCAGTTCATTCAGTGATGCCAGCAACTCGCTTTTAGCAAATTCCAATTTGCTTACCAAAGTTTATTTTCCGCGTTTGATCGTGCCTGCAAGCACTGTAATTGTTTGCCTTATTGATTTTGCCATTTCGTTTGTGATCCTTATCGGCATCATGGTGTATTACCAATACATGCCCGATCTCAAAATTTTAATGCTGCCATTATTCTTACTGCTTGGGCTGATCACATCCGTCGGCACCGGTTTGTACATTGCCTCGCTCAATGTAAAATACCGCGATTTCCGGATCATTGTTCCGTTTATCGTGCAGTTCGGAATGCTGATCTCGCCCATCGCATTCAGCAGCTCGCAGGTCTATAACAGTAAGGACATTCCGCAATTTGCAAAATACCTGTACTCGATGAACCCCATGGTGAGCGTGATCGACGGTTTTCGCTGGAGTATTTTACGAGGCACCACACCCATTTATATGCCCGGCTTTTTATTATCGGCCGGCGTTAGTTTACTTTTTTTAATCATTGGCGTACGCTATTTCCGCAAAATGGAAAAAACATTTGCCGATGTTATTTAATAAACGATGAGTAACACGATCATAAAAGTTGAAAACCTGAGCAAAAGCTATATTCTGAAACATCAGAATACGGAGAATTATACCGCTTTGCGCGATGTGATTACCAACAAAGCAAAATCTATTTTCAACTCATCCGCAAAAACAGCTTCTGCTACAAGCGAGGAATTCTGGGCTTTGCGCGATCTTTCATTTGATGTGGAGCAGGGCGACCGTGTGGGGATTATCGGGCGGAACGGCGCCGGAAAATCAACCTTGTTAAAAGTATTAAGCCGCATTGTGTCGCCTACAAAAGGCCGTATCACCATTGATGGCCGCGTGTCCAGCCTCTTGGAAGTGGGTACCGGTTTTCACCCCGAATTGAGCGGGCGCGAAAATATTTATCTGAACGGTTCCATTCTTGGAATGAACAAAGCCGAGATCACCCGTAAATTTGATGAGATTGTTACGTTTGCGGAAGTAGAACGTTTTTTGGATACGCCGGTAAAAAGATATTCCTCCGGAATGTACGTCCGCCTTGCCTTTGCGGTTGCTGCGCATTTGGAGCCCGAGATTTTAATTGTGGATGAAGTATTAGCCGTAGGCGATGCCGAATTCCAGAAAAAATGTTTGGGCAAAATGCAGGATATTTCCAGCGAAGGCCGCACTGTATTGTTTGTAAGCCACAACATGGCTGCCATTTCTTCGCTGTGCAACAAAGCCATTGTGCTGGAAAAAGGAACGCTGTTTGAAAGCGGCCCCGCTGATAAAATTATTAATTCGTATTTACATCGCGGCGAGCGCAATACCGGTGAAACCCGCGATGATTCACCGGCAGCGTCAAATGCAAAATTAAAGATCAGAAGTGTAAAGATTTTAAATGAGAATCGGGTTTCGGTTTCCGAATTGAACAATGCCAATAAAGGTTTTATTGAAATTGGTTTTGAAGTAGTACAGGAAGGCCGCGGTTACGATGTAAGCTTTGTGCTCAACCATGCGCAATACGGGCCCATTTTTACCAGTTGCCTGAAAGATGTGGACACTGAAAAAAATGACGGGCGTGTTTGGAAAAAAGGAAATTACACCTTTGTGATCGAATTGCCGATGGACATGCTGCGCGAAGGCGATTACATGATGACGGTTGGCAGCGCTATCCCGAAAGTGGAAGTGCTGGATCATTTTAAATACGAAACACAATTTTTTATTTTTGATTCCATCAGTCCGGTTGCAAAAACAACTGAAGGCCGCGGTGGTGCTGTGTTACCAATCCTTGGCTGGGAAGAGCATAATTTTACAAACAGTTAAATCGCATTATAAAATCACATCGCATGGATTTGCTTCGATTGCCGGTTTCACTTTCAAGAAGAATTTTCAAACGCCTGGGCTACACGCTTTCCAAAGACGCGAAAACCATTATCATTCCCAATTATTTTAATACTTCCCACACCAAAACTGCGCTGCTGTCCTACATCCGTTTTGTGTTTGAAAAAGGATACGTGCACGATGAGCGCCACACCAACCGGTACACTACGTTTATCATCGCGGAAGCGCTAAGCAGGCTGGGTTACAATGTGGATATTATTAATTACAGCGATCATTTCAGCGGGGATATTAATAAATACGATGTGGTGCTGGGCTTGGGAAATCCGCTCGAATACGCGCTGCAAAACCGCGAAAGCAAAAAAACAAAAGTGATTGCATTTGGCACCGGCTGCAACCCGTTTTTTTCCAATGTGATCACGATCAGCCGCATTGTTGATTTTTACAAACGCAGCAATCAATTGTTGCTATCATCATCGCGTTACATCAGGGAAGATCAGCCGCTGCAACACGAAATAGCCGATTGGATCATTTTGCACGGCAGCACGTTTGCACGCACAACATATCGTCCGGATCACATCAACTCCATACACGCGCCGGTTTTTATAAAGAAAGCAGCGACACGTACGAATGAAGAATGGAATGTGGCGAAAAAAAATTACATCTGGTTTGGCAGCGATGGCGCCATTCACAAAGGATTGGATTTGGTGATCGAAGCATTTGCAAAAACGCCGGATTGCAATTTATACATCTGCGGAAACCTTGATAGTGAAAAAGAATTTATGGATTATTACAATCCGGTGATCAGTTCGCATCCGAACATTACCTACCAGGGATTTGTAAATATTGATTCGGATTTGTTTCAGGAAATCACGCGTAAATGTGCATTCGTCATTTACCCAAGCGCCTCAGAAGGCAATTCTCCTGCGGTGATCACGTGCATGGCCAACGGCGGGATGATCCCAATAGTTACAAAAAATGCGGACGTGGATTTGAACGGTTTTGGCGTGCTCATCCATGATTTTACAGTGGATGCGGTTGTTGATTCGATAAAAAAATCACAAATATTATCGCTGGAAGAATTGAAAACACAAAGCGAAAAGATCATCGCGGAAACGCACCATTTAAACGCCTTCGATTTTTTTAAAACCGATTTTAAACAAAAATTGGAAGATGCTTTAAAAGCAATTTCTTAAAAATAAATGCTGAACAGTATTAAACGCACTCTTTTAAACCTTGCCGGATTTGTTTTGAAAAAAACAACACTGGAACGGATAAATACTGCAAATACAAATCGCATGATCCTGCTAAAGCCTGATGCAATTGGTGATTACATCATCGCACGGAATTTAATGAATTATTATATTCAGCATCCTGCCAACAAAAACACAGAATTTTATTTGATCGCTAACAGCAAGCTCAAAACGCTAATCGATTCTACTGACAAGGGTTTATACAAAGAAATCCTGTATTTGGATAACAGCATTACATCAAAATTCAAAAAACTATACCGTTTTTATTTCAGGATCAACAAATTAAAAAGTAGCAGGGTCTTGTTCCCGGTTTATTCACCCACGCATGAAATGGATGAGCTGGTGATGATGACGGGCGCGCCGGAAAAGTTTGGCATTAAAGGAGATTTGGTTAACAAGGAGCAGGGAACATCTCCGAAAGGAAAAGTGGCGTACACCATGTTGGTAAATGTAGATGCGATCCACGGATCGGAATTCAATCACGAATTTTCGAAAATGAAATTGTTTTTTGAAGCCATACTGGACGAGAAAATTCCTATTTCGAAACCGGTTTTGCCGTCAACAATTACAAAGATAAAATTCAACAGGATCGTGGTTTGTCCTGGTTCGGCAGGCGCTTACAAAATCTGGAGTCCTGAAAATTATGCAGCCCTGGTTGATCGTATAAAAAAAGAACATCCGCAATTGAGTATCGATATTATTTGCGGACCGGGGGAAGAATATTTGGGAGAAAAAATAAAAGCACAAACGGGCAGTTTCAATGATTTAATAAATGTGAAAGACATCAGCGTGTTGTGTACCGAGATTGAAAAATCAGATTTGGTAATTTCCAACGATTCGGCACCGATCCACATTGCTACGGCACTCGATATTTATTCGGTGTGTATTTTTAATGGAAGCCGTTACGGCCGTTTTGTACCTTACCCGCATGAAATTACTGATAAATCCTTAGCTGTTTTACCACCTCAAGTGCAGAAAAAAATGGAGAATGGAAATCCGGAATACATGCAGTATCTTTATAGGAATTTAACGGGAGAGAACATCAATTTGATTGGTGTGGAAGATGTTTTGAAAGCTGTAAACAACATTTTATTAAAACTTGCCTGATGCCGAAAATTTCCATCATAACGATCAATTACAATGATGCCGCTGGTTTGGAAAAAACCATCCGCTCGGTGATCGCCCAGTCGTTTACTGACCTGGAATTCATTGTGATCGATGGCGGTTCCACCGATGGAAGCATAGATGTTATTAAAAAATACGCAGATAAGATCACAACATGGGTTTCGGAAAAAGACGGCGGTATTTTTAATGCGCAAAATAAAGGAATGGAAAAAGCAAGCGGGGAATACTGCCTGTTTTTGAATTCAGGAGATTTCCTGGTAAATGAAAATGTGCTGAAAGAAGCATTTGCCTATAATTATTCCAGTGATATTATTTACGGCGATATGCTGATCGATTTTGGAAAGGGGAAAATAGTAACTGGCAAAATGCCGGAGAAAATCACTTTTTACCAGATGTATTCCGATACACTGTGGCACCCGGTTTCGTTTATCAAACGCGAATTGTTTACAAAATTCGGGAAGTACGACGAAACATTGAAGATGGTGGCAGATTATGATTTTTTCTTTCGCGCCATCATCATGCACAGCGTTTCCACGCAACATATCCCGCTTGAAATTTCCGTTTACAACGTGAACGGCTTTAGCTCTAAACCGGAGTTTAAAAACATTGAAAAAGCGGAACGCTTAGCGGTTCTGAATAAATATTTACCACCAGCGATTGTTGCTTATTTAACGGAAAATATAAAGATCGAAGACCACGGTAAAAAAACAATTTTTGAACGCATTATCAACCGGTTGAAATAATGGAAAACAATCAGCATCCCGTCGTTTCAGTGATTGTACCCTGTTACAATTATGCTGCGTATTTAAGCGAATGCCTTGACAGCATTCTGGCACAGACTTTTACGGATTGGGAATGTATCATCGCGGATAATTGTTCGACTGATAATACAAAAGAAATTGCCGGGAAATATGTTCAGAAAGATTCCCGCTTCAAATACATTTACTGTGAAATAAAAGGGGTTTCGGCAGCACGTAACAAAGCGATTGCAAATAGCAGCGGAAAATACATTTTGCCCGTGGATGCAGATGATAGGATCGGGGCGGGTTATCTGCAAAAAGCCGTTCCGGTTTTGGAGGAAAAAAGCAATGTAACGATTGTGTATTGCCAGGCAGAATTGTTCGGACATGTTTCCGGAAAATGGAATCTGCCGGAATACAGTTTGGAAAAAATGCTGAAACAAAATATTATTTTTTGTTCGGGATTGTATCGTCGCACGGATTTTGATCAGACAAAAGGATATAACGAAGCATTTTTACAGGGATTTGAGGATTGGGATTTTTGGCTGAGTTTGCTGAAGAATGGGGGAGATGTTTACAGGATCAACGAGGTGTTGTTTTATTACCGCATTCGTAAAACATCGCGGAACAACTCGCTGGATACAGAAAAACAAAAGACATTACGCCGAATGGTGTATGAAAATCACAGGCAATTATATGCGCAATCGTTAAACATAAGCGATGTGATTTTTGAAAATTACCTGAACGAAACAAAATACAAGGGCATTGCCACATCAATGGATTACAGGATCGGAAAACTTTTGTTAAGTCCGCTCCGCAGAATAAAACGAATTTTTAGAAAATAAAAAATGAGGTCCGTTTGTTTATACAGCAGTTATTTCGAAAAACCGGTAATTCCTTACTACGTTAAGTTTTACCTCGAAAATCTTCTGCCTCATTTTTCAGAAATAATATTTCTTACCAATGAAAAAGCATTGAATGATGAATCTCTCGCGTATTTAACAGAGAAAAACATCAGGCTGATGTATGTGAAGAATGAAGGCTGGGATTTTGGAATGTGGTACAAAGGCCTGAAACAAATTGATGTAAAAGTATACGACCGCATTGGCCTGATCAACGATTCCTGTGTTTTATTTACATCAGCGCAACCGTTTTTCGATTGGCTGGACATCAACGGGTTGGATTATTGTGGTATGCTGGATTCCAACGCGATTGATTATCACATTCAATCGTATTTTATCATCATCAACAAAAATGCAATTGTTACCGCTGCCGATTATTTTGACAGGCACGGCATCATTACCGATCTCAAAAAAACGATCCATACATACGAGATCGGTCTGAGTCAGCACATGATCCATAACGGGTTTGAGGTTGGAGCGCTGCATTCTACCAAATTATACAAAGGCGAATTTAGCCCCACCTACTATATGCCGGAAGAGCTGATCAGAAATGGCTTGCCGCTGATCAAGAAAAAAATCATCGCCTGTTCGTTCCGCGACGATGAGCAACGGAATTTAATGCGTATGAGGTACAAAATGGATCCGCGGTACTACATCAGCCTGATCCGCGCAAAATATAAAGACGACGCTACGTTGATCGATTTAAAACAAATAGAGCCGAAGCGCAATTTGAGCTTTCACTGGTGCATGCTCAAGTATAATATCCGCTTTTTCTTTTTTCAGGTCTTTCGCAAATTTAAATTCTTAAAACCCGCATGAGATCACTGGTAAGCATTTGCATTCCTACATACAACGGCGAGCGCTATTTAAAGGAATGCCTGGACACGGTGCTGGAGCAAACGTATGCTAATCTCGAAATTATTGTAGTGGACGATTGCTCGAAAGATGCTACATGTGAGATCATTGAAGAATATATCCGGAAGGACAGCCGTATAAAATTATACCGGAATACCGAAAATTCAGGCTTGGTCGGTAACTGGAATAAATGCCTGGAGATCGCTCAGGGTGAATGGATCAAGTTTATTTTCCAGGATGACCTGGTTACAGCTGATTGCATTGAAAAACAAATAAACGCAGCAAACGGACATTCATTTGTGGTCTGCGACCGTCAGTTTATTTTTGATGACCAGGTGCCGGAAGCAACCAAAGCTTATTACAATGGACCATTGCTGACATTGAAAAAGATGATCAGTACGGATAAAGATGTATTTATTTCTGCTGCTGAAATTTCCAATTATGCTGCCGCGAATATTTCACTTAATTTTATAGGGGAACCGACTGCTGTTTTATTTAAAAAAGAAGCTGTAAAAAAATACGGAATTTTCAATGCAGATTTGTCGCAGATCTGCGACCTTGAATACTGGCTGCGGATCGCAACAGCGGAAGGATTGGTTTATATTCCAGAAGAACTGGTAAGCTTCCGTATTCACGCCGGTTCCACCACGTCGCAAAATGTGATCTCCGCTACCAAATTCAAGCCGCGTTACATCGATGTGATCCTGCTGGCGCATGAATTTTTATATGGAAGCGGGTACGAAGCATTCCGTAATTCCATCAGCTTTTCGCAGCAGAAAAAAATAGATTTTTTTATCAGCTCACGTATGCTGGAAGCCAAAAAAGCATTTGAAAAGGATAGCTCCTTCGACCCGCAATTTTTCAACAAACTGTTAGTGAAATACCCTGCTTTAAAACCGTATTATCACCCGTCGTTCGGGGCAAAATTAGTATATTGCGCAGTGATGTTGAGAAGGAAATTGAGAAAGCTTTAACCCTATTTTTTGCAATGACCGATATTTCAGTAGTCATCGTCAGTTACAATGTAAAACAACTGCTGCTGGATTGTTTAACTACGATCTATGCCCAGGCGCCTGCCGGTTTGGTTATTGAAACAATTGTGGTGGATAATAATTCTTCCGACGATAGCGTTGCTGCTGTTATTGCAGCATTTTCCCAGGTAACTGTGATTGCCAATCAATTTAATGCCGGTTTTTCCGGAGCCAATAACCAGGGCATTGGAATAGCAAGAGGTAAATACATTTTCCTGCTCAACCCCGATACGGAAATTGTAGAGGATGCGATTGCACAATTGTACCATTTCATGCTGATGGAGCCATCCTGCGCGATTGTGGCACCGCAATTATTAAATTCCGACCGTTCTATTCAGTTGTCGGTGTGGAAAAATCACGGGGTAAGCGACCTTGTAACCGAAACCTTTTTTCTGCACAAAGTGATCAACCGGCTGCATTACCCGTCGCCTGTGCTCAATACTACATTTGAAGCAAAAACATTTTCAGGCGCGGCATTGTTTTTCCGGAAAGAATTAATTGAAGAAATCGGCTTGCTTGATGAGCGTTTATTTTGGATGGAAGACATTGATTTTTGTCTGCGTGCACAGCCGGAGGGAAAGCTGATCTACCTGCATACAGCGCAAGTGCTGCACTACAGTGGGCAAAGCCAAAAAAAGAATTACAACGTAGCAATCGCAAACCAGCTGCTGAGCAAGCTTAAATTTTATAAAAAGCATGCCTCTTCTTTTTCGGTATATATTGCTGATCTCAGCTGCTTTATTTTTATCATCTCCCGGTTAATTGCCTTTTCTGTATTATTGCCTTTCAGAAAGCTTTTCCGGTTAAAAGCAAAAGCGTATTTTTATACTCTGAAACGCTTTTTTAGCTATATGTTTCTAAACGATAACCGACTTGTATAAACAGTTTCAATGAAAGTATTAATCCTGTCGGACATCAATTCCGCACATACTGAAAAATGGTCGGGCGCCCTGGCAAAAAAAGGGCTCAGCATCGCAGTATTCAGTCTTACTGTTCCAAAGTTCGACTGGTATTCTGTTTTCGGAATTACAGTGTTTGCGCCTGCTGCAGAAGCGAATATGGAAAGCCGCAATGATCTTTCAAAGCTGAGCTATCTGCGTTCCGTGCCGCGCTTAAAGGCCGCGATCAGGGAATGGAAGCCGCAGATCGTGCATGCACATTATGCTACAAGTTATGGTATTATTGGCGCTTTAGCCGGTTTTCATCCTTATATCATTTCGGCCTGGGGCAGTGATGTGTTGGAATTCCCGCACAGGAGTTTTATAAATAAGATCTTGTTGAAATACAATTTTAGAAAAGCCGATTATATTTTCGCGACCAGCAAAATATTGGTAAGCGAGTTGAAACTGTACACAAGCAGGCCGGTGCAGCAGATTGCTTTCGGCATCGACATGGATTATTTCAGGCCAACGGAATTGAAGTTACCTGTTTTTCCTGCAGGCAGTATCGTTGTCGGGACGGTGAAATCGCTGGAAACAATGTACGGTACCGACATACTGATCAGGGCATTTGCGATGGTGAAAGCCAGGAACTCTGACAAAATGCTGAAGCTCCTGATCGTTGGAAAAGGCACCAAAGAGCAGGAGTATAAAGCATTGGCAGCATCTCTTGGGCTGGCCAATGATACGCTTTTTACGGGCAAGGTTAAATACGAAGAAGTGCTTTTATATCACAATACCATTGATCTCTTTGTAAATGTATCACGCAATGAAAGCTTTGGTGTGGCTGTATTAGAAGCATCCGCATGTGAAAAACCGGTGATCGCCTGTAATATAGGCGGCATGAAGGAAGTTGTAAAAAATAATATAACAGGTTTTCTCGTGGAAAAGGAGGATGTAGAAGCCACGGCAGCAGTCATGGAAAAACTGGTGTTGAACGAACCTTTACGGAAACAAATGGGAAAAGCAGGACGTGATTTTGTTAAGGAGCAATTTGATTTCATTAGCAACCTGGAGGAAACTTGTACCGCTTACAAACAGATCCTGGCAAAATAAACAAAACGTGCTCTGTTTGCTTTCGTCGTTCAATACAACTTATTACCACGAAGCAAAAAACTATTTATACACACTGCCATTGGTTTTTAATCCACCAATTGGAATGAAATAAGCGTTTTTATCAATGGAATTTATACGCATGAAAATTTGTTATTTCGGAGATGGAGCAAGCATTCACGTTGTGCGCTGGTGTAATTATTTTGCATCGCTGGGGCACGATGTGCATTTGATCTCTTTCGCAAATGTAACGCTGGCAGGTGTTACCACTCATTACGTTAATTCCGGGGCTATTGCTGCAGGCGGCGGTAACTGGAAAGTACTATTGAAAGTCCGGAAAGTAAAAGCGATTTTAAAAAAAATAAAACCAGATATTTTTCATGCACATTATGCCACCAGTTACGGAGTTACCGGTGCTTTGTGCAATTACCATCCGTACATCATAACCTGCCTGGGAACAGATGTGCTCATCAGCGGGCAGCAATTGTCTGCATATAAAACGTTGTTGAAATTTGCTTTTTCATGCGCGGATCTTATTAATTCCATTGCGCCACACATGACTACTGCCATCGAAAAAATTGGTGCCGACATGAAAAAAGTGGTGATGATCCCGTTTGGAATTGATACAGATATATTCAATGATAAAAACAGGAAGTTAGATCCTGATAAATTCATCATCACCAGCAACCGTAACCACGAGCCGGTGTACAATATTCCGCAATTGCTAAAAGCCATCGCCATTGTAAAACCGTCTATCCCGGATTTGCAGTTTGTAGTTACCGGCGATGGATCCTTACGTAAACAATTTGAGCAGATGTGTTTGGATTTGGGCATTGCCGATGTTACCATTTTCCGGGGCCGCATTCCACAACCCGAAATGGTGAAATTATTGAACGAAACAAACGTGTTTGTCACCGTTTCCTTATCCGATGGAAATAGCCTGTCGCTTGCCGAAGCTATGTCCTGCGGCGCTTTTTGCATTGCCTCTGATATCCCGGCCAATGCGCAATGGATCATCAACAACGAGAACGGATTTTTAGTGCCCATCGACGATGTAAATGCATTAGCCGAAAAAATCCTTTTTGCCTACAGGAATTATGAAAACATTCAAAATAAGAGCTTAACTTTAAGCCACCGTATTATAACGGAGAATGGTGTTTGGAAGAGTAATATGGAAAAAATTGAACAGAAGTATAAATCATTAATTGGCCTCAAATGACAAAACCACCAAAACCGGGAATTGTAATAATAGGAGCAGGCGGGCATGCTAAAGTGCTGTGTGATGCTATCATCGCCGGTGATGAATACCATGTAGCCGGTTTTACAGATGCGAATGTTCCTGTAGATACGATCATCCAGTACGACTACCGCGTGATCGCGCACCAGGATCATCTGCAGGAGCTGACCAGCCGTGCCGAATATTTTATTGTAGGCATTGGTAACAACACCGCGCGTGAAGAATTATACAATAAAGCTTTGCAGTTTTTTAAACCGGTTAGCATCATTCATCCAACTGCCATCGTCGCGCAAAGCGTTGAAATAAAGCCCGGTGCGGTTTGCCTGGCTGGTGCGGTCGTGAACTCCAACACCGTAATTTCCGAAAATACCATTATCAATTCAGGTGCTGTCGTGGATCACGATTGTGTGATCGGTAAAAATGTGCACGTATCCATTGGCACCATGGTTGGAAGCAATACAACCATTGCAGATGGAGTAACCACAGCTATTGGCGCGCATATCGAATCATTTTCAAAAATAGGTTAAGCGTGAAAACAGTTTCCATTGTCATACCCTGCAGAAACGAGGAGAAGTACATTGCAAAGTGCCTCGATTCTATTTTAGCGCAGGATTACGATGTTTCAAAGATCAGCGTGTATGTGTGCGACGGAAAAAGTACGGACGGAACGGCTGCCATTGTGAATGAATATGCGCTGAAGCATCCAACTATTATTTTACTCATTAACGAAAAACAAACCACGCCTTTTGCGCTCAACCTTGGTATTAAAGCGTCCACAGCGGATGTGTCAATCATTTTAGGCGCGCATTCCGAGTTGTATCCCGATTATGTTTCCAATTGCATCGCTGCCTTCGCTCATGGCGATCTGATTGGCTGTACCGGCGGTATTATCGAAAATGTATATGAAAATGAAGTGGCGGAAGTGATTGGCAAAGCCATGTCATCCGGCTTTGGTGTGGGTAATGCGCATTTCAGGACCGGGGATAAAGACGGGTATGTAGATACTGTTGCATTTGGTGCCTACAAAAAAGAAGTGTTTGAAAAAGCCGGTTTTTTTGACGAAGAACTGATCCGGAACCAGGATGATGAGTTTAATTTCCGGGTGATCAGGCATAATTTTGCCATTTACCTCGCGCGTAACATCCGTTCCAAATACTATGTGCGTGCAGCATTCGACAAATTATTCAAACAATATTATCAATACGGCTACTGGAAAGTATACGTCAATAAAAAGCACCGTACCGTAACCACAACACGGCAATTGGTGCCTTTGGCATTCGTACTTTTTTTATTGATAGGTTTTATAAGTTCCTTTTTCAGCCCTGTTTTTTTGTATTTATTCCTTGCGGGATTGGTGGCATACATGCTGTTATCTGCATACAGCGCTGCAAAAATAAGCAGTGGTATCAAACAAACATTCCAGGTCATGAAAGCATTTTTTATCCTGCATTTCAGCTACGGTAGCGGTTATCTGCAGGGTATAATTGATTTTTTTATTTTTCAGAAACAAATCAAAAAAGAAGAAGTATTAACACGTTAACCGGATGGAAAACAGGCAGGCAATTCATATCAAAATACACCAGTATCTATTATTACTGATCGCTTTTTGTTTACCTTTTGCACGGCTGGTGGCTATTTTTATTGCTTTGCTGCTGCTCAACTGGCTGGTGGAAGGCGACTTTAAAAACAAGTTCAATACGATCTTCAAAAATAAATTCGCGCTGCTTTTCATTTCCTTTTATCTGTTGCATTTAATAGGCTTGCTCTACACGCAAAACATGGAAGCAGGTTTGTTCGACGTCCAGGTAAAATTTTCGCTGTTAGTTTTTCCGTTGATCCTGGCATCCCGGCCGGTAGATAAAACTGGCAGGGATAATATCTTTTTTGCACTCATTGCAGGCGGTATTTTTTCCGCTTTTATGATGCTTACTCGTGCTATTTTTACGTATTTCAGTACCGGCGAAGAAAATTTTTATTACGAAGCATTTTCCTCTTTTCTCATTCACCCGAGCTACATCTCGATGTACCTGAATGTGGCCATTAGCTGGATGCTTATCAATTTAATGAACGGCGGTTTTACCGGAAAAAAATTCTCCAATAGGATCGCTGTTGCGGTCATTTTGTTTTTCTCCTTCATCATTGTATTGCTTTCTTCCAAAATGGGATTACTCACGCTACTGCTGATCTACATTTCGTTTTTGGTGTATTTCATTATCAAACGGAAAAAATACTTGTTGGGAATTTCAGGCATTGCTTTGATCGTTTTGTCTGTATTCCTTGTATTACAATTGTCGCCGGAAATTAAAGGCCGTGTAACCCGTGCCATAACAGCCGTAACCAATGAGAACCCCGATCAGAAAAATGCGGAAAGCACTGCCGTGCGTATGTTGGTATGGAAAGCAGCCAACCAGGTGATTTCTGAGCATCCCTTGTTGGGTGCCGGAACAGGCGATGCCAAAGACGAACTGATGAAAGAATATGAAAACCGTGGAATGACAGGCGCCATCGAACATAAGTTGAACTCGCACAACGAGTTTTACCAGGTATTTGTTGCGCTTGGATTGGTTGGTTTTTTACTGTTACTTGCCAGTTTGTTGCTGCCAATGCTCTTTTCTCTCCGCAAACCGGATCCCATTTATTTTTGCTTTCTGCTGATCGTTATTTTTAATTTTTTACCTGAATCTATGCTCGAAACACAAGCAGGAGTTATGTTTTATGCGTTTTTTAATGCTATGCTTTGTTTTTGTAACTTTAAAGTAAATAAGGGACCGGTGACAGGAACAGCGGGACTTGAAAATTGACAAAACGGATCATGGAAGAAAAATACAGGGGATATGATATTGTTTTTTTTGACGGCGTATGTAATTTTTGTAATGCAGCAATAGACATGATTTACCGGAGAAATAAAAAAAAGAACCTTTACTATTCTTCCCTGCAGTCGGATTTCGCAAAAAGGAATTTGCCACCGGAAGCGCTGAAAGACCTGGATACTATTATTTTTTACTCCGGCGGGAAATTATATTACCGGTCATCCGCAAGTTTGCAGATCGCGAAACACCTTACCGGCATCTATCGTTTGACGGTTGCATTGCTCATTTTTCCGCGTTTTATCCGCGATGCCGTTTATAAATTCATCGCAAAAAACAGGTACAAATGGTTCGGCAAAAGAGAAACCTGCCGGATCCCTACAGATGAAGAAAAAAACTATTTTTTAGAATAAATTTTAAAACAACATCAAAAAATGATTCCATTTTCGCCACCGCGCATTGATCAGAAAGTAATCGACGAAGTTACCAAAGTGCTGAAATCCGGTTGGATCACCACCGGCCCGCGCACCAAACAATTTGAAAAAGAGCTGACCGCGTATTGCGGCAATAAAAATACATTGTGCCTCAACAGTGCTACAGCAGGCCTGGAAATTATACTCCGCTGGTTTGGCGTGAAAGAAGGCGATGAAGTGATCCTGCCTGCTTATACGTATTCCGCTACTGCGAATGTAGTGATCCACTGCGGCGCCACACCGGTATTTGTAGATGTAAATGCAGATGATTTCAACATCTCGGTAACGAACGTGGAAAAAGCCATTACAGCAAAAACAAAAGTGATCATGCCGGTTGATTTTGCGGGTTTTCCCTGTGATTATGATGCGTTAAATGCATTGGTGGAAAAATGTGCCGGAACGTTTGTTGGTGCAAACGAGATTCAAAAAACACTGGGTAGGATTTTAATTCTTTCCGATTCGGCGCACTCTTTCGGCGCATGGTACAAAGGGAAACGCGCCGGATCATTAACAGATGTTTCTGTGTTTTCTTTTCACGCCGTAAAAAATTTAACAACGGCCGAAGGTGGTTCTGTAGCGTTAAACTTGCCGGAACCTTTCAATAATGAAGATATTTACAAAGCGCTTTGTGTTAAAACATTGCACGGACAAGACAAAGACGCGCTGGCAAAAACACAAAAGGGAAACTGGCGCTACGATATAGTGGAAGCGGGATACAAATGTAACATGACAGATCTCATGGCCGTTATTGGCCAAATTGAACTGGAGCGTTACGACAAGGAAACATTGCCCAAACGAAAAGATATTTGCGAAAAATATACTGCAGCACTTTCAAAATACGATTGGGCACAATTACCTGTATTGCACTCAGGCACTCATACCGAAGGTTGCTATCACTTGTATGCCCTGCGCATAAAAAATGCAACCGAAGCGCAACGCGATGCCATTATCAAAGAAATTTTTGACAAGGATGTTTCTGTAAACGTGCATTTTATTCCTGTACCAATGATGAGCTTTTACAAAGGTTTGGGATATGATGTACACAATTACCCGGTAACGTTTGATAATTATTCCCGCGAAATTTCATTGCCTGTGTTTTTCGACCTGAGCGACGAAATGGTAAATACGGTGATCGATGCTGTGGCAACTTCCGTAAATAAAGTGATGAATGGTTAAGCGGCTTTTTGACCTGTTTTTCTCACTGATCGGTTTGCTGATCCTGCTGATCCCATTCCTGCTGATTTCGCTGATCATTGTATTGGATTCACGTGGCGGCATTTTTTACAGGCAGGTAAGGGTGGGGAAGAACGGGATTGATTTTAGATTGTTGAAATTCCGGTCCATGCGCACCGGTGCGGATAAAAGCGGGTTACTTACCGTTGGTGGCCGCGACAACCGCATCACCAAAGTGGGATACTTTATCCGTAAATACAAAATAGATGAGCTGCCGCAGCTCATCAATGTATTGAAAGGCGATATGAGCCTGGTAGGTCCGCGCCCGGAAGTTCGCAAATACGTGGATATGTATACACCGGCACAGTTAAAGGTACTGGAAGCAAAACCCGGCATCACTGATTATGCAAGTATTGAATACAGCAGCGAAAATGAACTGTTGGGGAAAGCTGCCGACCCGGAACAATTATACATCAGTGAAATTATGCCTGCAAAATTAACGCTGAATTTAAAATACATCGAAGAACAGGGAATAAAAACGGATTTTAAGATCATTTTCCGGACTATTGGAAAAATTTTAAAATGAAGAAAAGGAAAAATGAAAATTAAGATAAAGAGTTTAGGATTAGGACTTATTGAGCGCGTATTAAACTGGCTTCACAATCAATTATCTGAAAAACAATTCCTGATTCTTTCCAGTGCATTGGTGGGGCTTAGTGCCGGGATTGCCGCAGCCATTCTTAAAGCATTCGTTTTCCTGATCCATCATTATGTAGTTGATCAGAAAATATTTACCAACGGTTTCAAATACATTTTTGTGATCCTGCCGCTTATCGGGATCGGGCTTACTGTTATAATTGTGCGCCGTTTTTTCAAAGATAAAATGGATCGCGGTAACGCCGCTATTTTATTATCCATTGCCAAGAAAGGAAGCTTTTTGCCTTTCAATCAGATGTATTCACATTTATTTACCAGCGCTGTAACAGTTGGTTTTGGTGGTTCTGCCGGATTGGAGTCGCCGATCGTAAGCACAGGTTCTGCCATTGGCTCCAATTATGCACGTACCTATAAACTGAATTATAAAGACCGTACATTATTGCTTGCCTGCGGCGCTGCTGGCGGGATAGCAGGTGCGTTCAACTCGCCAATTGCAGGCGTATTGTTTGCATTGGAAGTATTGCTTGTTGGGATCAACATCACAGCATTTATTCCTTTGCTGATAGCCGCTGCTTCCGGTGCGCTCATCTCTAAAATTATTTTTCGTGAAAACGTGCTGCTGTATTTTCGTTTGCAACAGCCATTTGATTATCATAATCTGCCATTTTACATTATGCTGGGCGTGCTGGCCGGATTTTTATCCTTGTATTATGTCAATTCTTTTGATAAAACCGAACATTTTATTGCAAAGATCAACAGCCCTTTTAAACGGCTGATGATCGGTGGTTTGCTTTTAGGATTGCTTATCGCGATGTTTCCTTCTTTATTTGGTGAAGGGTACGAAAGCATTAAAAACCTTGCTAACGGTAACATTAAGGAATTGTTCAAAGACAGTGTGCTCGAAAATTACATCACCGGTAACTGGTTCATCTTTATCTGCATTTCAGCGGTAATGTTTTTAAAAGCCTTTGCTACAGGACTAACATTGGGAAGCGGCGGGAATGGAGGAAATTTTGCACCCGCTTTATTTGTAGGCGCTTACCTCGGGTTTGCATTTTCGTTCATTTTAAAAATGATCGGATTCAAGGATATTCCCGTAAGCAACTTTACCATTGTAGCCATGTCGGGTATACTGGCGGGCGTTTTCCATGCACCCTTAACCGGCATTTTCCTTATTGCCGAAATCACCGGTGGTTACGAATTGATGATCCCGCTCATGATTGTATCCGCAAGCAGCTATACGCTTGTAAAGTATTTTCATCCCGATTCGCTGGATGTGATCCGCCTTAAAAAACTGGGAGCATACATCTCGGAAGACAAAGACAAAGCGATCCTCGGAAAAATAGAAGTGGAGGGGCTGATCGAAAAAAACTTTACCACACTGGAGCTGGATGTGAAGCTTGGCGCCATTGTCGAAAAAATAAAACATTCCTCACGCAATGTATTTCCGGTTATTAATAAGCATAATCGTCTGTTGGGTGTCATACTGTTGGATTCTATCCGTGAGGAAATGTTCAACCTGGAATTGTACAACAAAGTGATCGCGAAAGAGCTGATGCAAAAAGTAGATACGAAAATCGACCTCAATACAGACGATATTTTTTCGATCATGAAAAAATTTGATGAATCCGGACAATGGAATCTGCCGGTTGTCGATAATGATAAATACGTTGGTTTCCTTTCCAAATCAACCATTCTTACAAAATACAGGGCCGAATTACTCAATTCATATTAACGTATCTTAAATTTAAAACATTGGATTATCAAAAAATAATTTCCGCGCAGCAGCTTTATTTTTCATCCGATGAAACCAAAAGCATCGTGTTTAGAAAAACGCAGCTAAAAAAATTAAAAGCACTGCTGATTGCTAATGAACCTGCATTGTACGAAGCCATTTATAAAGATTTTAAAAAATCAACATTCGAAACGTACGCTACCGAACTAGGCCTCGTTTACCACGAAATTGATACGGCGCTTAAAGAATTACAAGGCTGGAGCAGCCGGCAGCGGGTAGCTACCAACCTGGCTAATTTTCCTGCAAAAAGTTACATTATCTCCGAACCGTTGGGTGTTGCGTTTATTATGGGTGCCTGGAATTACCCTTACCAGCTATCATTAGCGCCGGTTGTGGCCGCAATGGCTGCCGGGAATACCGTTATTTTAAAACCGAGTGAAATTCCCGTGCACAGTTCCGCGATCCTGGCAAAGCTCATCAATGAAAATTTCCCTGCAAATTATTTTATCGTGATCGAAGGCGGGGTAGAGGTTACTACCGCATTATTGAAATTAAAATTCGATAAGATCTTTTTTACCGGAAGTACCACCGTTGGGAAAATCGTATATAAGGCTGCCGCCGAACACCTCACACCGGTAACACTCGAACTGGGCGGCAAAAGCCCGGCTTTTGTATTAAAAGACTGCAACATTAACCGCACAGCACAACGCATGGTATGGGCCAAGTTTTTAAATGCCGGGCAAACCTGCATCGCGCCGGATTATGTATTGGTGGATCAAGCTATTGAAAAGAGGTTTTTGGAAGCGTTGAAAAAACAAATACAGCAATTTTATTCAGCTGCAAATTTTGAAAATTATGTGCAGATTATCAATGATAAGAATTTTGATCGCCTGCTCAGCCTGATCGATACAGATAAGGTATATTTTGGTGGCACTCATAACAAAGCGGAAAGGTATATTGCACCTACCATTCTCCAGAATGTGAGTTTTAGCGACAAAGTAATGCAGGAAGAGATCTTCGGGCCCATTTTGCCTGTAATTTCATTTACAGACCTGGATAAAGCAATTTTGGAAATAAAACTACGGCCCAAGCCATTGTCTTGTTATGTTTTTTCTAACAAAACAAAGCAGATAGAACATTTATTGCATACACTTTCGTTTGGTGGTGGGGCTGTAAATGATGCTGTGATGCACATTTCAAACGGACATCTTCCCTTTGGCGGTGTTGGTAGCAGCGGAATGGGAAATTACCACGGGGAAGCCGGATTTAAAGCGTTTTCGCATTACAAGAGTATTTTGCACAAACCGTTTTGGTTCGAAGCAACTATGAAATATGGGCCTTACACCCGCTTAAAATTAGCGCTTATTAAAAAATTACTAGGTTAAATGCATTTGTAATAAATTCCACAGCTTGTGTGGATATTTATCATCACTTTGAATATAAAAATCTACTTTTTTACAATTTATGAGGTAACTTTATTGGGTATAATTTTTTCTGCAAGCTTATAAAACAGGGTATATAAAATGTTTTGTTAATTTAAACAAAACAGAAAAATTTGGTCTGAATTTTGAGATATTAAATGCGCTTGCACCCAGTTAAGTAGTAGTGGTTAGTGTTTAATTAGGGTAAGTAATGAGGGTTTCTGATAATATCAGGGGCCCTTATTTTTTGTGGTTAAGGTGTGTGTGTGTATTTGTGATTTTGTTTTATTCGCGAAAAACTATTTTCTTCCGCGTCCATAGCTCCAAATGAAGAAAAATCAGCATAAAATAACTTCGCGTTTTCGAGGTGAAAAGAAACTTGCTTTAATTTTATCGCATTGATTTTCAGTATGATAGTTTTAAAAATGCTAAAAAATACCTATAACTAAATCCGGGGATGTTTTTACCTCGTACATGGATGTGTTACACTTAGTGTAATTTCATGTTAGTAAGTGTTTAATTAATGTCTGTGGTTAGCATTAATTAGTATTGACAAGGGCTTCCTCTCCTGGAGCCCTTGTTTTTATTTACACTTATTGTCGTTGTAGTCTTTTTTCACCAGCGGGTTATCAAGCACCTGGAAAGTCAAATATGGTTGCCCGAATAATTTACAATACCGGTCGTGATTCGCTTTTTCCGCTTTTTCAAGTGCGGTCACAAATAAACGGGAATTTACCAGTTCCTGCTCCTGCGAACAGAATGAAATAAACGCAAAGAGTAACTGCTCATCCGGTTTTTCTTCCTTCACAAAGGACGAAAGAATGGTAGAAGCGAATTTATAATCCTTGAAGCGTGCGAATACATACGATAATTTTAGTGCATTCTGCCACGAGCCGTCTTTAAAGTTGTAAAACGCCTTGATCCTGTTGATGCTTGCTTCCACGATTGGGGCGCCGGTTTCCATTGTATCATACACATCAATGATCCTGAACTGCCATTCCGCATTCAACCCATCCACATATTTTTTCGGTACTTCCGTTTTGTACATCGCATCGATCTTCGCCTGCATGTCGTCCTGTGCTTTTTTATCGCCGATCGTACTGTCCAGCTTCACCGCACAAAATAAATTATTGAATTTAATGTAATTGTTCGCCGGATCTAACACCGCCAGCTTCTTCATCGCTTCATAATCTTCATCATCCGCCACATTGCTCAGCATAAAATGATACACTACCTGGTTGTTCAGCAAGCCAGAATATTTAGCATCGCCTGGGATCTGCATTTTTGCAGGCGCTTCCAGCGTGTATTTCTGATCGCGCATTTGTTTACCGATGTAATACTGAATTTTATACGCTTGTTTAATGTCCGCCTTTTTTACGGCCTGGTTGAATTTGCTCACTGAAAATTTTTCTTCTTTCGGGCCGGTAATATCATACGTTACATCCATCACGATCTGTGCAAAACGTTCTTTCCCCAGGATCGGCTCCAGTTCAGCCGCAAGCCCTTTTGAATTGATCTCCTGGATAGCTTTCTCCTTCGGCATTTTCGCCAGGTAATCGTATTTGCCATCTTCTGTTTCCATCTGGAAAAGGTTCCAGGAATCGCTGGTTTTTACGTTGGTCACTACACCTGCTTTTTGCATATTCGACAATGCCTTGATGATGCTTTCTGCACGTTTTTTCTGCAGGCTGGCATTTGCGGAAGCATCGCCTTCAATAGAAGAATACGCGGTAATGTACAATCCTTCAATAAAAAAATCAGGCTCCTGCAAAGCATCCAAAAACGGCTGCAGATCGGTTGCTTTGTAATCCGATTTATTTTTTTCAAACGGAATGGAAAAATTCAGTAAGGTAGATTCTGATTTTGGCTCAAAAGGTGGCTTGCTGTAGGCATCGTCCTCCGGCATCAGCAACATGGTAAGCGGGCTGTTGGATTCCTGGTCGCCCTGCTCGATGTAGGATTTGCGGATGGTCTTGCATAATTTACCATCCTGGATCACCAGCAAGTTAATTTCATAATCGCCTTTCAGCGTTGATGGGATCGTACCGATCTGTACATCCAGCTTGGTTACTTTTTTTCCTTTTTTCTCAGGCTTCACCAGGTTTTTACTCGTAATCTTGTCCTTCGTCATTGTTTTCTGAAGCACGCCTTTGCTCAATAAATTATTATCGTAAATGTTGTATTTTGGATTGTCGTATTGTGCCTTTTGTACAAAATCGATCGCCAGGCCATCTTTCGGTTTTTTGATCAGCTTATTGAACGATTTCAGGTCAGCATATTTCAAATACACTTTGTTGCCTTTTACATAAATCCCTTTTTGCAAACCATCGTAATCCTTAAATTTATCGCAGTTTTTGCATGTACGGGCATCCGGCGATGCAATTTTTTTATTTTTGGAAGTATAAGGTGTTTTTAATTCCTTTTTCATTTTGGCGCCGTCGTTCACAATGTTAAAGCCACCAAAAACAACGGAGATATATGCTTTTTTTCCGGCTTCGTCCAATTTCACCGAAGGACTGGCAAACACATAATTTCCGTTCTTGATGATCGCCAGTTCTTTTTTGCCCATTTTCCATTTCGTGATCACAGCATCGGCTACATCCTTTGGACTTGCAGCGCTTTTTCCTTTTAATGCAGATACGGAGATCACGGCTTCTTCCGCATTTTTTGTTCCGCCCGAAGCGATCACCCGTTTTGCCGTTGTTTTGTATTTTCCTTTACTGCCTTCCAGCTGTGCTTTGTTGTTTTTTGCCATGTCATCTGCCTGCAGGCTACTGGCTTTGGTAAGGATGTCGTTTGCTTCCAGTGTATCCAGGTTAAAGGAAATACGCAGTTTATTTAATTCCTGGAGGATTAGCTTTTCCGCAGCAGCAGTTTCCACCGTTTTCTTTTCGGAAGGATCTGTTTTTGTGGATTTTTTTTGAGAAAAAACAAGTGTGCTCGTTGCAATAAATAAGAGAGAGAGGGTAATTTTTTTGATCATGCAAAGGGATGTTTTTGGGTGTTAAAAAGTGCTTATAAGTGCTTTAAAATTTTAATTTATTCACACTTTTTTTTATTAGGTTTGTACAAGTCGCTGTTTTAAATAGCGAACCTTCACAAATATATTTTTTGAGAGGGAATAACAGCAATTTATTAATCAACATTTTATGAACAAAATATTAGTAGCCAACCGTGGCGAAATTGCTTTACGTGTTATGCGTTCCTGCCGTGAGATGGGAATAAAAACTGTAGCCGTTTTTTCCGAAGCCGATAGAAATGCCCCATTTGTAAAATATGCCGATGAAGCTGTATGCATTGGCCCGCCGCCTTCTAACCAGTCGTATTTGTTAGGCAATAAGATCATTGAAGTATGCAAGCAACTGAATGTGGACGGGATTCATCCCGGCTACGGCTTTTTATCCGAAAATGCCGATTTTGCAGCAGCAGTCAAAAAAGCAGGGTTGATCTTCATAGGGCCTTCCCCGGAAGCAATGGACATGATGGGCGATAAGCTCTCCGCCAAAGCAGCCGCTAAAAAATATAAAATCCCAATGGTACCCGGCTCCGAAGGCGCCATCGAAAGCATTGAAGAAGGCAAAAAAATAGCGCTGGAAACCGGTTTTCCATTGCTGATCAAAGCAAGCGCCGGCGGTGGTGGAAAAGGAATGCGTATTGTCGAAAATATTGATGAATTTGAAGAGCAGATGAAGCTGGCCGTAAGTGAGGCTACTTCCGCTTTTGGCGATGGTTCTGTGTTCATCGAGCGGTACGTGGCAGGCCCAAGGCACATCGAGATCCAGATCCTGGGCGATAGCCATGGCAACATCGTGTATTTATTTGAGCGCGAATGCTCCGTTCAGCGCCGTCACCAAAAAGTGATCGAAGAAGCGCCTTCCTCCGTATTAACGCCGGAGATCCGCAAAGCGATGGGCGAATGTGCCGTAAACGTAGGAAAAGCCTGCGATTATACCGGCGCGGGAACAGTGGAATTTTTGCTGGACGAGAATAAGAATTTTTATTTCCTGGAAATGAATACCCGCCTGCAGGTGGAGCATCCGGTAACGGAAATGATTACCGGTATTGATTTAGTGAAAGAACAGATCAAAGTGGCGCGCGGCGAAAAACTATCGTTCACCCAGGAAGACCTGAAAATTCATGGACATAGCGTAGAAGTTCGTGTGTATGCCGAAGACCCGACCAATAACTTTCTTCCGGACATCGGAAAGCTGGTAACGTATCAGCGCCCGCAAGGCCTGGGTGTGCGAGTGGATGATGGTTTTGAAGAAGGAATGGACATTCCGATCTATTATGACCCGATGATCTCCAAGCTGATCTCTTATGGGAAAGACCGCGAAGAAGCCATTAACAGGATGATCCGTGCCATCGACGATTATAAGATCATTGGTGTGGAAACAACACTGCCGTTTTGTAAATTTGTATTGAAGCACGAGGCATTTACTTCGGGAAATTTTGATACGCATTTTATCAAACATTACTTTAAACCCGAAATGCTGGCGCAGGAACATGAAGATGAAGCGGAAATTGCAGCATTGTTTGGTGCAAAATTAATGAGCGCAAAAAGGTCGGCTAAAAGTGCAGATTCCAATGCGCCGGCGGCGGTTTCCAAGTGGAAAGCCAACCGTTTGAGCTAAAATAAAGTTCAGGAAAACAGAGGGGAAATGCAATTTTTATCGGTGAATACATAACTTTTCATACTGTTACGCGTTATAGATAAAAAATGGGTACGTGATTTGTATCCGGATAGCCAAATGGCAAAAAAAATTATCATACTCCTGTTACTTTTTCCCTTGCTCAGCATGGGTCAAAAAGACGTTCTCAAAGGCCTTGAGCTTCCTGTAAAAGGCGTGTATGTGCGTACTACGATATATGAAGGCGATACCATTCCCTACGTTGTTTTACCAGCCATTAATTGTTATACCGACCGTATTTTCACAAGTGAAGCACAACGTGCAGCCTGGACCAGGATCAAATACAATGTTAAAAAAGTATATCCCTACGCCATTCTTGCTGCCGCGAAATTAAAAGAATACGATCGTACGCTGGCAACAATACCGGAAGGACAACGTGCTGCATATGCCAAAAAAACGGAACAAGAATTGAAAAATCAGTTTGAAGCGGAGTTAAAAGGCCTTAGTCAAAATCAAGGAAGGATACTTATTAAATTGATTGATCGTGAAACGGGAAAAACAACGTATGATGTTGTAAAAGACGTGCGTGGCTCTTTCTCTGCTTTTATGTGGCAAGGATTAGCCTTATTAAATAATACCAGCCTAAAATCCGAATATGATCCTGACGGCGATGATAAAGCCGTGGAAGAAGCTATTAAACTGGTGGAAAACGGAGACTTTTAGTACAGATAACGAACATTAACGAAACTACGAATCTGTGTTTAACCTGTATGTTGGAAACAAATTACGAAATAGATTGTCATCCCGGGCCCCGACCCGGGATTTTTTGTTAAAATACTCCTAATATTTACGGGATCCCGCAACAAGTGCGGGATGACAGCTTCGTAAGAATCTTCTTTATAATTTTTTAATTTGTTGCTTTCAATTATCCCTTGTCAATTATTTTCTCGCCCAGCTCTTTAAAATCAATCCCGTCAAAATTTCCCGAGCTCATCATCAATAAATTTTTATTGACAAAATCTTTTTTTAATAACTCTTCCAGCAATTCTTTTGAATCGGTGAACACAATCACGTTGTTACTGCCGAATGCTTGTTTTACCTGTTCTGCAGTAATTGGTTTCAGCTTTTTGTGCTCGATGGTGTGCGGGTTAAAATAAACAATGGCTTCATCGGCCAAAGCCATGGAACCGTTGTATTCTTTCAGAAAATTTTCGGTAAGGCTACTGAAGGTATGGAGCTCCATGCAGGCAATTAATTTGCGATCGGGGAATTGTTTTTTTACCGCTTGTGTGGTTGCTTTTAATTTGGAAGGTGAATGTGCGAAATCTTTGTAAACAGCGGTTACTTCATTTTTGGCAACCAGCTCCAGCCGCTTTGAAGCGCCATTAAAGCTTTGGATCGCTTCGTAAAATTGTTCGTCGCTGATGCCAACCTCGTTGCAAACCAAACGTGCACCGTTTACATTCATTAAATTATGATCGCCGAAAATGCTTAACGGGATTTTTTTTGTACCGACGTGCAAATATGAAATGCCGTTTTCGATACTGTTAACGGGAATACCGTAGGGTGATTTTTTTATATCAGCACGTGCCGCTTCACCTACTTTTTTTACTTCAGGATCCAGCTCACAATAAACAAGGCTACCGTTTGGCTCAATTAAATTTGTGAAAACATGGAACTGCTCCACGTAATTTTCAAATGTAGGAAATACATTGATGTGGTCCCAGGCAATGCCACTTAAGATGGCCACATTAGGCTTGTACAAATGAAATTTCGGGCGGCGGTCAATCGGTGACGATAAATATTCATCGCCTTCAATGATCGCAATTTTTGCTTCTTTGCTCAGCTTTACCATGGTGTCGAATCCCGCCAGTTGTGCGCCCACCATGTAATCGCAATCCACGTTATTAAAATGCAGTACATGCAGGATCATGGCTGTGATGGTGGTTTTACCATGACTGCCGCCGACTACTACGCGCAGCTTGTCTTTCGTTTGCTCATAAATATATTCGGGATACGAATATATTTTTAATCCCAGCTCCTGTGCTTTTAATAGTTCCGGATTATCGGCACGGGCATGCATTCCCAGGATGATGGCATCCAAATCTGCATGAATGTTATTGACATCCCAGCCTTCTTTTGCAGGCAGCAAATTTAATTTTGCGAGCCGGCTTTTGGAAGGTTCAAAAATTTCATCATCCGATCCGGTAACGTGATATCCTTTTTTATGCATGGCAATGGCCATGTTGTGCATGGCGCTTCCGCCGATAGCGATCAGGTGTATGTTCATTTTTTTAGTTCAAAGTTTGTTAAGTACGGATAACGAACAAAAACAAAACTACGAATCTGTGTGTGAAAAATCAGATCGAAGTGCTTGTAATGTTGCTACAACGGCTGATGCTAAACTAATAAATGGAAGAATATTATAAGAATTATTGTATTGAAGTTGTAAACAGGAAGACGTTGATAGAAGATAGTATGATGGTAAAATAGCTTCTAATTGGCAGATCCCGGGTCAGGCCCGGAATGACAGTCTAAAATAATTAAAATGGTACTTTTTATAACACAGCATCAGCGCACAGCAAACTTTGAACCTTGAACTTTGAACTACTTTTTAAGTCGTGGGTCCAGTGCATCGCGCAAGCCTTCGCCCAATAAATTATAAATAGTTACGGTGATAAAAATGGCCAGCCCGGGGAAAATAACGAGCCACCACGCGCTGAATTGTTCGCGGCCGGCGCTGAGCAATGATCCCCATGTAACAGTACCGGGAGGAACGCCGATGCCTAAAAAAGATAAAGCTGATTCCGTGAGGATTGCGGAAGCAACACCAAACGCAATGGCAACCAATGCAGGCGCTATGGCATTGGGCAATGCATGTTTAAAAACAATGCGGAATTCTTTAAAACCCATTGATTTTGCAGCCTGGATGTATTCGAGGTTGGATACACGCAGAAATTCGGCGCGGGTAAACCTTGCAATGCCTGTCCAGCTGGTTAAACCGATAATAATGATGATGTTGATGAGTGATTTTTCTTTTGCAATGGCAGCAACTGAAATGATAAGGATGAGCAGCGGCATGGAAATTAAAATTTCGATGATCCGAGAAATGATTGAATCTACAGGGATGTAGACCAATGTGCTCAGGAAGGAGATTTTTCCAATCATTTTTCCCAGCCAATAAAAAAGAGTTGCAACGATCGCAAAAATAAAGAAACTAATGAGTAATTGCTGCAGCATGGCCACAGTGGAAGTGGATACGCCGTCGCTGATATTGTATGCACGTACTGAAAATCCGTAGTAATAGGCAAACACAAGCCCGATCACAAATGTCCAGAAAGAGCCGCGCGTGGTTTGTAATTTTTTATCGCCGAAATAACCGGCCATCGCGCCAAGCGTTAATCCTAAAAATCCTGCAATGATCATGGATAAAATCCCGATGGAAAATGAAATGCGTGTACCGTTGATCAATCCTGACAATACATCTTCACCGCTTTTTCCGGTACCGAGCCAATGCCTGAATTTAGCCGGCATGGGTACGCTTTGTCCATCCTTGTTGGTGAATAATTGTTTACCGCCGGGTGATATATAATCAATATTATCGTAATCGGTTTTTTTAGGATCGTAAGCCACGGGTGCAAATACAATGCTTTCCACATCCATTTTTTTCCAGTCGGCAATGTCGTATTGAATGTTTTCAACTTCACCCGTTTTCGGATCTTTGATTTCGCAATTGTTGGAGAATGAAAACGCAGGAAACATGGTAACGCCTTTGTATTTGCAATACAGCGGCTGATCGGTAGCTAGGATCGGCGAAAGTATTGCTATAATGACGAGCAGGATCAGCAGCTTATAGGAATAGTATGCAGCTTTGTTTTTTTTGAATTGCGCCCAGGCGTATTTCTTAAAGCTGAAATCCGCTTGTGTGATCAATTCTGTTGTTTGTTGCTCCGTTTCTTCTGCCATGTTTTTATTTATAGGAGATTCGTGGATCAACAATAGCGTACAGAATATCTGCGAAGAGGTATCCTACCAGCGTTAAAAAACCTGTGAGCGTAAATATGGCGATGATCATCGGGTAGTTGTTGTTCTGGATCGCAAACAGGGTTTCCGATCCCATCCCCGGAATGGTGAAAATGCTTTCGATGATCACGGAGCCGCCAATAGCAGCCGGAAAAACGTTAGCAAATACAGTAATGATGGGTAACAGCGAGTTGCGGAAAGCATGTTTCCAGATCACTTTATTTTCGGGCAATCCTTTGGCGCGTGCGGTACGGATGTAATCCTGCCCTACGGTTTCGATCATGGATACACGCATGATCCGCGATAAAAAGGCGAACGAGCTATAGATGTAACAGATGGCCGGAAGGATGATATAGGGCAATGATAATTTTACTTTTTCGAAAAAACCGGCAGCATCCGGGTAGCCGGTGGTGGGCTTTACCCCCGAGGCCGGCAGCCAGTGCAATACATCGGGGTTGGCAAAAGTCATCAATAAAAGTGTTGCCAGCCAAAAAGAAGGCAGGGAATAAAGCACGAATAAAATGACAGAAGAAATTTTATCGAAGCGCGAACCTTTGTTGGCTGCGGCTTTTACACCGATCGGGATGCTGACGATGTAGGCGAATACGATGGAAAGCACTGAGAAAAAAAGCGTCCAGCCGATCTTGGACCAGATCACATCAGAGATAGGTTGTTTGGTAACGTAGGATGTTCCGAAATCGCCGTGAAGCAATCCGTGTGAGAACTTGCCGCCATCGCCGAACAGCCATTGCTGGTATTGATTGTGCCTGTAAAAAGTAAAGCGTGGAATGTAATTTTTCCAGCCGGTTGTGGTTGTTTTAATCGTTGAATAGCTGTTTTTCAGTGATTCGAATCCTGATTGAAATTTACTCAGAAAAGGGTAGGAGGAAAGCAGTTTGCCAATGGTATTGAATTTGGAGCTGACTACATTGTCGAGGTACGAAGAGCGCAGCGACAATGATTGATAGCGGAGCTGGTTGATGACATCGCTGATCTTATTTTTATCGTATTGTTTTGTTTGATTGGTATCCGGCGCAAAGGCCAGCAATGAATTATAAAACGTACCTGTAGTGTGGTAATATTCCTGGATCTGGGCCCAGTTGCCATACATAGAAATGAGGCGGTCCAGGGCGTCCTTTTCGCTTTTATCATAAATTTTATAGAGCGTATCGGGACGGGAAACAGAGGTAAGCGAAACGTAAAATACAGGAAGATCGAGTCCCAGTTTTTTTCGCCAGAATATTTTTTGCTCCAGCAGGTTGGCGCTTTGCGTGCTTACTTCTCCGCCGTTTTGTGCCGCCGAAACCATCCGTTCTACGGGATCTCCGGGCGCATTGATGCTGATCACAAAACCAAGCAGGGTAATGACGAGGAGCGTTGGGATAAAAATTAAAACCCGTTTAAAGATGTATTTAAGCATCGTTTGATTAAATCGCCATACTGATAAACAATCTCTTTTTACCTAACAATCTCATTATTGAATTTTAATTTACAGCTCCGTTTTTTTGAACGGCTCCGCCGTTTGAAAGCAATTTTAAATTGCTGAGCCAATTGCCTGGACGCTCGAAATACATTTCCTGGTTTCCGAACCGTTTGTGAATAATATTCCTGCGTAAGGATGCGAACAGGAAAATATACGGCTGGTCATCGTACACCAGTTGCTGGAATTTTTCGAGCAAGGGAATGCGTTTGGCATCGTCGATCTCCGATTTAATGGCATCAATTACTGCATCCGATTCGGCATTTCCAAAGCCGCCATAGTTGGAGCCTTTAGATGCCCAGGAAGAGCTGTGCCAGATTTGTGTGTAATCTTCGGGTGCAAATGTTCCGGACCATACGGCAACCATCATGTCGAAATCGTGATTTTTGGCATTGTCGTACATCACTGCAAAATCAAGCGGATCGAGGTCGGCTTTTACGCCGGCTTTGTACATTTGCTCGGCTGTCATTTGCGACATGTCTTTCCAGGAAATATCGGTGGTCATGTAGCTTAAATTAAATTCCAGCTTTACTTTTTCACCGTCGATCATTTTATCACGGATGTTATCACCGTCGGTATCTTTCCAACCGGCTTCGTCCAGTAATTTTTTAGCACCTTCAACATCAAAGGGGATCAATTTCAGGTTTTTGTTATAACCCGGTTTAAGCGGGGATACAGGGCCAACCACGCGCTTATACAAGCCGCCGTTCACTACCTGGTTGATCTCATCCATTGGTGTGAGCATGGCCATGGCGCGTCGTACTTTCTGATCGGTGAAGATCTTTTTGTGTTTGATGCCATCAGGTTTCATGTTCATGGCAATGTAACTGTAGTTGTAGGTATCAGTAAAATTCGAATTATAATTGGCATTAAATTTCGGATCTTTTTTTAGTTCCTTCAACGTTTTTGTAGATGTATATGTGGAAGCGTCGAGTGTTTGCGCTTTGAATTCAAGCATTTGAGAGTTCGGATCTTTGTTGATCTTGAAAATGATCTTATCCGGGTACGAATTTTCGTACATGTTTTTCTGACTGGATTTAAAGCTCCAGTGATTTTTTTTGCGGGTAAGGATCATGCTTTCACCGGCGTCCCATTTTTCAACATAATACGGGCCTGCACCAACCAGGTATTTAGGATCGCGACCGTATTTGGCGCTATTGAATTCGGTAGCCCAATCGCTGAGGTCTTTGTGCTGATCGGCTTTAAAATTAGGATCGTCAAATTGTGCGAAAGTATATTTTGCCAGCACATTGTTTTTATCGAAGAAGGTGCGTTGCATGAGCGGGTAATCTTGTAAAAAGGCGATGTTTTGCAGGTATTTGCGTTTTACTTTCAGTACAAATTTGCGCGGATTGGATTTATCCTGTATAATGTCGGCAATGTTCTCCAGGTAAGGTTTTGCGTGTGGATTATCGGTAAGGGGGCATTTATTGGCTTTGAAGGTATAGATGACATCTTCCACGCTAAGTGCGGCACCATCATCAAAGGTAATATCATCGCGTAATTCGTAGGTAAATTCCAATCCGTCAGCGGAGATCTCAGGCAATGCTTTTACGGCATCGGGGCGGGCTGCAAGGTTTTCGTAATCCACACCGATCAGGTATACTTGTGTATAACCCATACGCTCGGTACGGGAGCCGGAAAGTCCATTGCAGGGGTGCATGTTATCAGGTTCGCTAAGGTCGTGGCAAACAAGGATGTTTTCTTTTGACCAGGAAGGGTCAAATGTGGCAGCATCGGCAATTTTGATGAATTTTACATCAGCAGCATTGATGCTTTTACTGTCGGGATTGTCCTGTGCGGTTTCGGTGGAGCCAGTTCCGCCACAGCTTGTAAAAAATGCAATAATGGATAGAAAAAAAAGATTTTTAACACAGGTAATGCGATTGATTGCCATTGTATAAAGCTTTATTGGTGGTTATATTAAACTGAAAGGCAAATATAATACTCCGCCCTGATTATTGCTATAAAAGTTGATAAATGTTGATGAATAAGCCGTTTAGCGTTTTTGTGAGCAATTTTCCACTTTTTTTTATCAGAATAAAAAATCTTTTTCTACATTTGCATTCCTTTAAAATAAAAAGGAATGGTGAGGTGCCTGAGAGGCCGAAAGGACCAGTTTGCTAAACTGGCGTACGGGTAACTGTACCGAGGGTTCGAATCCCTCCCTCACCGCTGAAGGGGATTAACCGCTTAAAAAGCAGTTAGTCCCTTTTTTTATTACAAGAGAATTGGGCAGTAGACGGGCAATTACAGCAATCAAAGAATTTATAGTGTCGGTTCGAAATGCCCCGGATTTGCCGATCATAAGCTACTCCCCTGGGAACAACAGTTTCTTTCGTTTTTCTTTTACGCTGATAGAGCCTTTCTCTATAATAATTGTCGAAAAGATTCAGGCATAATGCAATCGCTTTTTTATCATTTCTCTATGGTTCGAAATGCCAATTTCACATTTGTCATTGCCGGTGGCCTTTTTCCGGGTATCGACCTCGCATATTGACGTTTGTTTGTCCACCACATGATAACTAAAAAAGTATTAACCCCTTTTCCGGGTTTATTAAGACTACCTTTCACTCAATTCCCATTTATCCTGCAACTTATGATCTTCCGACCGGAGATGAAAACCGGGGTACCATCTAAATAAATAAATGCTGATGAGCATAATCATTACCAAAGAAGAGATTGCTTTTCAGAATGAAGAGAAGGAAAAACGTGCCGCAGAGTTACTTGCGGCCAATAAGGAGCTTGCATTTCAAAACAAGGAGAAGGAAAAGCGTGCAGCGGAATTAAGCTTAGCCAACAAGGAACTGGCTTTTCAAAACAACCAGAAAGAAAAACGGGCTGAAGAGCTGATTGTTGCCAATAAGGAATTGGCTTTCCAAAATGAAGTAAAAGAAAAACGTGCGGCAGAATTGATTATTGCGAACGAAGAGCTTGCTTTTCAAAATGCGGAGAAAGAAAAACGTGCAGCGGAACTAGGCGTTGCCAATATAGAGCTGGCGTATCAAAATGAAGAAAAAGAAAATCGCGCTGCTGAGCTGATCATTGCCAATAAAGAATTGGCTTTTCAAAATGAAGAAAAGGAAAAACGAGCAGCAGAGTTAAGCATTGCCAATAAAGAACTTGCTTTTCAAAATAAAGAGAAGGAGAAGCGTGCAGCGGAATTAATTATTGCGAACAAGGAACTTGCTTTTCAAAATGAAGAAAAAGAAAAGCGTGCAACCGAATTAATCATTGCGAACAAAGAACTGGCTTACCAAAATGAGGTAAAAGAGAAGCGGGCAGCCGAACTGATCATTGCGAATGAGGAGCTTGCTTATCAAAATCATGAAAAAGAGAAACGTGCAGCGGAATTAAGCATTGCCAATATTGAACTGGCGTATCAAAATGAAGAGAAAGAAAACCGGGCAGCCGAATTGATTATTGCGAATAAGGAGTTGGTGTTTCAAAATGAAGAAAAGGAAAAACGTGCATCGGAGCTGGTGATTGCAAATAAGGAGCTGGAGCAATTTTCCTACATAGCTTCACATGATCTGCAGGAGCCGCTGCGTACAGTTTCTAATTACATGAAGGTGTTTGAAGAGGATTATGCAAATGTGTTAGATAGCAATGCACACAAGTATCTTCATTCGGTGAATAGCGCCATTAAGCGAATGAGCCTGCTTGTTAAATCGCTGTTGGATTTTTCGAGATTGGGCCATAATACAAACCTGGCTTTTGTTGATTGTGAAAATTTAATTGATGTTGTGATCCTGGACCTGGAAACGATGATTAAAAAATCAGATACACTTATTGAAGTATCGGTGATGCCTAAATTAAATGTGTATGAGATCGAGATCCGCCAGGTGTTCCAGAATCTTATTACCAATGCAATAAAATTCCGCAAAGAAAA
>OLLL01000046.1_pt1 | contig 50565 bp, 41 predicted proteins | sample 1604541 | NCBI WGS metagenome assembly OLLL01 (sample SAMEA104055722, study PRJEB20765) | soil metagenome | isolation source: soil
GGCTCAACAGGCAAACCTAAAGGTGTAATGTATACGCACGCTGCCGCGATGGAATTCATCAATTGGAGCTCTGATACATTTTTACCGTCCACTTCAGATTGTTTTTCTTCACATGCTCCTTTTCATTTTGATCTTTCCATTTTCGATCTTTTTGTTTGTATCAAGCACGGTGCAAAGCTGGTACTGATAGATGAAGCAACAGCGCGCCAGCCAATGCTGCTGGCGCAGATCATCAGCGAACAAAAAATCACTATCTGGTACTCCACTCCTACTATTTTAAACATGCTGGCAGCCTTCGGGAAGCTGCAAAAATACACGTATGAAAAATTGCGGCTGGTACTTTTTGCAGGAGAGGTTTTTTACATCCACTCGTTTAAAACCCTGAAACAATACTGGCCGGCGCCTGCTTACTACAACCTCTACGGCCCAACGGAAACAAACGTTTGCACATATCACAAGGTTGCAGATAATTTAAATAATTACTCCTCCACTGCTTTCCCGATCGGCAAATGCTGTGAACATTACAGCAGTAAAATTTTACAGGATACAGAAAATGCTACCGGCGAATTGTGCATCGGCGGAAGCGGCATTATGCTGGGTTACTGGCAGGAAGAAGAACGAAACAGCATTGCATTTTTTAAAGAAGGAACTACACTTTTTTATAAAACCGGCGACCTGGTCACCATTGACGAACAGCAGGATTTTATTTTTAAAGGCCGCGCCGACCGCATGATCAAACGCAACGGATACCGGATCGAGCTGGCAGAAATAGAGATGCAGCTGCACCAAAACCCTGTAATAAATGCCTGTGCGGTGCTTTCTTCTTTTGATAAAGAAAATACGGCAACAACAATTACAGCATTTGTTTGTTGCAATTATGTGGCCGATGAATCGGTAATCGGGATGAAAGAATATTGCATGAAACAGTTGCCTGTATACATGATTCCTGATACCTTTATTTTTTTAAAGGAATTGCCGCAAACAGCAAGTAATAAAATCGATCTCCAACAGTTAAAAAAACTTTTATAATGGATTTTTCATTCAGTAAGGAACAACAGCTTATAAAAGATAACATCGTTGCATTTGCGCGGAAGGAGCTGAATAAAGATGCAATTATGCGTGACAGGGAACAGGAATTTTCGAAAGAATTATGGCTTAGATCTGTCGATCAGAAATTGCAGGGCTTACCTGTTGAAAGCGAATACGGCGGCGCCGGGCTTGACCCTGTTTCTACTATCATTGCACTGGAAGCGCTTGGCTACGGCTGTACTGACGGGGGATTAAATTTTTCGGTGTGCGCACATTTGCTTGCCTGCGTGATCCCGATCTGGAAATACGGAACGGAAGCGCAAAAAAAACAGTATTTACCAGGCTTGTGCGACGGCACACAGATCGCTGCAAATGCAATGACAGAAAGCGGATCGGGATCGGATGCATTTGCAATAAAAACAAAAGCAGAAAAAACAGCGACGGGATATGTGCTGAATGGGATCAAAACTTTTACATCCAACGGACCTGTTGCGGATATTATTTTAGTATACGCTGTAACGGATGCTACCAAAGGGTATTTCGGAGGCATCAGTGCTTTTATTATTGATAAAAACATGCCGGGTGTAACGATTGGTGAAACATTTGAAAAAATGGGATTGCGCAGCTGTAAAATGTGTGAATTTATCTTTGAAAATGTAACCGTTCCGGAAAGTGCTGTTTTAGGAGCGATTGGCGCCGGTGCCGGAATTTTTAATTATTCAATGGAATGGGAACGCACGGGTATTGCGGCTTGTCACGTTGGCACAATGGATCGATTGCTCGAACTATCCGTAAATTATGCGCAAACCCGCGTAATTGGGAATGAACACATCGGCAAAAAACAGGCAATTGCGCATACCATCGCCGGAATGAAAACACAGCTGGAAGCTGCACGGATGCTGACCTACAAAGCTGCTGCCGGAATTGATACCAGCAGGGACAATGCGATCAATGCATCTGTTGCGAAACTATTTGTGAGTGAAGCATTCCGCACTATTGCCATGGAAACACTTCAAATACATGGCGGAAACGGGTACATGACCAGCTATGAAATTGAGCGCACCTTGCGTGATGCAATTGGCAGCACACTTTATTCGGGCACATCGGAGATCCAGAAAAATATCATTGCCGGATGGCTTGGCTTATAAAACTTATAGTATTATTTTTACAAAACAATATACCGAACGATGGAACTATATGATGTGATTATTATCGGCGGAGGCCCCACAGGCTCTACATCTGCCACCAATCTTGTACAAAAGGGATTAAAAGTGCTGCTGTTGGAAAAGGAATTATTTCCCCGCGAGCATGTGGGAGAATCATTGATCCCGCTGTCTTATAAATCGCTTGAAAAGCAAGGGCTGATCGAAGATTTGAAAAAAATATCCACACGCAAACCGGGTGTGAATTTTGTGGACCGCGACGGAAAAAATCAATCGCTTTGGTGTTTTAAAAACGTAATCAAGGATGAATCGTACCTGACTTTTCATGTGATCCGTTCGGCTTTTGATAAATTATTGCTTGATAACAGCCGCAAACATGGCGCTGAAGTGCGGGAACAAATAATGGTGAAGAATGTGATCCTGGACAAGCCCGATGGAACGATTGAAGTGCAGGCAACAGATGTAAATGGAAAAATGCTGGAGTTTCATGCAAAATTTATTATTGATGCGAGCGGGCAAAGCACTTTTTTAGCAAAAAAATTGGGTGTAAAAAAATCATACGAAGGATTGGACCGCGTTGCTACCTGGTCTCACTGGACCAATACTACATACGATAAACATTTAAAAGAAGGCGTTATTAAAATTGTGTACCTGGGCGGCGATAAAAAAGGCTGGATGTGGATCATACCGGTAAGCAAAGAACATTTGAGCATTGGCATTGTGATTAACAACAGTTATGTAAAAGAACAAAAGCAAAAGCTGCAAAAAGCAGATGATAAAAATGCAGATGATTGGAAAGAAAAATTTTATTTGCAGGAATTAGCCGATTCGTATGTGCATGAATCTATACTGAAAGATGCAGTATTAGAGCATAAAGTGCAGATGATCGGTGATTACTCCTATTACTGCGATAAAAAATACGGCGATAATTATGCGCTTCTTGGTGATGCCGGTGCGTTCCTCGACCCCATTTTTTCGAGCGGGATCTACGTTGGAATGCACAGTGCCGAGCTGGTTTCAGAAGCCATTTATCAAAAGATCGTCAATGGAAACGGGGATGAAGAATTTAAATCGGCATTCGCACAGATCACCGGTGCATTAAAATTGCTGGAAAAATTCATCCGCTTGTTTTACACTCCGGAAGCATTTAATTTTGCAACAGTCGGGCGTCCGGAAGACCTTGTTCATTACGATAAATTTGAAAGCGCCTATACCATTTTCCATTATTTACTGGCGGGTGATTTCTTTAAAAATCACGAGAAATACAGTGAGTTTATCGATATGGTCCGCGATCAGAAAACACTGGGAAAATTCCAAAACCTGATCAACCACCGGAAAGATACCAACCCTGATAGTAGCTGTGGTGAATCGTTTGATGAGATGTACGGAGAGATGACACATAAAATCGAATTCAATCATGAACAGTTTATGTAAAATAAAGTTCAAAATTTGCTGTGCAGATGCAGCCGCCAGGCTCTTCCTGGTGCTCACGATCACTTATTAAATTTTTAGAAATAAAAAAATCGCTTTTATTCAATTGAATAAAAGCGATTTTTTTGTTTTTGTTATTTTGCTGTTAAGAGAAATGGACATGAGACATGTCATAAACAAAAAGATCCGGCAATGAACCGGATCTTCTTGATTTTATTTTGCGGATTTATGCGCTGTTAATTTCTGATCAAACTTACAAAGCCTGTGAAGTTGTAATCTTTTCCATCTACGCCTTTTCCTTTAATGATATAATAATAAGTACCGTCAGGAGCATCAGAACCGTTTTTCGCTTTTCCGTTCCAACCGGTATTGAAATTTGTCCAGTCGTACATTTTTAATCCCCAACGATCGTATACAACCGCTTCAAAGGATGTCAGGCCTTCCGCCATGATCGCTTCAAATGTATCGTTATGTCCGTCGCCGTTTGGAGTAAATACGTTTGGAACCGTTAAGATGGAAATACCATCCACATGGATCACAATACGTGTTGTATCTGAGCAGCCACTGGCATTAGTTGCGATAAGTGTTGCCGTATAGTTACCATAATTAGGGTAAGTTGTATTCGGATCGGTTGCAACCGATGACTGGCCGTTTCCGAAAGTCCAGATGTAAGAAACCGCATTGGTGCTTCCGTTGGTAAAGTCTACCAGTAAAGGCGCCTGTCCGGTGGTTGGCGTTGCGGTAAATGCTGCATCAATGGCATCTACGTTGATCGGCAATGTAACACTGTGCTGACAAGGGCTTGTACCAACAGTATAAGTTATGTTTACTGTACCTGATAATCCGGTTGGATCAAAAGTACCGCCTGTAACACCGGTTCCGGTAAATGTACCGCCTGGTGTTCCTGTAACAAGTGCATTTAGATTGACCGGCGCTGCGCCTGCACAAATAGATGCCGGTAATGACCAGGTTGCTGTTCCGGTTGGGATCACAGTAATATTGATAGTGCTTGTATCACCGCAGGCACCTGCGATGGAATATGTAACAGGATGTGAACCGCTGCCGGCAGTAGCAGGATTGAACACACCGGTAGAAGAAACACCTGCACCACTCCATACACCGCCTGTTCCGGCAGTTGTTAAGGAAATAGAGGGAGCATCAGCACACAATGGCGCTACTGCGGTAATGGTTGCATTTGCACTTGGGGTTACACTGATAGTATGCGTTTGCGTTCCCACGCATGGACTTGCACCCACTGTATACGTTACTGAAATCGGGCCCGATAAGCCTGCAGGGCTGAATGTGCTGCCGGTTACACCTGTACCCGACCATGTTCCGCCGGTAGTACCTGTTACCAGTGTATTCAAATTCACAGGAGTTGATGATGCACAAAGCGCTGTGCTGGTCCATGCAGGATTTGAACTAGGCACCACGGTGATGTGGATAGTATCAGAGCTTCCGCAGGCACCTGAAATAGTGTATGTAATTACGTTATTACCGATGGTAGCACTTGCAGGCGTAAATGTTCCGAGTGTTGCATCCGTAACACCGGTACCCGTCCATGTTCCGCCGGTTAAACTTGCCGATAATGCAAATGCTGATGCATTGGAGCAAACCGGTGAAACCGATGTAACCGAAGGTGTCATATTAGGATTTACAGTAATGGATTGCGTGGATGTTGCAACACATGGGCTGCTACCAACAGTATATGTTACAGATATTGATCCTGATAAACCTGCCGGATCAAACGTATTGCCTGTTACACCAGTACCCGACCATGTTCCGCCCGTAGTACCAGTTACAAGTGTATTTAAATTAACAGGTGCATCCAATGCACACATGGTTGTAGGCGTCCATGTTGCTGTTGAGCTTGGGGTCACACTGATCTGGATTGTATCTGATCCGGCACATGCGCCTGTAACAGTGTATGTGATCACGTTGGTTCCTGCAGTTGCGGTAGCAGGGTCAAATGTTCCTGTGGTAGTATTAGTGATACCTGTACCTGACCATGTTCCACCCGACTGATCGGCAGTTAAGCCAAATGCAGCTGCGTTGGAGCATACCGGTGCAACAGATGTGATCGATGGCGGTGTAACGGGTGTTACAGTCATTGATTGTGTGGATGTAGCCACGCATGGGCTACTACCAACAGTATAGGTTACAGAGATTGGCCCCGATAAACCGGCTGGATCAAATGTACTGCCGGTTACGCCGGTACCAGACCACGTTCCGCCTGCCGTACCACTCACCAATGTATTTAAATTAACAGGCGCATCCATTGCGCACAGCGTTGCTGGTGCCCAGTTGGCTGTAGAGCTTGGAATAACATTGATCTGAACTGTATCCGTACCTGCACATGCACCTGTAACGGTATATGTGATCACGTTAGCACCGGATGTGGAAGCGCTTGCCGGATCAAATGTTCCGGCTGCAGGATCTGTAATACCTGTACCTGACCATGTTCCACCACCCAGGCTTGCAGAAAGGGCAAACGGTGAGGCATTTGAACATACCGGCGGCACACTTGTAATGTTAGGGCTTCCAGAGGATGTTACAGTAACGTTATTGGTTATAGTGGAAGTACAGCTTCCGGCAGTAATTGTTAATGTAACAGGGAATGTTCCGGCTGCCGGGAATGTGTATGTAGGATTTTGCGTGGTGGCATCAACAGAACCGTTATTATCAAAATCCCATTGCCAGTTGCTCACACTTCCCGAAGGGGCAGAGCCATCTGTTAATTGCGTTGGTGATCCGGCACAAACCGTGGTGGATGTAAATTGTGCTGCGCTGCTTGCAGACGGCACGTTATAACTTAATGAAAAGCTACATGGCGTATTTGGTGGTGTTGTTTGTGTTGTTAGATTTACGGAATATGTACCACCCGCATTTACCGTTACTACCTGTGATGAGCCGCCGGAAACAATTCCCGGGCCGGACCATGTATAAGAACCTAATCCCGGAGGGCCTGTAAGAGTCATTGTTTGCCCTAAGCATAACAATGGCGCCGACGGGATAATTGCCGGTGTATAAGTACAGGATCCATCAATATATGCATAACCGTCATGTGAACCACCAACTGCATCACAATCACCGGTGGTAAATTCGATCGTTACGTTTTGCCCCACATAAGGAGCTAAAGGAATAAGTACCGAGGTCCAGTTTTTATATTTGAGAGTAGGTGTAGAATTTAATCCAGGTGCATTTGTTGCATCTATATTTAATGTTGCACAATCGATAAGGTTATTGCTGCCATCATACATCCTGATCCTGAAATAAGGCTGTTGTGCTACAGGGTGGCCTGCATCTTCCAATACAACGGCATAATTATAGGAGAAGTAAGGATTTGCTCCTGATACTAAAAATGTCTGGCTGATCCGCGCACCCTCACGGCCACCGTTATTGTTATCCCCCAAACGCATAGATGCAGTTCCACCCGGCATTACGCAGGGAATTGCAGGGACGTTAAGATCATTACCGGATGTCATAATGGTATGCTGGCCGGTAGCTGCATTTATCCCCAGGGTATTAAAGCCGGCGATCAGCGTAGGATCCGAACAGCTCCCGTAAGAAGCTACCCAACCAGTGAATGTCTGGGATTCAAAATCCATATTCTGACAAGGCTGGCCTGCAGCAAAAGGCGTAGGATTCGTAGGCAGGCTTTTGCTCCTGTTTATAAACTCAGCATAGCTGGCAGCGTATTCCGTCTTTTTCAGCTTTATATAGGCATCCAGTTCAGCTGTGGTTTCTAATTTGTTTTCACCCACTTTTACGAGAAAATCATGTGAATCACGTTCTCTTTTTCCCGAAATATATTTTTTAAAATCCTCTAATTTTGATTTATCGGTCACCGAAGATGTGATAATATCTTTGAAAGTTCCTTTCAAATGATGTGCTTCGATGTACGATTTAGCTGCTGCCTCATAGGACTTAATTGTAGCGTCATCGTCATTCAACTGCTGGGTTTGAGCCATGGAAGCTGAGAAAATAAAAATTCCGATTGAAACAGCGTAAATTTTTCTAATCATGGGATGGTGTGTTTTGTGTTAAATATTTTATCGAATACAATTTTACTTTATTTAAGTCAGAAAAAAACTTCTGATTAATTTCGATTAATTAGATAATTCCATCGTTTAGTTTTTCCAATATCAAATTTATAATTGTTTTCAACAATTCCAATTCTTCAAGCGCAAAATTTTAACTTTGAAGGTTATAAAAAGCTTGTATAAAACGTATGTCGAAGAATTATTTAGATGAATTGAACCCCGTGCAGCGGAGTGCGGTTGAATGTATAGACGGGCCGGTAATGATCATTGCCGGCGCGGGTTCGGGCAAAACACGCGTACTTACCTACAGGATCGCCCATCTGATGGAAAAGGGAGCAGACCCGTTCAATATCCTGGCGCTAACCTTTACCAATAAAGCTGCCAAAGAAATGAAAGAGCGGATCGGCAAGATCGTGGGTTCAGGTGAAGCAAAAAACCTGTGGATGGGAACATTTCACTCGGTTTTTGCCCGGATTCTCAGAAGCGAAGCCGAAAAACTGGGATATCCTCCCAATTTTACCATTTATGATACCGACGATTCCAAAAGCCTGATCAAAACCATATTGAAGGAACAGGGGCTGGATGATAAAATTTATAAACCGGGCATGGTATTATCGCGGATCTCGTCCGCAAAAAACAATTTACTTTCCTCAAGGGATTATCTTAACAGTCCTTCGATCCAGGAAGAAGACAGGTTGGCAGGAAAAGCTAAAATGGGAATTATTTACCAGCAGTATGCCAGCCGCTGCTTCAAAGCAGGTGCTATGGATTTTGATGACCTGCTTTTTAACACCAATATACTTTTAAAAAACAATGACAAGGTATTGCTCAAATACCAGCATAAATTCAAATATATTTTGGTGGATGAGTACCAGGATACCAACTTTTCGCAATACGTAATTGTAAAACAGCTTGCTGCTGCCTATCGCAATGTGTGTGTGGTTGGGGATGATGCGCAAAGTATCTACGCATTTCGCGGAGCCAATATTCAGAATATTTTAAATTTCGAGAAAGATTATCCGGAGCTGCATACGTTTAAGCTGGAACAAAACTACCGCTCTACCAAAAACATTGTGGGCGCTGCCAATAATGTGATCGCAAAGAACAAGGAACAGCTGAAGAAAAATGTTTTTACGGACAATGTGGAAGGTGAGCTGATCAAAGTAGTGAAAACGGACAGCGATAACGCGGAAGGAAATTTTGTGGCAAACTCCATTTTCGAGACCAAAATGAACGAGCAGGCGCACAACAAGGATTTCGCGATCCTGTACCGTACCAATGCACAATCACGTGCGATGGAGGAAGCTTTACGCCGCCAGAATATTCCTTACAGGATCTATGGGGGATTATCCTTTTACCAGCGTAAAGAGATAAAGGACCTTCTTTCGTATTACCGTTTAACAATCAACAATAATGATGAGGAATCGCTAAAGCGGGTTATTAATTATCCTGCACGCGGCATTGGTGATACAACGATCGAAAAAATAATTATTGCGGCAAATGATAACGATGTCAAGCTTTGGGACATTATCGAAAACATCAATGCGCTGGATTCGCTGAATGCCGGATCAAAAGCGAAAGTGGAAGAATTCGCCACCATGATCAAAAGCTTTTCGGCCATGCTGCAGACACACAATGCATTTGATCTTGGTGAGCACATTGCCAAGCAATCAGGCATACTGAAAGATCTTTACGCGGATAAATCTCCGGAAGGTGTAAGCCGTTACGAAAACATACAGGAGCTTTTAAATGCCCTGAAAGAGTTTACCGAAAGTGAGATCGAAACGATCGGTGATGAGGTGGAATTACGGAAAGAGAATTTAGAGGAGCTGGCGAGAACGCTTGCAGAGCAAAAAGAGTCGGGTGAAGAAAATACTGAACAAAAAAATGCTGTTGCGGAAAATAACAAAACATTATTTTCTGATGAAGAGCAAAATCCACCAACCGGTGCCACGGAGCCTGTAACAGTTACAACAGAGCCAACCCTTGGTATTTTTATGCAGGACATTGCACTGATGACCGATGCAGATAAAAAAGGACAAAAAGAAAAAGAGGAAGATAAAAACCGTGTGGTGCTGATGACGATCCATGCGGCAAAGGGATTGGAATTTAAATACGTTTACATTGTGGGGCTGGAAGAAAATTTATTTCCGTCACAAATGTCGCTGACCTCCCGCCCCGACCTGGAAGAGGAACGTCGCTTATTTTATGTAGCTATTACACGCGCCGAAAAACGCGTAACCCTTTCATACTCTACCACACGCTATAAATGGGGCAACCTGATCTATAGTGAGCCCAGCCGCTTTATTGAGGAATTGGACCCGAAATACCTGGACATTCCGGCAGAAAATCACGGAAGGATGTTTGGCGATGAGGAATACAGCAGCAAGCCTAAAATAAATATCAGCAGCAGCAAACCAAAAGAAACATTTGTACAACGCCCGGTGATAGGCAAAAAACTGGTGAAGATAAACAACGCTGCAAAAAACACGAGCGATTTTGATACCGAAAGCCTGCGCAACCTCCAGGTAGGAATGCAGGTGGAACATGAACGGTTTGGTAACGGAAAAGTGCTGACGATGGATGGCGATTTTCCTAACAATAAAGCAACAGTATTTTTTGAAGGCGTAGGCCAAAAACAATTGCTGATCAAGTTTGCAAAATTGAGAATTGTAGGCTGATGTGTATCTTTTGAATGGATCTGATGTTATTATGCTGATAGGATGTTGACAGAGTCTCATCTGAATTTTAAACCCATGAAAAAACAAACTGCATTTATTCTTATTTTATTCGTATCGCTGATCGCCCAAACAGCGGGCAATGCGCAAAACGTGGATACGGTGATCGACAGGAAACATTACAACACCGTGATCAAGTACCACCACTTTGATTACAAGAGCGAACAGGAAACTGCTTTTATTACTGCATACGGAACCTTAAAAGATTCGGTAAAAACGGGAAGATGGATGTATGTATTGCCTGACGGACGCGTGCTTGCAATTGGAAAATTCAGGAACGGCTATAAAACAGGCAACTGGAAGTACCTTGACCACGATGGCAGGTATTCGACTGTGACCTGGAAAGCATCCGAAAAGATAAGTGATTATGTCTATTTCGAAAACAATACCAATCCAGAACTGGTTGATTATGATAATGCAGATTATACGCAGATGAGAGTGAGCGGTGAGCGGATCTTGAACCCTTTCATGTGTTGGCGATAAAAAAACGATTCATAAAACATATCACATGAAAAAATATTTTTTTGCTTTTTTCATACTGCTACTGCCAGCTATAAGCGTTGATGCACAGCAGCAGGCAGATACGGTGATTGCCGGAATTCACTACAACACGATCATCTATTATCAGAATTTCCAATACAAGCCAACGCAATCCGAATGTACGGTTATTGCGTATGGTACTATTACGGCCGGTGTTAAAACCGGGTACTGGAGATATGTATCAAAATCGGGCGATGTGCTTGCTGAAGGAAAATATAGAGACGGCTTTAAGAAAGGAAATTGGGATTACTGGCCACCGGCAATGTCACCTGTGCGGATCCACTGGAAAAAATCAGATCATGCGGATAGTTATATTGCATTTTATGATAATACAGAAATCAACATCATTGATTTTGACAAGAAAACAAAATATCAACTAAAAATTAACGGCGGACAGCTTCCTGAACATCCCGTGCGATTTTTATAAAACCGGTTTATGAGAAAATTAATTTATAAATTATTGCTGCTTTTCAGAAATAAAGAGGTAAAAACAAGGCCCAAAAATAGTACCACACCCATGAGCGCAACATCATTTTACGATTTCAAATTAAAAGGCATCGATGGAAAAGAGATCGATTTAGAGAGCTATAAAGGAAAAAAAGTATTGATTGTGAATACCGCTTCGGAATGCGGTTATACTCCGCAATATGACGATCTGCAACAATTGCATGAAACATACGGTGCTAAAATAACGGTGCTGGGCTTTCCGGCAAATAATTTTGGCGCACAGGAACCGGGAAGCGATACTGAGATCGGTGCTTTTTGCCGCAAAAATTTTGGTGTAACGTTTCAATTGTTTCAAAAATCAGATGTGATTGGCGAACACCAAAATGAGCTGTACAAATGGCTGACGAACAAGGATCAGAATGGCTGGAACAACGAACAGCCGAACTGGAATTTCTGTAAATTCCTCATCAGTGAAAATGGTGAATTATTAAAATTTTATTCTTCGGCAGTAAGTCCAATGAGCGATGAATTAGTTAAAATGCTGTAACGGATCTTGGATCCTTAAATGTTGCCCGCCCGGATGAACCCGTTCGGACAGGATATTAAAGCTGAGTGTTTGCAACTAAGGCGCGAAAAACACGAGGAAGAGCTTAGAGTTGCCAATAGCAGATGCTGTGTGAAGCAGGGCACTCCTACGGAGTTTTGCAGAATGTATTACTGTATTTGTTTATGCAAGGTTGCTCTTACGGAGCGAATAATACCAACTACTAAATACTTGATTCTAATTACTTAATACTATTCAACCCCAATTCTTTTTTCTGTTCAAGAATCCGCTGCAACAATAATTTTGCAATAAGTTTGTTGCCGAGTACGCTTGGATGAAAATCTTCTTCACTCACCCGCATTTGATGGAATGGGTATCCTTTGTAGGCATCACTCAGGTCGATGATCACAAAACCATGCGCTGCAGCCATTTCTGAAAGATGTTTAAAATTCGGATAGGGATTTTCGTCTTTTGGCGTTGGCAAATATACCCATAACGGAATAATCCCATTTTTACGGCAATCGCTTGCAATCTCGTTATACCCCCAGTTGATAACCCGTTCAGAATAGGGCATCAATCGCGTGATCATTTCCTGCCGCGACATTTTTTGTGAAACACGCGCTTCTATTTTAATATTTTTCAGAGAATCGTATTTCAAATCCACACCATTCAGGATCAGCTTTGAGAAATTACGCGCAATGTGTTTCACTTCTTCCGGATGTGCAAAATAAATGATCACATCGGGTTTGTATTTCAATACTTTTTTCTTGGTGATCTCTTCACCTTGCAGCAACATGTTTCCTAATCCGGCAAAATTAATGATCTCCACATTTTTTTGCTGCGGCTGGTAAATCGAATCCAGCTTATTCTCGATAATCGTTTCAAATATGTTTTCTTTTTCCACACCGTAACCACATTCGTTTGAGCCGCCAAGCATAGCGATCCGGAAAGTATGCGGAGGTTTCACAAATGAATATTCTTTATCGCGCAAGCCATCTGAATTGATCTGAAAAGAAAAATAACCCATGTTGGTGTTCGATAAAGGGACAAACTCCCGCATGATCATATCTCCGGTACGGCGCGTGGCGCCTTTGGCGCTGCCCCATTTTTCATCTCCTTTTAAATGTACTTCCCAGGGCCAGTCGGCGCTTTTGTTACCCGCTACCACATGCTCATAATATCCTTCATCACGCGCAAAATTCTCATCTTCGCTCAATTCTATTTTATCGAATAAGGTTATTTTATTTTTAAGCACCGGAAAGTTTTTTTCGAAAAAAGAAAAAGAAGAAAGTGTGAGGAATGCAAAAAACAATGGCAGTAGAAACAGTAATAAAAACTCTTCTGTTTTTTTCTGCTGTGCTTTAAGCAGATCGGCAATAAACACCAGGGCAATGTACACGGCGAATAAACCAAGCAGGGTATACAACAGGTTGCTCCACGAAAAGAACGGGGAATGAAAGGATGCATAAATGAGGTACACAAATTCGCTGATGGTTTCAGAATTCCAGAGCATCCATAAAAAAGCACAGGTAAAAAAAACGCCGGCCGCAAAAATTGCACGCGTGATAAAATTACGCAGCGGCGGTTTACCGATGAAAAATTCCTGGTACACATTTATGGCAACAAAATTTCCGAATAATAACCAGTACATCAGGCCGGTTAATTTCGGATGCCATTCGCCGGAGATCCAGAACAGCTGGTAATCGTGCAGGATCCAGGAAATAATAAATGCGGCATTGATGGCAATAAAAATGCGCAGGAACATAGATAATTTCCGCAATTTTAAAAACAACGGGTAATAAAAAATCCGGATCATGAACTCGCGCCAATAGGCATTTACTTTGCGCCACATCTCTGTAAAGGAAGTGGCCAATAACAAATTACCAAACAACGGGGGAAGCTCAAAACCGCATAAACCTAGGGTTCCCAGGCCGGAGATTAAAATCCCGGCAAGGTTGATCACAATTAAATATTTTAAAACCGCATAATGAAAAAGTGTGCTGAAATTGATGACCTCTTCAAAAGAAATAGGAAATACATTGAGTATAAAACGATACAGGAGCACTAAACCCATTCCGAGTGAAATGCGCTTTACACCGGTTTTAAAAGCGGGGAAGCCAATAAATGAGTTGGAAAATTTTACAGGATCGATAACACCGAACAACAAAAAACATAAGTTGGCAGGGATAAAATAGAAAGCAAGATCCATCCAGAAACCGGATTTTAAAAACCCGTGCTTCGATTCATAGTACATGCGAATGCCCCTGAACATAAACGCTGTAGCGATATATGGCACGGCGTAAATTAATTTTGGCGCATAAAAAAATTCCAGGCGCAGAACTACCAATCCTGCTACGAATGCAAAAAGCAGGAGATACATCCAGAAGCTTTTAACACTACGGATCACGCCCAGTAAAAACAATGCGGACAAAATGTAAAATGCTGCACTTACAACTCCCAACGCATACACAAGGAAGCCTGCAAAAAAAGCAACGAGCAATGGCAGACGGTATTTAATTTTTACGGAATAATAAAACGGGAGCAATACTGAAAAAGCAATCAATAAACGGTCAAAACCATACTCGGTAAATACTTTAAAAAAATGTGAAAAAGCAGTGAGTAAAAACAGGAGTAAAAATTGTGGAATGAGCTGTTGGCCGCTTGCTTTTTTTTCAGTGGATGCATCTGAAAAAGGCAGTTTTAGATAGTCATGCGGTAGGTTTAAAATATTTAAGATCCTGATCAAGTCTAAAAATTTAAATAGTATATTAGCAAAAATAATTAAATAAAAATGATAATCCGTTATAAGCGAATATATTTATATATAATAGCAGTGATCTGGTTAACGTTTCCTCTCACGTTGGTCAAACAACTTTTTTTTCCACTGAACCGCAAAAAAAAACGCAAAGATTTTCCTGATTTTTTAGTAATCGGCGCTCAAAAATCAGGAACCACCTGGTTGCATGCCAACATGAAAATACATCCTGAATTATTTTTACCGGATAAAAAAGAAATCCATTATTTCGACTGGCATTTTCACCTTACTTCACGCTGGTATTTAAATCATTTTAAAAATTCGGGCAACAAGCTTAAAGGAGAAGTAACACCGGCATACGCCACGTTAAGCCGTCAGCGCGTAAAATACATCCGGCGCAACAATCCTGACCTGAAGGTGATTTTTATTGTGCGCGATCCTGTTGAACGGTCCTGGTCGCACGTGCTGAACAATTACTGTGTTGGCATGGGCGTTCCGATTGAAAAGGTTAGCATCAAAGACATGGAATGGCATATGAATTCCTACTCCTCACTCATTCGCAGTGATTATACATATACAGTAAAAACCTGGACGAATATTTTTCCAAAGGAACAATTTCATTTGTGCTTTTATGAGGACCTGAAAAATTCACCGGAACAATTATTGGGTTCTATCTTTGATTTTTTAGGTGTGAAAACACCTACGAGCTTTGCAGACTATCCTTTCAATAAAGTGATCAACAGGGGGCCAACACATAAAGTGCCGGAAATAATACAGGAAAAGCTAAAAACGTTGTATTACCCAAAAATAAAAGAGATGGAACCCTGGTTGGGGAAACGGGTGCTCAGCTGGATTAAGGAGTAGTTTAAAGTACAGATAACGCCCGCCTGAACAATTCGGGCAGGAACAGGAACGAAATTACGAATCTGTGTGTAAACGTTGTAAATAGTTAGCCTGAAATTTGCTGTGCGCAGATACTGTGAGCATTAAATAAAAGTACAATCCTCATCTAGAATGTCATCCCGCACTTGTTGCGGGATCGGTTAATTAAAAATCCCGCCCTACAATACATAAAATCACAACCCCTTATACAAGCTTATCATTTTTTCCACTAACGGTGCGGATGCAAATTCGACTGATGCTTTTTCAGCCAATTGTTTGTGTTGCTCTTCTGTAAACCTGTGTTCCCTGATTGTGGAAATTAATCCTTCCCAGTTTTTATAAGCGATTGTTTTACCGAAGCGGTGATCTTTTACAATCTCTTTATTTCCTCCAATATCAAAGCATACAGCCGGGCAACCGCACAACATGGATTCTACGAGTGTATTGGAATAATTTTCGTCAAGTGATGGAAATGCAATGAGATCAGAAGCATTGTAACACAAAGCCATTTTTTGTTCATCGGAAACAATGCCCATAAAATGCTGTTCGTTTGTGCCTAAATTCATGGGGCGCAACCCGGTTGTTAAAAAAGTAATTCCCGTTTTTTCCTTCGCCAATAATACTTCCAGCTCAGTCATTCCTTTTCGCAAATAGTTGATATTATCTCCCGGCAAAAAACATATTTTCTTTTCCGCTTTAATTCCCAATTGGCTGCGGGCCGGTTCTTTTCCCATGTAAAAAAAAGAATCCGAAGAAGGGTTTTGGATGTGCACATGCTTTTTTGATTTAAACACAAAGCTATTTTGTGATGCGTGCATTATCCACTCCGACGGCGCTATAAGCGTAATGTTAGCACCTGCAGTATAATCGTATTTATATTTTTGGTTGGATTTTGACAAGGCCGTCCAGGGCTCGTTATTAAACCAGCCTTCGTAATGAAAACCACCCGAAAAAGGGTTTTGATCGTGCAATGTCCAGCAGATTTTTTTATTCGCAAATCCCTTTAAAGAAAACGAACGGTAATCCAGGAAGTTGGCCATCCAGTGAAAATGCACTACATCCGCAGTTTGCACAAGCGGATGATTGGAAATATCCCAGGCTGATTGGGGAAAGGAAAATAATTCGGGTGCTTCTCCCCTGCTCTTTATTTTTTTCTGCTGAGATGCAAGCAGTAATTTATTCTGAACCTTTGCACTGATCTTTTTTGTGAATGATAATGAATCACGAAAATCAAAACTGTTTTTTACAGCTGAATTATTTTTGTACAAAAATACAATGCTGGAATCAATTCCGTTTTCGCGCAACAGCGTATGCAGCCGGATAGCAGCAATGGCGGCACCACCGGAACTATGTGTACAAAAATGGACAACTTTCATCAGTTTTTATTTATACAATTTTGTTTCAACCGCTCGTAAACATCAATTACTTCTGCTGGTAACGATTGTATTTGTTCCGAAGTTTTTTTACGTACATTTAAGGCTGTATGAATTTTTATTTTTTTTCCGGTCCAGGCCGATAATGCCTGCAGCGAACCTTCGGGATCGGCAAATAATTGCTCCAGTGAAAAAAATGCGATGCGCGGATCGTTTGCATTCAAAGCCGGTTCGTAATAACGTTTGTACAATAATGGATCAACAGGCAGCATTTTTGAATTGACCGAATTCAATGCCTGCTGTGGATTTTGGAACACCAACAATAATTTTGAATGAGGCCAGTGCTGAAACATGATATTGAAAAAAAGCGTGAAATGCGGATTTTTAATTACCGGATCTGCACCAAATTTTTGTTGAATGTACTGATCTAAATTAGTTGTGCTGTAATTTTTTAAGACATCTACTTTATTTTTATTGGAGATCCGGTCATCACTGTTTTCAAGGATACAAAAACGTGCAAATTCCTTTTCCGGGATGTTCATTTCCATTATTGTTTTCCAGCGCGGCGGCTCGTTAGCAGAAGCGCCGTTTACACCGTGTAGCTTCATGTAGAGCATTGACCATTCCATGAACAAATAATTTTCAAAAAAGCCATCCGGATTTAATGCTTTCCGGAACCCGATCGGCTGCAGCAAATGATTCCCGGGGCCGGCGTCAAAGCCGCTTTCCATCAATAATTGAGTAACCAACGATGTTCCTGAACGAAACATTCCTCCCACAAAAAGAGGCGCCGCAGCTTCTACTGCTGCATCTGCGTTTTTAACAGGCCTGTGTTTTAATTGCCATAGGCGGTAAAACAAGCGGTTAATGAAGCTGTTGATCACCATGGCAAATCGCGTTTTAAATATAATGCCAGCTCTTTGTTAAACCGCTCATAATGCGCATTTAACAGATCACGATCGTCAGCATTCAACTGGTCTTCGCTTCCTTTATTGAGCTGTTTTAGTTTTTCCAGGCCGGGCGCTGTTTTTAGCTGTAAAAAATCGTGGATCTCTTGTAAACGGAGGGTCGAATCGCTGAATAATTCTTCAAAAAAAACAACCAGTATGTTTTTTCCGAATGCGTCCATCCAGGCCGGTAAAAACTGCATATACTCGCCTTTGACACGATATCCCAATCGCTGGAAAGCAAAATTATGCTCTGCCGTATTTGATAAAATACGTTCTGCTTCTTTATCGAGCGCATCGCGAAAAGTGCTTTTTTCGAAACCGTATTTTACTGCCATTTTGTAATGCGACCAGGCACGGTTCCCCGGATTGCGCAACACCACAATTACTTTAGCAGCGGGATCAAATTTTTTGATGCGTTCTGCCGTTTTTATTTCTTCAAAATAATTGGCAGTTGCATCGTAAGTGATATGAGGGATCCCTGTTTTTCTTTCTATTTTGTTTTTTATAAAATTGCTTGCAAAAAATGAGCGGTACCAGTTTTCGCCCAGCAGAAAACGGGAATCGTTATTAAAATAGGAAATTTCTTTTTCGTGCGGCGGAATAATTCCGGGCACGCCTGAAAGATAACCGGCAAGCGATGTGGTTCCTGCTTTTTGAGCGCCCACAATAAAAAGTGAGGGACGCATCCGCAAACCCGAAGTGATTTTTCTGAAAGCGGATGCGGCCGGTAATCCATGCTGACTGTAAATTAATTCATAAGGCACTCTTGATTCCGGCATTACCTGTAAATTTAACTGCTAATATATCGATTTTTACTTTTAATTGATCGCTTTAAAAAGCAGTATCCATCTGATTTTTGTTAAATGTTAAAAACGTTAAGTGATTAGGTTACACGGATTTTTTTTATAAATTTGTTTTAACCACAACATGAAACGTAATTAAATGAAAGCTTCTATCAAAGCAATCAGTTATTACCTTCCCCCGGACATATACTCCAACGTTGATTATTTTAACGATTTTCCGGAATTAGTTAATAACGCCAACATTGCCCGCCTTGGCATAAAAGAACGGCACATTGCAGCACCGCATTATACCGCATCGGACCTTGCTGTGCAAAGTGCGCTCAAACTTTTTGAGGAACATCACATTGATAAAAACGACATTGATTTTATCATTTTCTGTTCGCAGGAATTCGATTATTATACCCCTGCTACCGCCTGTATTATACAGGAGCGGCTGGGCATTCCGCAGCAGGCAGGTGCATTGGATATAAACCAGGGATGCAGCGGTTATGCCTACGGATTAAGCCTTGCCAAAGGATTGGTGGAAGCCTGTGATCGAAAAAATGTATTGTTCCTTACTTCCTCCACGCTCACCAAAACATTTCATCCGAAGGACAAAAGCTCACGTTACCTTTTTGGTGATGGTGCAGCTGCAACGCTGGTTTCGGCCGGCGATGAAAGCGGGATCGGGACTTTTGTTTTTGGAACGGATGGTAAAGGTGCCGATAAGATCATCATCAGGGATGGCGGCGCCCGGAACCCGGTCAGTCCAACATCCAAACAGGAAAAAGCGGACGATTACGGCAACATTACCAGCAATGCAAATTTTTACATGAACGGAACTGCCATTTTTAATTTCGCATTGAGAAAGGTGCCATTAATGATCTCTGATCTGCTCGAAAAATCTAAAATGGAAATGGAATCCGTAGATCTTTTTGTGTTCCACCAAACCAATAAGTTCATGAACGATGTGATCAGGAAAAAAATCGGGATCCCGGAAGAAAAATTTGTCAATTTTTTAGAGAGTTGTGGAAATACCGTATCTTCAACAATTCCAATTGCCTTGTATGAAAGCATTAAATCAGGACAAGCGCAAAAGGGGCAAAACATTTTACTTGCAGGCTTTGGCACAGGTTTGTCCTGGTCTGCAACCATTATTAAACTTTGATCATCCTTATATAAACCACAACCGTATCTAACATGAACATAGATGATTTTATAAAAAAAGTAGAAAACGAAATCGAAGAAATTACACCGGGGGTATTAAAACCCGATACTAATTTCAGGGATATAGCCGAATGGAGCTCCATGCATGCATTGATCCTTATTGCACTGATCGATGCCGATTATGATGTAACCATTACCGGCGAGGATCTTCGAAACAGCAAAACGATGAATGATTTATTCAACATCGTTAAAAGCAGGGTTTCGCAGAGCTAAACAACAATGGCAAATTAAAACTAAACAATGGCAACTTTCTCTCTCTCTCACGTAAAGTTATCAGGAATAGCGGCGTGCGTTCCTAAAAAAAATGAATCAAATCTTGATTATGACTGGATCTCTGAATCGGAGCGCCAGATGCTGATCAAGACCACTGGAATTGAAAACCGCAGGGTCGCTGAGCGCGGTACAACCAGCGCCGATTTTTGTTTTGCCGCTGCGCAAAATTTACTGAAAGAGCTGAGCTGGAATGCTGCCGATATTGAGATCCTGATTTTTGTATCGCAATCGCCCGATTATTTTTTACCGGCTTCTGCCGTGATCCTGCAGGATAAATTGGGTTTGCCTAAAACCACCCTTGCTTTTGATATCAACCTGGGCTGCTCGGGCTATGTATACGGATTGTCTATGATTGCCAGCATGATGTCGAATGCGAAAATAAAAAAAGGATTATTGCTCGTGGGCGATGTTTCCTCTATCTCTCTAAATAAGCGCGATAAGAGTACTTATCCTTTGTTTGGCGATGCAGGAACAGCAACAGCATTGGAATACGATGAAAATGCAGATAAAATGGATTTCAACCTGCAAAGCGACGGTTCCGGCTATAAAGCCATTATTATCCCCGACGGCGGCTCCCGCCAGGAGCTGGAAGAAGCATCTTACATTGAAGAAGAAGTGGAAAAAGGGATTATCCGCAGCCGTAGTAATTTAAAGCTGGACGGATTGGAAGTTTTTAATTTTTCGCTGCGTGAAGTAGCGCCTAATATCAATGCTTTACTGGCGTACAATGCCACAACAATCAATGATTACGATTATTTTATTTTTCACCAGGGAAATAAATTAATGAACGAAAGCATCCGGAAAAAATTAAAGCTTGATCCTGCAAAAGTTCCCTATTCATTGAAAGAATATGGCAATACCAGCTCTGCCTCCATTCCGGTAACCATCGTTTCCCAACTCTCAGGGCACGTTAAAAATAACAAAACAAAAATGATCTTTGCGGGCTTTGGCGTTGGATTATCCTGGGGCAGCGTGGCGCTCAGCACCGAACATTTGATTTGTCTGCCTGTTATCGAAATTTAAGCCATGACACCTTTCCATCTCCATCATAAAACAATTTTAGTAACCGGCGCCTCTTCGGGGATTGGGCGGCAAACCGCTATCAGCATCAGCGAAATGGGCGGCATATTAATTCTTACCGGCCGTGATGAACAAAAATTAAAAGAAACATTCGCGCTTTTAAAAGGCAGCGGGCATCAATTTTTTGCAGCCGATCTGCTGCTGGAAAAACAGCGTACAGAGCTGATAGAACAATTACCCCAACTGGATGGTATTGTACATTCGGCGGGCATTGTAAAAACATTACCCGTTAAATTTTTAGACCAGGAAAAAATAGATGAAACACTTAACATCAATTACGAAATTCCTGTTTTGCTGATGGCCGGCATTATGCGCAGGAAAAAATTAAATGCAAAAGCATCCGTTGTTTTTATTTCTTCCATTGCCAGCCAGCATCCGTATCGTGGCGGCGCCGTGTATGCCGGAGCAAAAGCCGCGATCGAAGCATTCAGCAAATCCATTTCGCTGGAATCATCAAACGGCATCCGCTCCAACTGCATTTCGCCCGCTATGGTAAAAACTCCGATGTACGAAATGAGTGAAGAAAAAGTGAGCAAAGAGGTTATGGAAGCCCATATCAAGCAATATCCCCTGGGTGTGGGTTATCCCGATGATGTAGCAAATACGGTTATCTTCCTGCTTTCGGAAGCATCGCGCTGGATCACGGGAATAAATATTACTTTAGACGGAGGCTATCTCCTTGAAAAATAAAAATGATGACACCTTATATATCCATCGTAATACCCGTTTATAATTCGGAAAATGGCCTGGATGAACTCTTTGCAGGAATTGATGCTGCAATGGGAAGCAGCCCATACGAAGTTATTTTTATTGATGACGGCAGCAAGGACAACAGCTGGAAAAAGCTGGTGGAGCTAAAAAATAAGCATCCGCAAAAAATTGTATCGATCAAATTTGCACGCAATTTCGGGCAGCACAATGCTATTTTATGCGGCTTTGGCTTTTGCAAAGGCGAGCTGATCGTTACCATGGATGACGATCTGCAGCATCCGCCCGAAGAAATTGCAAAGCTGGTGGCAAAATATGAAGAAACACGCGCGGATGTAGTGTACGGAGTTTATAATAATAAACAACACGGGATCGTACAAAATGCGGGAAGCTATTTCGTAAAAAAAACGTCCAAATATTTTGAGAATAAAATGGGCGAAGGCTCTTCGTTCCGGTTGATAAAAAAAGAGATTGCGCAAAAAATAAAAGAAAATCACCAGCATAATTTTTTATTCATCGATGAAGTGATCCAATGGTACACCGGCAACATCACATTTGCAAATGTGAACCACAATGCCCGTAAATATGGCAAATCTTCCTATTCATTTTTTAAGCTTACCAACCTTTATTTCAATATTCTCGTTAATTATTCGGCTTTGCCTCTCAAATTAATGACCTATAGCGGATTGTTATTTTCGATCATTACTTTTTTTATGGGGATGCGTTTTATCTATAAAAAACTTGTGCACAATGTTCCGCTGGGATATACTTCTACGATCGTGAGTATTTTATTTACTGCCAGCATTATATTGTTATGCCTGGGCATTATCGGCCAGTACATTTATAAGCTGTACCAGTTTCAGCATCACAAACCGCCATATTCCATCCAAACGGTAATTTAGTTTTTCAGATGATCATCAGCGGCTACGGAATACAACTGATCCGGTTAACACACAAGGATATTGAAACGGTCAGGAACTGGCGTAATTCAAGCCAGATTAACCGTTTTATGGAATACCGCGAATACATTACGCAGGAAATGCAGGAAAAATGGTTTGCCTCGATCGACAATGTGGACAATAATTATTTTTTAATTTCTTATAAAGGAGAGCAGATTGGGCTGATCAACGGTTCACAAACCGACTGGAATGCAAAAGAAACGAGGAGCGGCGGTATTTTTATTGCAAAAGAAGAATATTTAAAAACGTTAATCCCGCTTCGTGCTTCGCTATTGCTTACCGACCTGTCTTTTATAGTTGGCATAGAACGCACGTTCATAAAAGTGCTGAAAGATAACCCTGTTGCCATTTCCTATAACCTCAACCTTGGCTATGAATTATTACCGGGACAGGAAAACCAGTACAACCAGCAATACGTAATTACGGAAGACAGTTACGCTGTTAAAATCACGAAATTGAAAAAGTTGCTAACGAAAGGTGTAGATGAAAAGATTATGTTTATAATTGATGATCCTGAAAGTGAAGTATCACATTTTTTTGCAGAACGGATCAGGAATACTCCTGAAAAATATAAAAATAAAATTGAATTAAAATACAATACCGGGTAACATAAATGATCACATATATAAAACAACTAAATTAAAGTACACTAAATTCTCCCTCTAGAATGCAGTCACCCTCACTTCAAACCTCGTTTGCGGATACTTCGCAGATGAAGGTTCCGCTTTTGCAACCGGTTCAACCCGGTCTCAAAAAAAAGCAAAGCAAAGCACTTGTTGCACCAATCTTATTTTTGCACATTCCTAAAACGGCCGGCACTACCATGCAGTACATCATCGACGGAAAGTACAAATGGCGCTCGATGAAAACTCTTACCAACAATCGGTATAAACATTCGGTAGATTTTGAAAAGCTTAGCCTCCAGGAGAAAAAGAAAATAAAAGTCATCAAAGGCCATTTAAAATTCAGCAGTTATATCAACGATTATCCGGGCGAAATTACTTGCTTTACTATTCTTCGCGATCCTTATAAACGTTCAGTCTCCGCATTCAATTTCTTACGTCAGCATAAAAACCACCCCTTTAATGCACAACTTGTAAAAGAAAACTATTCACTTAAAGAAATTCTAAAAGGCGGATATATCAAGCAATTAGATAATTGCCACGTTCGTTTTCTTGCCAGTGCGCAGGAGCTGAAGTTTGGTTTGGTAAATGAAGAAACATACAAAACCGCGTTAAAAAATTTTGATACTTATTTTCAATTATTTGGGATCTCCGAGCGTTTTGATGAATCGCTGATCCACTTTAAACGCCATCTGAACTGGTCATTCCCATTTTATATCCCTACCAATATTTCAAATAAAAAAAAATCAGTACTGGAATTTGATGAAGAAACAAACCAGCTGCTGGCGCATTATAACCAGTACGACCAGATGCTGTATGAGTATGCCTGTAAAAAATTTGATGCGGTTATTAAATTATACGGGAACGACTTTACGGAAGAAGTTAAGCGTTTCCAGCGATTGAATAAATTACAGGCGCCTCTGCGAAATGCGATCCGGAGATTGATACACTTTTTTCACAAACCTCCGTACACTCTTTTTTAATCAATCAAAATTGATGTGCTTTACCAGCCATTGCAGGTATTTATTTTTTGCAGTTTTAAGCTCATTTTTTTCAGGCGGTGGCCGTTTGTGGCTTAGATGTGAAAAATCGAGCCAAAACATGGTAGGGTAATGAAACGTCGGATTCATCAGCCATTTAAAATGTCGCCTGAAAATACCGAGACCGGAACCGGGCATGTTCTCTATTTTAAAATGCGGTTTCAATTGTTTCAATACTTTCATGTATTCTCTTTTATTGTGCGCGCACAATTCATTTCCGCCCCAGTTTTTATACAGTTCCATACCGATGTGAAAAGTCAGGTGCTTTTGTGTAAACAATTTGAATTTTGTGGAAAAGCAAAACAGGTTATTCGCCACGTCGGTCCAGGCATGCGGAATTCCGGTGCATACATCCGCCAGTATAAACTGCGGGAACAATTCTCTTTTAAATACAAAACAATCGTAACCGATGTGCGGCGTCCCAATATCGCTGTACATTAATTCCAATTCACTGATGGATGTATATTTTCCCGAAATGCCACGGCGGTTGATGATAAAACCGTCATACCCCTGCTCGATGATCTCGTTCACAGCAGTATAAAAATAAGGCATCACCGCTATGTCGGCATTGGAATAGATGATGTATTCGGAGCCGGAATTACGGTACGCGCTTTCCAGGATCTCTTTTATAAAAGGCAGCTTTCTGTTGTTGGCAAACCCCAGATCGTTGGTAGAACGCTGCAGATCGGGATACACGATAAAATAATCAGGGATCACCGTCCTGTCTTCTGCATATTGCACCGTACACAACTCTATCTGTACATACCCGGCAGCATTGTTTTTTGCGCGCCTGAGCGATTCAAATACAATTGGCTGACAAATGTCCAGTTCGGTACCGGCTTTTGCAGCAACGGGATTAATGATGTGTGTGATCGAATGCATCGAACTCAAATTTAAGGATTTTTTATTTACCATGGTTTTACCACTAAGGCACTAAGAACACATAGGATATTTTGAATCACAAAAAAACAAAAGAAGACAAAAGAGTTTTACCCAAAGTGGATAGTGCTGGCGTAAGCGTGCCGATTATTCGATGGCATCTTGCCATCAAATAATTTCCACCACATAAGGCACAAAGAATCACATAAGCTGTTACCCTGAGGTAGCTAGCGTTTATCAAATGCAGAATTGAGCTTTGCCTTATGTTTTCTTTGTGCCTTATGTGGTGGAAAAACTACATAGCAAAACAACAAAGTTTTAAAAATAAAAAAGCCGCTCCAATCCGGAACGGCTCATTTATAATTCAGCATTTATAAACCTATAATTTAAAAAAATTAGCTATTCAGCATTACAGGCATTACCAGCATCAGGATATCTTCTGCAGGATTTTCTTTTTCTGTCGGTAATAAAATCCCGGCGCGGTTAGGTGCGCTCATTTCAAGATTTACATTTTCGCAGTTGAGGTTGCTCAGCATCTCTGCTAAAAATTTAGAGTTGAAACCAATCTCCATGTCATCACCTTCGTATTGACAGGTTAATCGCTCGCTTGCTTCATTAGCAAAATCAAGATCCTCCGCAGAAATACTTAATTCGCTGCCGGCAATTTTTAAACGAACCTGGTGCGTTGTTTTGTTGGAGAAAATAGAAACACGTTTGATCGAACTTAAAAATGAAACACGGTCTACAGTTAATTTATTAGGATTTGTTTTTGGAATAACCGCTTCATAGTTCGGGTATTTTCCATCGATCAGGCGGCAAACCAAATTCGTATTCTCGAACGAGAAAAACGCATTGGTGTTGTTGTATTCCACTTTGACATTTCCGCTTACACTGGATAAAATATTTTTTAAAAGGTTCAATGGTTTTTTAGGCAGGATGAAAGCGGATGCGCTTTGTGCTTTTGCATCGTTTCTGCGGTAACGAACCAGTTTGTGTGCATCAGTAGCCACAAAAATAATGTTCTCGGGCGAAAGCTGGCAGTATACACCCGACATTACCGGGCGAAGCTCATCGTTACCGGTAGCAAAAATGGTTTTGTTGATGGCAGATGCCAGCACGCTTGCATCAATATCCAGCGAAGAAGCCGATTCGATATTCGGCAATTTCGGAAACTCATCGCCGTTATGGCCGGTCAGCTTGTATTTCCCATAATCGGAAATGATCTCAATGCCATATTTTTTATCGTCGATGCTGAATGTTAGCGGCTGCTCGGCAAATGTTTTCAAGGTATCCAGCAATAATTTTGCAGGAACAGCAATGTTTCCGGTATCTTTTGATTCCACAGCAATGATCGTGGTCATTGTTGTTTCCAGGTCGGAAGCCGAGATCTTCAACTGGTTTTTATCGATCTCGAATAAAAAGTTATCTAAAATAGGCAATGCATTGTTGGAATTTAACACCCCGCTTACTGCCTGCAATTGTTTTAATAAAGAAGTACTGGAAACAATGAATTTCATATCTGTATATTTTAAAAGTATAGGTTTATAGGTCGATCCCTGCAAAAGCAAATATAATTGATTTACATAAAGACCCGATTCGCTCTAATGTTATTTTTTTAACAAAAAAAATCCCCATTTTCGGGGGATTTTCTGCTATTTGGTTGAAAACATTGAACTGTTTTATCAGGATTTTCCTTTCGCCGCCGGTTTGGTATTTGCAGCATTGTTTTCAGGCGTTTTTTTCTGGAAATAATCTGCTTTTGGCAGCATTTTCCCGAACACATAATACTGTACCATCACCAGGTCGTTGGTGCTGCCCAGCAATGCATTCATACGATCTAGGTCAAAAGGCAATTTTTTTCCTTTTTCATCCACGGCGTCCTCATGTTTTAACTTGCGTGCATAAAAAGTAACTTTATTTACTTTTCCTTTCGTATCTGTAACTGTGAGTATGTCCACCGGCACCGATTTTAATGTCGAATCAATTTCTTTCTGGCTCATCGCCAGGTCCATGCTCTCAAAATCAACCTGTTGAAAGTACGACAGGAATTGCTTTACAGCGATCGGATCAATACCTTTTAATTCTTTATTACCGGTCAGCATCGTTACTTTATAATCATTATTGCCTTTCACATCCAGCTGATAACCATACTCGGGATTCGCAGGAATTTCCAGCTTTACCGACTGAATGTCCGTAGGTACATAATTAAATACCGTACGGCCTCTCCACATTTTCGGATCGGTAAAATAGCGGGTGGATAAAAACCCTTCAAAACCCGGAATGTAGGTTACAAAAGGTTTTGCTGATGGTTTCATTGTTTCCGGGTCCATCAGGATCATGAACGTACCGGTCATGTCCTGTGTTTGCGAACCTACGTAATACGCTTTCGTCAATGTACCTTTCTGATAGATCTCACAACGGATCGCATCGGCAGCCAATTGTTTTACCACATTGTCCTGCGCTTTTTTCCCCACAGGTTCTTTAACGTCAACTTTTTTGATGGTGAGTAACAGCGTATTGATTGCGTCCACGCGTGCACCGTATTTTCCATCCACGATCCAGCCTGTTCCGTCGGTTTTGCGCTGCAACGTAGCCGAACCGCCTTTTTTATCTGCTAAAAATATCTTATCCACCGAAGCCGTATCTTCTACTGCAAAATCGCGTAATGTTTCCTTGATCGTACCTTTTTTGTGATTGACTACCAACCAGAAAGAAGCACTTCCCAGGAGTATAACAAGGATGATAGCAATTCTGTTACGTTTATTCATAATTACATTCTGTTTTTATCCGGCAAACCGGTATATTGAGGGATGATTTCGTTTAGTTGGCATACTTGCGCCTGCGCCTGATAAAGTGAATGAAGCCATACAATAGCACCAGTCCCAGCGGGATCAATGTATTGATGAGCTGCCATTTTAATTTATCGTCTTTAACCTTTTTATTATCCAGCAGGCGCAGTGTTAATTCGCGTGAGCGCACGCTGATCAAGCCGGAATCGTCGCATAAATAATTAATACAGTTCAGGATAAAATTTTTATTCCCGAATTGCTGCTTGGTGTATTTATCATAGCCAAGCGGGTAAGGCTTGCCGGATGAACCTTGAATATCGTTGCGGAGAATATCGCCATCAGAGATCACGATCATTTTTGTAGTCACGCTGTGATCGGTAAAACCGATATCCTTACTGCCAGAAATAGACGGCGGCAGCCTGTTCTTATACAAGGATTCAAACTGTCCTTCCAACAGCACTGCAACCGGTTGCGGGCCGGCACGGAATTTTGATTCATCCTCCTGCATCCGCATACGGGCCATATCCACACGTACAGGCGCATTCAGTAATTTTGAATTTTTCGAGGTCGCAAGCAGCACCGTTTTTTTCACACCAGGCCCGGCATCCACCAAATCGATGCTGGATACATAATCAAATTTGATCACATCGAGGTTCTTCACAATCGGGTGATTGATGGTTGGCAAAATCACAGGGACATAAACCCATGGCCTTAATTCCACCCTCGGTGTTTGTCCGTGGAAAGCTGTATTTACAGGCAATGCCGATGATTGCAGATCAAGGATCATGTTCTGGTTTAAGCGCACACCATATTTAAACAACATATCATCCAGCTTCAGATCGTATGCAACGCCGTAGGTACGCCCGGTAAAAAGGCTATCCACACGTGTCTCCAGCGGATCCACACACCATAAAATTTTTCCGCCTTTCATCACAAACTGGTCGATCACAAATTTATCCTGCTCGGAAAAAGCGGTATCCGGTTTTGCAATTACGATCGTGGTAAGGTCTTTCAAAGCATTCAACTGCCCGTTGATCTTCACACGTTTTAATGTATAAAACTCGCCCAGTGCATTTTTAATATCATCTACGGCAAGCGTATCCAGCTCGCCCTGGCCTTCAATAAAGCCAACTTCGTTGTGTGTTTCGGTTGTTAAACTATGGATACAGCTGGCAAATTCATATTCCAGGGCCTGAACGGAATTATTCAATTGTCCTTCGGCAGAATAGCCCATCGATGTTTTTAATAATTTCCAGGGCGCTTCGCGTCCGTGGTAAGAAACAATAGCTCCCGGCCAGATCACCTGCTGTGTGCTGCCTTCATCTGTTTTATCTTCTACATTGAACGGTTGCAACCCTTTATCGTACAACTGCTTGAACAGTTCGTTCTGTTGTTTTTTATCGGGGTTTTCTGAAGGATTAATAAATTCATATTCGATATTATCATGGGAGTAGGTACGGAACTCATCCAGCATTTCGCGCGTTTCGTTGCGCAGGCGTTTAAAGCCGGCAGGAAAATCACCATCCAGGTACACTTTTACATACACTACCTCATCCAGTTTTGCCAGTAATGCTTTTGTAGCCGGAGCAAGCGTGTAGCGCTTTTCCGATGTAAGATCGAAACGGTGAAATACAAACGAGTTGACAACGTTCAGCAGGATCACTACTGTGATCGCCAGAAGCAATGCTGTTAAATCCCGTCTTTTATTTTTTTTGTTCATGCTGATAAAAACTCAATTACCATTTTCTGCTTTCCAGTACCGTACGCGTGCTTAAAATAAATACAGCGATGAGGCTGATAAAATAAACCATATCGCGTGTATCAATCACACCACGGCTCATGGACGCATAATGTTCGTTGATCCCCAATCCGATAATGATGTTGTCTATTTTTCCAAGAAATGCGAAAGAACCCAGGTAATCAAAACCGGTGTATACAAAAAAGCATAGAAAAAGTGCAAGGATAAAGGAAACCACCTGGTTATCAGTAATCGCGGAAGCGAAAATGCCGATGGACACAAAAGCGGCACCTAAAAACAACAAGCCTATATAAGACCCCCACATACCGCCTGTATCAAGGTTTCCTACCGGGCTACCCAGCTTATAAACCGAATAATAATAAATGAGTGTGGGCAATAAGGATAATATTACAAGAAGAAAGCCTGCAAAGTATTTAGCTAAAATGATCTGGAGATCGGTGAGCGGACGGGTCAATAACAATTCAATGGTGCCTGCTTTTTTCTCATCCGCAAAGGAGCGCATGGTAATGGCGGGAATCAGTAATAAAAACACCCATGGAGCGATCACAAAAAGCGGGTCGATGTTGGCATACCCGTTTTCCAATACATTGGAAGCGGAACTGGAATCTGTTTTCAATACCCACATGAACAAGCTAATGATCAATAAGAACACACCTATGGCTATATAACCAATCAGTGAGCTTAAAAAACTGCGGATCTCTTTTTTTAGTAGTGTGTACATAAACAGTCAACAAAAATACTATTTAAAACCGTATGCCGGGGATGTTTTTTACAATTGCAAAAATACAAATTAATTGCCTGAAGCTGTTGCATTTATTATAAATTTGCTTCCCTTAATTGTTAATTTATGCTAATTTGAAAATGTGGCAATTTGAAAATTTGAAAATGATTGCTGTATGTGAAATACTGTGTGTTTTAAAGTACCGGATAATTTAAAATGAAGTACTGCACAGCTCCTAACTAATAATGACTAAATACTAAGGACTAAAAAATGAAAGTTTTAAAATTCGGAGGAACATCGGTTGGTTCGGCAGCGCGTATGCATGCGCTGGTGGAGCTGATTAATGATGGTGCTCCTAAAATTGTGGTATTGTCCGCCATGAGCGGCACCACCAACAGCCTGGTGGAAATCGCAGGCGCGTTGTATCTGAAAGAACATGACAAAGCCAATCAGCTGATTAAACTATTAGAAGATAAATACAATGCCGTATTGCCGGAATTGTACAAAACCGAAGCAGCATTAAAAAAGGGAAGAGAACTGATTGGCTCGCACTTTAATTATTTGCGTGCTTTTACACTGGACCTGTTTACCGTAAATGAAGAGCGGACTATTCTTGCACAGGGTGAATTGCTTTCAACAGCGTTGTTCCATTATTATTTAGATGAGATAAAAATTGATTCGGTATTGCTGCCGGCGCTTAATTTTATGCGCACAGATGAGAATGAAGAGCCGGACATGAAATACATAGAAGCGAATGCTGTGGCTGAACTGGCAAAATATCCGGGCAAAAAGCTATTCATCACACAAGGATACATCTGCAGGAGTGCATTTGGAGAGATCGATAATTTAAAACGCGGCGGCAGTGATTATACCGCAACCATTATTGGTGCAGCAATCCGTTCGGAAGAGATCCAGATCTGGACCGATATTGATGGCATGCACAACAATGATCCGCGGATCGTAGAGAAAACGCACCCGATCGCGGAATTATCATTTGATGAAGCCGCCGAGCTTGCTTATTTCGGTGCAAAAATTTTACATCCCACTTGTATCCTTCCGGCACAAATGCGGAATATCCCGGTACGGCTTTTAAATACGATGCAGCCGGATGCAAAAGGAACGGTAATCACCTCCAAAGCTACCGGCGAGAGTATTAAAGCGGTGGCGGCAAAAGATGGGATCACGGCGATCAATATTAAATCGGGGCGCATGTTACTGGCCTACGGTTTTTTACGCGCTGTATTCGAAATTTTTGAACGTTATAAAACACCAATCGATATGATCACCACTTCGGAAGTAGCGGTTTCATTAACGATCGACAACACCAAAAACCTGGAGGCGATCATAAAAGAGCTAAAGGAATTTTGCAGTGTGGATGTGGATACCGATCTCACGATCGTTTGCATTGTAGGAAGCTTTAGCGCAGAAAAAGAAGGATATGCACTTCAAATTTTTGAAGCATTGAAACACATTCCGATCAGGATGATCTCTTATGGTGGCAGCAAAAACAATGTGTCGGTGCTGGTGGAAAGCAAGTTAAAAAAGGATGCGCTGGTAGCTTTAAATTCAGGGCTATTTGATTAAGGATATACTGTGTGCAAAAGCTTTGTTTTGCAGGCCGCTCCTACGGAGCTTGTGCAGATTACCCGTACGAAGCATTTTAGAATTTAGAAATATTATAAAAGATGTTTGATACAACTACTATAAATAAATTCAACTCCATCCCTACTCCTTTTTATTACTACGACCTGGGCGTTTTAAAACAAACGCTGGAGGTTGTAAAAAAGGAAAGTGACAGGTATAATTTCATTGTGCATTATGCATTAAAAGCAAATGCAAATAATGAGATTTTGGATATTATTAAATCATATCACATCGGTGCGGATTGCGTGAGTGGCAATGAAGTAAAAAAGGCGGTGGAATGTGGTTACAAACCGGAACATATTGTTTTTGCAGGCGTTGGTAAAAGCGATGCGGAAATAAATTATGCACTCGATCACGATATTTTTTGCTTTAACTGCGAAAGTCTGCAGGAGCTGGAAGTGATCGACGGGCTGGCGAAAGCAAAAAACAAGACGGCTTCCATTGCCTTGCGCATCAACCCGAATGTGAACGCGAATACGCACAAATACATTACAACAGGATTGGAAGAAAATAAATTCGGGATCAATTTGTGGGAGCTGGAAAATGTAGTGGCGCGCCTGCAGCATCTTTCCAATTTAAAGCTGATTGGTTTGCACTTTCACATCGGTTCGCAGATCACCGATCTTACATCCTTTAAAAGCTTGTGTATCCGCGTCAATGAAATTCAAAGCTGGTTTGTGAGCAAAAAAATAGTGATCGAAAACATTAACGTAGGCGGCGGATTGGGCGTGGATTATCACGAACCGGACACCAATCGCATTGCTAATTTTGAGGCTTATTTTAAGCTGTTCCATGATTTTTTAGAAGTGCGTCCGGGACAAAAAGTACATTTCGAGCTGGGAAGAGCTATCGTGGCGCAATGCGGCACACTGATCTCACGCGTGCTGTATATCAAAAAAGGATTGAATACCAATTTCGCGATCCTGGATGCGGGCATGACGGAGCTCATGCGGCCCGCATTGTACCAGGCGTATCACAAGATCGAGAATTTGAAACAGTATGAAGTAGCAGATATAAAGTATCAGAACGCACAATTGCAAAAATACGATGTGGTTGGGCCCATCTGCGAAAGCTCCGATTGTTTTGGCAAAGCGGTAAATTTACCGGAAACATTTCGTGGTGACCTGATAGCGCTGCGAACCGCTGGCGCTTATGGTGAAGTGATGAGCTCCGCATATAATTTACGTGATCGCGTAAAAGCGGTTTACTCGGAATAACAGGAAGAGAAAATAGTAACATAAAAGAAAATATAAAATGACATCAAACAATTTACAAACTCAAAAAATGGGCGATTGGATCTTCAACAAATTACCAAGGTTGGAATTTTTTCTCGTGATCCTGATCGTGATTGGGATTGTCCTGAGAATGACAGGAATCCAGGCTGGTGGGATTATATTGACCCTTTCATTTTCGCTTCTTGCTGTTTTTTATTTTTTAAGAGCATATAAAATACTTGGCGAAGGCTCGGCGATGGAACGCTTTTACAATAAGTTACTTTCGTATGGATGGAGCATTGCCATGATCGGTATTTTATACATGATCCAGAGCTGGCCGGGCGCTGAGCCCATGATGATGGTAAGCGCATCAACGCAGCTGATAATTATTATTGCGATAATTATTGGGAAAACAAAACGACCAGGCAGCTATATTGGTGCGGACCCTACACTTTTAACCCGATCAGTTATTATCGCCTCCATTACACTTGCATTGCATTTCTGCCCGCTGGATATTCTGATAAAGAGCCGTATAATTACACCACATCCGTTGACACCGGTCACTGATAGTATCCCTCATAAATAAAAATGCCTCACACAAATTGTGTGAGGCATTTTTTATAAAATATTTTTTTTAAAACAATCCGTTGATCTCTGCATCAATCTTATGAATGATCGCGCCAAGGTCTTCTGATTTTTCCGAAAAATTATTATTGTCCACATCAATGATCAGCAGCTTTGCATCTTTATGCTCCTGCTCGTAAGAAGTAATAAATGCCTCGTAACGCTCGTTCAAACGTTTTAAATAATCCAAACGAATTGCATTTTCATAATCACGTCCGCGTTTTTGAATTTGATTTACCAGTGTTGGGACCGATGCACGCAGATAGATCAGCAGATCAGGAGGCGTAATGAATGACTCCATCAATTTGAACAGTGCAAAATAATTTTCAAAATCGCGGGTGGTCATCAGGCCCATTGCATGTAAATTGGGAGCAAAAATATAGGCATCTTCGTAAATCGTACGGTCCTGTACTACTGTTTTACCACTGTTTCGGATGTGCTGCACCTGGCCAAAGCGGCTGTTCAAAAAGTACACCTGCAGGTTAAACGACCAGCGTTGCATATCTTCATAAAAATCATTCAAATAAGGGTTGTCATCCACATCTTCAAAATGTGGCTGCCATTTATAGTGTTTTGCTAAAAGGGTCGTGAGCGTTGTTTTGCCGGAGCCGATATTTCCTGCGATTGCTATGTGCATATTGAGTAGAGTAAATAATTTAAATAATTTTCAAAAACCGAAAACGAAAATACAAAATCTAACCCGCCATCCAAGGAAAAATTGCAAATTGTGGATAAGTTTTTGGCGTATTCTGCTTTGTTGCAGCCTGTTGGGTATTTATTCTACAATCCCTGTACTTATTGATAATCCGGCAGGGTTCATAAAGAATTGTGATTTTGTAAATTAGTGCGCAGCAGCATAAACCAACACGCCTTTATCCGTTTGGATCATGAGCAGCCCCATTTCGAGCCTGAAATTTATAAAATCAGAAACAGGCATATCAAACTGATGCTCTTCGGTGGTTTTTAAATTATAAGCCCGCGCTGTTTTTCCATCCATGTAATACACCCAATCGCCGATGGGCTGAAACCGTTTTGTATTTTTTACCGGGATGGTTTTGTAATACGTACCATATATATCAAAAACCAAAATGCCGGAACCGGGATTATTAAGGTACACTTTGTTGTCGTACTCAAGCAAATAATCCGGTTGCAGATCCATGTTCAATACTGTATTCAGGTTTGCCGTTTGCTGGAGTTTTTCATACGACTGGCTCAATTGCACCAGCGAAAAATTTTGCTGATCGTAGATCCAGATATTACTGTTGTTGGACGAACATGCAAGCAATGCCTGCTGAAATCCCAGCTTATCAAATGCTACCGGCTCCCCACTTAAGCTCAGTGTATTGTCCAAAAAAACAACCTGGGAAAATTCCTTATAAAATACCAGTATTTTCAGCATGTTGGAAGCATCCACAAAACTAATGTCTCCCAGGTTTTTATTGCTGTATTTGTATAGCTGCTTGCCTGTCTTGTCAAATTTTATCAGCTCATCGCCTTTTACAATGTACACGCTGCTTTGATTATCGGTAGTAAAAAAACCTGCGCTTTCTACTTCAATAGTGGTCACAAGCTTATAATTATCCTGCGCAAAAGCCGCGGTGGTAATAAAGAATAAGAAGATTAATATTTTTTTCATGTTTTTTTATAACGTATAAGGCAAACATTATTATCGTCACGCTGATTTAAATCATCATTCTTCTATTTTATCTGCAACAAAATCTCCTCCAAATATTTCCTGTCGTTTGATAAACGCGGCACTTTATGCTGGCCGCCTAATTTATTTTTTGATTCCAGCCATTTGTAAAATGTTCCGGTTGGTACTACTTTCACTGATGGCAATTTCAACGCCAGGTTTTGATACCGTTTTGCTTCATAATCCGAGTTGATCGATTTCAGGGCGTTATCCAGCATTTCTGTAAAATAAATAATATCACCCGGTTGTATTTCAAACTCGATCAGCCACTCGTGCATACCGCTTTCATTGTCTTTCATGTATACCGGGGCGGCAGTGTATTCGCGCAATTGCGCTCCTGTTTTTTCGCAGGCGATCGCCAGCGCTTTGTCCGCATTATCCACAATCACCTCTTCGCCAAAGGCATTCATAAAATGTTTGGTGCGTCCCGTAATTTTAAAACGGAAAGGATGCAGCGATGTAAACCTGATCGTATCTCCCAGCTTGTAACGCCATAATCCGGCATTGGTAGTGATCACCATTGCATAATTCACATCTGATTTTACATCTTCCAGCGATATCACATTTGGATTTTCTTTTTCAATTTCCGCTACAGGGATAAATTCATAAAAAATTCCGTAATCCAGCATCAGCAATAACTCTCCCGAATCGCGCTGGTCCTGGATCCCGAAAAATCCTTCCGTAGCGTTGTATAGTTCAAGGTAGGTCATGTCGCTTTTATTGAAGATTTTTTTGAATTGCTCGCGGTACGGTGTAAAATTTACACCGCCATGAAAATACACTTCCAGGTTCGGCCATACTTCGCCAATCGATTTTTTTCCGCTTGCTTCCAATACTTTTTGCATGATCAGCAACATCCAGGAAGGCACACCCGCAAGACTTACCATGTTTTCGTTGATAGTCGCTTCCGCAATTTTCTCCAGCTTCTCATCCCATTTGTCCATCAAGGCAATCGACATATCCGGGGCACGGAAAAATTCCGCCCAGATCGGTAAATTGTTGATCACGATCGCCGACAGGTCACCATTCTGCGATTCATAACCGTTGTGATGATCCGTAACTAAACTGCCCGCAAGTGCTAAATTTTTCCCTGTAAACAATTGTGTTTCCGGGTTCAAATTGCAATGGATCGCGATCATATCACGGCCACCGTTATAATGGCAATTATCAAGGCTTTCGGCGCTTACCGGAATAAATTTACTTTTATCGTTGGTGGTGCCCGATGATTTTGCAAACCATTTTATATCCGAATGCCACAGCACATTTTGTTCGCCTTCCCGCATCCGGTCGATGTACGGTTTCAACGAATCATAATCCTGTAATGGGATCATTTTCTTAAATTGCTGGTAATTCCCGATCTCATCAAAATGATGCGCTTTTCCCCATTCGGTATATTCGGCGGAGTCCACTAATTTTTTCAGCCACTCGTTTTGCACATCAAACGGATACTTCATAAAAAGTTCGATCTGATGCATCCGCTTCTTCATCCACCAGCTCGCTATCGAATTTAATATTGGCATAAATTAGTTTAAAGTTTAAAAGTTACGAATAAATACAAATTTACAAATCTGCGTGTGGCTGTATGGCTATATTTAATCGTTAGAAACTAAACATACAATTGGGTGTTATACTAAAAAATGAATTGAATCTTTCCACGCATTTCCTATACACAGATTTGTAAATTTGTATTTATTCGTAATTTGTAATTATTTTTTTTTATTGTTAAAATACGTTTCCATTTCACTTAATGTTAATGCATTAAAGCACATTTCCTTCGTCAGCATTCCTTTGCGTGCTGCACAAGTACCGAAATACATATCGTGATAACCGCTTTTTTCATGCGCATCGGGATTAATGGAAATTTTCACTCCCTTCGACATACAATATTGAAGCCAGCGCCAATCAATATCTAAACGGTAAGGATGTGCATTCAGCTCAACAATCACGTTATTGGCTGCACAGGCATCTATAATTGTTTTGTGATCGATCGGGTAACCCGGACGCGACAATAATAGCCTGCCCGTAGGATGTCCCAGGATGGTGGTATAGGGATTTTCAATTGCCTTTAATAAACGGGCTGTTGCTTTTTCTTCCGTCATTTTTAAATTGGAATGCACCGAAGCCACAATAAAATCAAATGATTTGAGCACCTCTTCCGTATAATCCAGCGAGCCGTCATTTAAAATATCGCTTTCAATTCCTTTGAAAATTTTGAACGGTGCCAACTGTTTGTTCAGCTCATCAATTTCCTTATGCTGCTCTATCACCCGCTCCGGCTTTAATCCTTCCGCATAAAAAGCCGATTGCGAGTGGTCACACATTCCTAAATATTCGTAACCCAGTTCCTTGCAATATACGGCCATCTCTTTCAACGTATTCATTCCGTCGCTGTATGTGCTGTGATTGTGCAAGATCCCTTTCAGATCGGTCACCTCCACCAAACGCGGAATTTTATTTTCTTTTGCCAGCTCCACTTCGTTCAAACCTTCGCGCAATTCCGGCTCTATGTATTGTAAATTGTATGATTTATAAATCTCTTCTTCCGATGCAGCAATTTTGAATGCATAACCCGGGATCTTTTCCAAATGTGCCGGTGTAGCTGTCGATTCAAACAATTCAGCAATAAATTCATTTTCGCTGCATTGCATAATTTTAATTTCGATCCCAAAATTATTTTGTACTTCACTAATGTTCACATCACCGGAATAAGCCATCAGTATTTCGATGCCCTCGATGATTTCACATTTTCTGCGCATCTCTCCCGTGACCGAAATAAGTGACACTTTGTATTTTTCTTTTAATGCTGCCACAATTTGCAATGCAAATTTTTCTACTGATGCATAATGGAATTTTCCTGCATTCGACTGAAAAAATTCTATCTGCTTTTTTACCTGCTCCTGCGTTTTCGCTCCAAAACCTTTTAACGTGATCAGCCGGTTTTCATTGCAGGCATATAACAATTCGCCCACGCTTTCTATTTCCAGCTCACGCCATAATTGCCCTACTTTTTTGGGCCCGATCCCTTTTATCTTCAATAATTCTATGACTCCCAGCGGGGTTTTTGCCACCATTTCCGAAAGCTCTTTCAGGTTACCGGTGGTTTGCAGTTCATTTATTTTTGCAGCAATCCCTTTACCGATCCCTTCTATTTTTTCCAGTTCCTGCAACGATTTCCCTTCCAGGTCAATATCAGTTTTATCCAGCTTATAAGCGGCATTGGCAATCGATTTAATTTTGAATGGGTTTTCTTCGTGCAGTTCCATTAATTGCGCGGTCAATTTTAGCGCATGTGCAATTTCTTCAGTAGTCATTTATTATTATCTTTGATACGTTCCTATACCTACAAAGATGAAGAATAATTTTAAAAAAATCACTACCCTCTTTTTTATTGTTTTGTTAACGCTGCGTGCAGCCGCCCAATTCGGGCAAATGCCACCGTTCACAATGAGTATCGAAGCCATTACAGGAACCAGTATTCCGGGATTCCATTCCTTTGCATTTGCGCAATCCGGCGACAAATGGCTGATCATCGGTGGCCGTACCAACGGTTTACACGGACTCAACAGCAACGACGGCTTTCCGGCCGAGTACAAAAACGATAAAGTGATCGTGATCGATACAACAACCTGGACGTATTATTCCGCGGACCTGAATCAGTTACCTTACAGCATTGCCGATCCGATGCGCTCCACCAACATGGAATATATCCAGGACGGGAATTATTTATACATGGCCGGCGGCTTTGGATATGATACCGTGGCTGATCACTACGTTACCTTTCCAACTCTTACTGCCATTCATGTGAACAATATGATCAATGCCGTGATCAATGCGCAACCCATTGCTACATGTATCCGCCAGGTAGTAGATACCAATATGAGAACCTGTGGCGGCGATCTCGGCAAGATCGGGAACAACTTTTATTTGTGCTTCGGCCATGATTTTGAAGGACGATATGCCGATCCCCCGGTGCCGATCTTTACACAGCAATACAGCAACCGCATTAAAAAATTCAACATCAATGATGACGGAACTACGATCACCTTATCAGGAATGACGTATGATTCGGATACTACTAATTATCACCGCCGCGATCTGAACGTAGGACCGGTAATCCTCCCCGATGGGAGCTTTGCGCTGAAAGCATACGGCGGCGTGTTTCAAAAAGATCACAACGTTCCTTACCGCGAACCGATCCTCATCCAGGCAAGCGGAACCACTGTTGATCACAGTTATCAGCAGTTCATGAGCCAATATACCTGTGCCAATATCCCGGCATTTGATTCGGTAAATTCCAATATGTATACTACTTTTCTGGGCGGCATCAGTTTGTATGATTACAACCCGGGAACCAATACAGTAGCGGCGGATACAAACGTGCCCTTCATCAGCGACATTACCACCATGACCATGCGCGCTGCCGGCACCGCCGAAGAAACCGTTTTACCCCTGCAGCTTCATGGCTTATTAGGCGCCAATGCCAAATTTGTACTGAACGAAAATGTTGCCCATTATGCAAACGGCGTGATCAACCTCCGCCAGTTACCTGCCACAAAAGTACTGGTGGGTTATATGATCGGCGGGATCCGCGCACAAACGGGCAATTTCGGCACCAGTGCTGCCAACGACAGCATTTACAGGATCTATTTCACCTACGATCATACAAGCGGGATTAATGAGCTTACAAGCATTGGAAATGTGCTGCTCTACCCAAATCCGGCAACACAAAGCACCACGCTTTTATTTACGATGAAAGACGCAGAAAAAGTACGCATTGCTTTAACCGACATTACCGGCAAAGAGCTGATGCTGATGGCAGATGAACAATTTCAGAAAGGAAATCAGAAAATAACCCTTAATACATCTACGCTTGCTGCGGGGATTTACATTTGTAAAATTCAAAGTAATAACGGGGAGAAAGTGATAAAGCTGGTGGTAGGAAAATAAGTAGTGTGTGCAATGAAACACGACACATTAAATGTAGGAAGAACCGCGAAGTAATGAAACGAATTTTTTTAACGTCTTTTTTAGTTTTTTTATCGATTACTATTTGGGGACAAATTGATAAAAAAGAACTCTATAAATTTGACAGACAACACTCGTTATCAAGGTTAGACAGCTTTTTGCTTTATGAATTAACAGGGAAGAAAGTAAGTCTTAATTTCAATAAAAACGACACTATCTATTATCCCGATCATTCTATCCTAAGAACTTCCGAAGCTGGAAATGGCTATTTGAATGGAAAACTGATCTATTATTATTCAAATGGAAAAATATCAGAAAGCTATAAATTTAAAGAGAGTGATTATTGCGATTCTTCTTTTAGTAACAATGGAGAAGGTTTAAAAATACTCATTACGATATACACGGATAAAAGGAATAGTATAACAACTGCATACTATACCAGTGGTGAAAAAAAATATATTACAAAAGATAAATTCATTGAAGATGGAAGTAACGGCAATAATGACAGCCTTACACTCCGATCCAAATTAAAACATATTGAAATCAGTAAACTTTATTACGACAAAAATGGGAATGAAATTTCAAAAGAGGATTTCGCATTTATCGAAAAGAAAGATTTTTTTGAGTACCACCAAAGCTTGCCTGTAAAAAACTATCCCAATTCAAAAGAAGTAATGCCTTCATTTCCTGGTGGAGAGAGCGCAATGATAAAATACATAAGCAAAAAAATAAAGTATCCAACATCTGAGCGTATGAAAGGAATTTCGGGGACGTGCTATGTATCCTTTGTAGTTGAAAAAGATGGCCGCATCACTGAAGTTAAAATCCTGCAGGGAATTAAAGATGGCCCATTATGCAATGCGGAAGCGGTAAGAGTTGTTGAAAAAATGCACAAATGGAACCCTGGGACGTTGGATGGAAAACCGATCAGGGTACAATTTAATTTACCAATTAAGTTTATAAACTAAAATCATATAAAGATAATTGCAGTTTACACGTTGCCAATCAAATACATCGCATCCATAGTAGGAACCGCGCTACCGCCCATTTTTTCGAGGGTTACAGCATAAGCCTGTGCATTATCCGGCATATCTTTCATTTTCTGCATTACAAATTTACCATCCTGTATTGTAAAAACGCCTGCATCTACAGGTTTTCCATTCACCAGCGCCCACAATTGGTATTGTTTGCCTTCCGGCGGCATTGGAAGCGTAGCTGCATCAATAAATACTGATTTGTTCACTGCGTTCCAAACGATCATCGCGGAAGCCTGCGGAGCAATGTCCATGCCTTTCAGCATCATCATTTTATTTCCCGGTTTGATAATCATTGCCAGCTCATCGCTTTTTTCAGATAAAGCAGTTTGCTGGATTTTATATTGGCTTGCCATCACTTCTTTTTCGGAATGCAATTCAGCCAGCTCCTGGTTTGCGTTATGAAGCTTGCCATACAACACATAGTTAAATCCTGCGCTTGCAATCAGCAATGCTATCGATGCTGCAGCTGCAAAGCGTAAAACAGACATGGATTTATTCCCCTCCACCGGCAGTTGTACTACTTTAGCTTCGGGTTTTGTAGAAGAAGCCGGTTGGGCTGCAAAAATTTGTTGCTGGATCCTGTTTTTCAAGTGTGCGGAAGGTGCCGCGGTATTTTCTTCCGCAAAATTCATAAGTGAAGCTTCAATCGCCTCAATTTCGCGTGAAATTTCCGGGTATTTACGCTGCATTTCCCAGATCTTTTTAATTTCATCTGCGGAAGCTGTGCCCAATACATAGCTTTCTAATACACCCGACGATATGAATTCTTCTAAGCTCAACTTTTACTCCTTTATTAGTTTGCGTAATACTGTTAATGCTGCTCTTACTCTTGTTTTTACCGTTCCCAATGGAATATCAAGTTTTTTTGCGATCTCTTCCTGTGTATAACCTTCAAAATAAGCCATATCAATAAGTTTTCGCTGGTCTTCCTTTAAGGTGTCAACAATGGTTTTAATCCCGATCCGGTCGGTATTCATTTCCACATTATTAGTGCGGTTAACTTCATATACGACGTTTTCCCCCCGCTGGATTTTTTCATCAAATTTGTTTTGTTTGGAACGCATGTAATCGATGCTCGTATTGCGAACAATATTGAGCATCCAGGTGTACAGGCGCCCTTTTGAGGAGTCGTACATCAATTTATTATTCCATATTTTCACAAAGGAATCCTGCAGCACATCTTCGGCTATTTCATCATCAATAATTACTTTTTTGATGACACCCAATAATGCTCGTGAATAATTATCGTACAAAACGGAAAAGAGCGTTTGGTCACTCTTTTTAAGCATTTCGACCAGGTCGTCTTCAGTATATATTTTTTTCGCCGTCAAGATCATGAGTTAGGGTTTTCAAAGGAACACTTTTTTTGTCTAATAACAAAAATTGCCCCGCTTTTTAAATTAAAAAACGGGGCAATTTCAAGTACTCTTTGAGGAAATTACTTCACAACCATCATCCGTTTTGTTTCGGAATAAATTAATTTGCCATTTTGTTTCACATCCATTTTGTAGAAATAACTGCCATCCCTGAATTTGTCAAGATCATCTATTGTAACTGTGTGCGTTCCTGCTTCCACCGTTGTATTTAAAATGCTTTTTACTTTACGCCCGGTTACATCGTACACGTCAATTGTTACACTGCTGGTTGCCGCAATAGTATAATCGATCTGCGTTTTTCCGGTTGCGGGGTTCGGGTAATTCTGTCCCATTTGGTTTGCCGGTGCTGCATTGGTTGCAATGCCTGTAGTGGACGTATGGCAGATCTTAAACACCGTACCAGATGTGGTATATCCGCCTTTCATAGCATAGATGCACCCATCCGTTCCTTCCCGCAGTGTGGTTAAGCCGGCCGTTCCCGTTACCACATCCGCAAACGTAACGTTTGATGTAACAATATCATACGCTGGTGCATTGCCCATCGTTAAATCGTAAATGCGCCCGTAATCGTTGTCTCCAACTAAAATATGATTATCAAACTCCGGCATTGCCGTTCCCGAATAATACACACAACCTGTTGCAGATGGCAATGGCGCCCCCCATACTGTTAATGGTAATATAGAGCTGCCAAGCGGGCAAGGCACAGATGTGGATGAATTGTAGCGGGTTCCTTCACAGATGTTCCAGCCGTAATTACCGCCTTTGTGAATGATATTGAACTCGTCCCAGGTATTCAGCCCGTTCTCTGCCTCGTACATGCTATCGGTAACCGGGCTAACGCAAAGCCCGATCATGTTGCGGTGGCCATATGACCAGATCCTGTCATCGTTGCCTGTTGCAGGATTTCCATCGTCATAAAATGGATTGTCGGTCGGAATTGTTCCATCGGTATTGATGCGTAAAATTTTTCCGTAAGGAACAGTTTTCATTTGCCCGAAATTATGTCCGGCAACAGTATCTGTTTGATTGTGGTACATTTCCCCTACCAGTACATATAGCTGGTTGGGCTGCGACTGGCGGAAACGGATAATTCCACTGTAGTGATACGGTTGTGGCGTAAAGCCAAGCGTAGCAAGATTTAACTTTAAAATAATGGTGGAGCTTACACCCACATTTGCATTTTCCACCCAGCGCAATACGCGGATCTCATTTACTGTACCCAATTTGTGTACATAATATACATATACATAATGGTTGGTCGCAAAATTAGGGTCGATGGCGATTCCCAATACACCGCGTTCTCCGTCACAATTCACAGAATCGGTCAAATCGCAGAATGTTGATAATAACGTACCGGCTGCACTGTACACCAATATTTTTGCATTGGCACAGGAGCCGCTGGTGGTTCCTCCTTTTTGAGTAACAAAATAGCGTCCGTCGGGCGCCCAGTCAAAATCCACAGGATATTGCAAACCGCTTACTACGGTTGTTTGTGTATAGGTAGCCGGCAATGTTTGTGCTGTTGTACGGGCAACATGCAGGCAAAGGGCTAAAGCGATAATGAATAGTAGGTGTTTTTTCATTTATGAGGGCTTTTTATTTTTTAACAAATGTAATAAAATCGGTGGACGAGCCAAGTAATTCCATCAATATGTTTTCTATATTTGAGCAATGAATTATGCATACCTCGCATTGGGCGGGAATATAGGGAACAAGCTGGAGAATATGGGTAATGCGCAGGAGCTGATCAATGCCCGCGCAGGTTTTATACGCAGGCAATCCGGCATATACGCAACGGCGGCCTGGGGCAATACACAGCAACCCGATTTTTACAACAAAGCGGTAATGATAGAAACCAAATTAAGCCCGCTGCAATTGCTGGAGGAGTTACTAAACATTGAAACCAATATGGGCCGTGTGCGCACAACCGAAAAATGGACGGAACGCACCATGGACATTGATATTTTGTTTTACAACGATGACATCATCGCGGTACCACAACTAAAAATACCGCATCCTTACATACAGGAACGTAAATTTGTACTGGTGCCGCTGGCAGAGATCGCGGAAGGTTTTGTACATCCTGTGTTTCACAAAACCATAGGGCAATTGCTCACAGAATGCAGCGATGCATCGGAAGTAAAACGTTTAACTTTTTAATATTTACAGATCTGGACACAGCTGCATTATATAATTTCATTGTAATTGAAGGGAACATTGGCGCCGGCAAAACCACGCTGGCCACACGGATGTCAGAAGACAAACAAACGCGCCTTATCCTGGAGCAGTTTGCCGACAATCCATTTTTGCCTTTGTTTTATGAAAAGCCTGATAAATATGCATTTCCGCTTGAATTATCATTTTTAGCAGAACGCTATCATCAATTGAAAGACGAGCTGTCCAGGCAGGATCTTTTTAAACCTGCGATCATCTCGGATTATTTTTTCCTGAAATCGCTGATCTTTGCAAAAGCCAACCTGGGTGAAGCGGAATACGATCTGTACACCAAGCTTTTTTATATTATTAACGATTCGCTGCCAAAACCCGACCTGTTTGTATTTTTGTACCACGATATTGAACAGCTGCTTGCCAATATTAAAAAGCGCGGGCGCGATTACGAGCAAAATATATCTGCAGATTATCTCATCAAAATCCAAACGGCTTATTTTGAATACATCAAACAATTGACAGATCTCAGGATTCTGATCATTGATGTAAATCACCTCAACTTTGTGGACGAGGAGGAACACTACCGGCAAATTGCCGAATTAATGAACCAACCTTATCCAACCGGAATTACACGCATTACTTTGTGAAAAAATAAAAGAATGCTCATTATGCTGGCATAATAATTTATAACACTCCCGATTAAGATCATCTGCCGTGAATGCATTTAAAATAAAGGAATTAACGAGGTTGTAAGGTTATTTAATTGCTAATATTCGTGATTTTATAAGACGATAATTACATAAAAGCTTTCATTATTTGAAAATTTAATTATTTTTGCAACATATTGAGATGTATCAAGTATAAACTCATACGAACTAACTAAAATTAACAAATGAAAAATCAATCTTTACAAACACTAAGTTTAGCTGTATTTACTGCAGTGGCTTTGACCTCTTGTAGCGGATTAGGTAAATTGGTTAAAAACGCCGATAAAATTACCTACAAAGTTACTCCTGATCCATTGGAAATGCATGGAGACAGTGTAGTTGTTACCATTACCGGAACATACCCTGCAAAAGTTTTCCCTAAAAAAGCAACTGTAACAACTACACCTGTTATCAAATACAACGGAGGCGAAAAAGCGCTGAAACCGGTTGTTTTGATCGGTGAAAAAGTTGAAGGAAATGCAGGCACTAAAATCAGCAATAGCAAAGGTGGTAATTTTTCATATACTGATAAAGTGGCTTACCAGCCTGAAATGAAAGTGGCAACACTGGAATTAAGAGTACAGGGTGTTGTTAAGAAAAAATCAAAAGACCTACCCGCTAAAAAAGTGGCTGATGGAACGATTATCACTCCGTTATTGGTAAAGGCAGATGATAAAGGGATCATCGGAAAAGATGATTTCAAAAAAATCATTCCTCATTCAGAAACAACTGAGATCTTCTTCGTGATCAACCAATCACAGGTACGTGGTTCGGAAATGACAAGCGCTGAAATGAAAACGTTCAAAGCGTATGTTGCAAGCACGTTCGCTAACCCGAACATGATGTACAAAAACATGAACATCTCTGCTTACGCTTCACCGGACGGAGAATTAAGCTTGAATGCGAATTTAGCAGAGAACCGCGCTAAAGAATCTAAAAAAGCATTCGAAGCAATGTTCAAAGACAAAAAAATGAAAGTGGATACTGCTACAAAAGACGGTTTCTACAATGTTGTTACTACTGCTGAGGATTGGGACGGTTTCAAAAAAGCAATGGAAGCTTCTACCATAGCCGATAAAGATTTGATCTTACGCGTTTTGACAATGTATCCTGACGGCGAAACACGCGAAAAAGAAATCAAAAACCTTTCTAAAACATACCAGGAAGTTGCTGAGAAAATTTTACCAAAATTGCGCCGTTCTGTAATGACATTAAATATTGACGTAAAAAGCCGTACAGATGAGCAAATCACTGCATTGGCTGCTTCTACACCTGATAGCTTATCAGTAGAAGAAATTCTTTACGCTGCAACTTTAACCCAGGACATTAATACCAAATTGGACATCTACAAAAAAGCAGAAACCAAATATCCTTCTGACTGGAGAACTTCCAACAACGTTGGTTATATCTACTTAATGCAAAATAAACTGAACGATGCTGATGCTGAATTTAAAAAAGCAGATGCTCTATCAGCAAACAATGCAATTGTTAAAAACAACATGGGAATTGTAGCACGTTGGAAAGGCGACAGAAAAGCAGCAATGGATCTTTACAAATCTGCAATGAGCGCCGGCCCTGAAGTATCTTACAATATGGGAATCATCGAAATTCAAAATGGTAACTATCCTGCTGCCGTATCTGATTTCGGTACTAACAACTCTTTCAACTCTGCATTGGCTAAATTATTAAATGGTAATACAGACGGAGCAATGTCAACAATTGACAACTCTACTGAAAAAGATGCAGCTTTGTCGTTCTACTTAAAAGCAATCGCTGGTGCCCGTCAAGGCAAAGCAGATGTTTTAACGAACAACTTAAAAGCAGCCATCCAAAAAGATGCTTCTTTCAAGCAAATGGCGAAAGACGATGCTGAGTTCATCAAATTCCGTGATAACGCAGATTTCAAAGCATTGGTAAACTAATTTTTATTTTATATAAAAAACGTCCTGCAAAAAAATTGCAGGACGTTTTTTTATGGGCATAACCAGATGCTGGATGGTTGGATCTTAGATGAACTGCCTGAGAGCGGTGTTATGATCCTTCTTCGAAGAAAGAGGGTTCGTATAATGAAGATACAGCTGACACACAGCAAACTCTATTTTTTTTACTTTGAACTTTAAACTCTATCCATGTTAAAGCTGTGTATATTTATTATAAATTTGCCTTACACTACTTTATTAATGAAAATGAAATCCGGTACCACTCTCCTATTGCTGTTACTGTTTATTTCAGTACAAATAAGCGTATCGCAAACCAGTCCTCACCCGGCAAAAAAACCGGTGTACGGGAAAAGTACTGCTGCAAAAACTCCTGAAGGCAGCGAGATTGCTACAAAAGCAGACACGCTTAAATCTAAAGATTATTACCTTGAGTTAAAAGGGACAGTGCGCCAGCTGAAAGGAAATGAAAGTGAAAACAGTAAAGAGGAAAATATAAAGCCGCTGGATAGCGCATTGATCACCATCTATTCAGGCGATGTGCCTTATTCTGAATTCTGGACCAATAAAAAAGGAAAATGTTCATTCAAGCTTCCATTGGATAAAAATTTCAAAATCCAAATCGCAAAAGAAGGTTTTGTAACCAAATATATTATTGTATCTACCAAGATCCCGGAAACAAAAAAAGATGTGTTCAGCTTTAATTTTGATGTGGATATTTTCCAGGAGTTAAGAGGCCTGGATGTTTCTGTTTTGAAAAATCCGATCGCGAAAGTTTCTTATAATATTCCGCTGGAAGGATTCCAATACGATGTAAACTATACCAACCGCATCAATACCGATCTGAAAAAGATGTACAAAGATTATTACAAGCTTCAAAAAATGGCGATCGATACGTCGTACAGGGATTCTACTGAGCTTGTACCGAAAATTCCGCTGGATAAATAAGCGAGCTCAAAACCACCACATTGCAGTTCACAGCAGTATATGCTTTTTTACATTTAGCTTAACATCCGCTTCTTTTGTTTTCTTTTATGGTTCAAAATTACACGTTGGCAGATCTACGCTTCCTTAGTGTGGCTTTGTGCCTTATGTGGTGAAAAATAGCTGCGCGTAGCGGAACGCTAGGCTTAAAGGATGAATGTTCGGGAAGTTCTATTTGATTTTCAGGTACAGGTCCCACATTACAATGCCCACACTCACGGCAATGTTCAGGGAATGCTTGGTACCTACCTGGGGGATCTCGATCACATCAGTACTTGCATCGATCACTTCCTGCTGTACCCCTTTTACTTCGTTCCCAAAAATGATTGCAATTTTCTGGCGTTTGGCAGGCATGAAATTATTGAGCATAATGGCGGATTCGGCCTGTTCAATAGCATACACCAAATAACCATCGGCAATTAATGCATGTACGGCATCAATGGTATTTTCAAAATATTTCCAGGCAACACTTTCGGTAGCACCGAGGGCGGTTTTCTGAATTTCCTTGTGAGGTGGTTGCCCTGTAATACCGCAAAGATAAACGGCTTCAATAAGAAAAGCATCACCGGTACGAAATACAGAACCTACGTTATTAAGGCTGCGTACATTATCGAGCACAATAACAATAGGCGTTTTAGCTGAATCTTTAAATTCATCCACTGATTTACGGTTCAGTTCTTCGTTTGCTAATTTTCTCATTTACAAAGCAAATCTAATAACAAATTTTTCAAAAACTGTTAAAAACTTTGCAAAAGGAGTGTAATTCCGTTTTGTATTTTTACCAAGATGGCAAAGAAGGCAACAACAGTAAAAGAAGGGAAAGCAGATGTGGCGGAAACCCCGCTGATGAAACAATACAACGCGATCAAGGCGCGGTATCCGGATGCATTGTTACTGTTCCGCGTAGGCGATTTTTATGAAACCTTTGGCAGCGATGCTATAAAAGCTGCTAACATACTGGGAATTGTACAAACCAAGCGCGCCAACGGTTATGCATCGTTTATTGAGCTGGCCGGTTTTCCTTATCATTCGCTGGATACATACTTGCCTAAGCTGGTGCGTGCAGGGCAACGTGTTGCGATCTGCGATCAGCTGGAAGATCCAAAAATGACAAAAACCATTGTAAAACGTGGCGTTACCGAACTGGTGACCCCAGGCGTTTCATACAATGATAAAGTGCTGAACCATAAATCAAATAATTTCCTGGCCACTGTTTATATGAATCCCGGCAGCACGCCGAAAGACCGCGGTATTGAAGCGGGCGTTTCTTTTTTGGATGTTTCCACCGGCGAATTTTTAGTGGCACAGGGCAGTTTGGAATACATTGATAAATTATTACAGAGTTTCCGTCCGAGCGAAATTTTGTTCCAGAAAAATAAAAAGAAATTATTTTTAGAAACGTTCGGTGATAAATTTTACACCTACGGATTGGACGATTGGGCGTTTACTGTTGAGTTTGGAACGGAATCGCTTTTAAAAG
>OLLL01000160.1_pt1 | contig 49434 bp, 35 predicted proteins | sample 1604541 | NCBI WGS metagenome assembly OLLL01 (sample SAMEA104055722, study PRJEB20765) | soil metagenome | isolation source: soil
CACTTTCCATTGATACGCCGGAGTGGTACCGCCATTGGTTGGTGTAGCCGTAAACGTTACACTGGTTCCGGCGCAGATCGTGGTTGCAGTTGCTGCAATCGAAGCACTTACCGGTAAGTTCGGGTTCACCGTCATGGTGATGGTATTAGAAGTAGCCGGGCTGCCAGTTGCACAAGTTGCATTGGATGTAAGCACACAAATAACTGCATCACCATTATTTAATGTAGTAGTTGTAAACGTTGCGGAATTTGTGCCGGCATTCACACCGTTCACTTTCCATTGATATGCCGGAGTGGTTCCGCCGTTAGTTGGTGTAGCGGTAAACGTTACACTGGTGCCCGCGCAGATCGTGGTTACAGTTGCTGCAATCGAAACACTTACCGGTAAGTTCGGGTTCACCGTCATGGTAAGTGTATTGGAGGTAGCCGGACTGCCGGTTCCACAGGTGGCAGTAGATGTGAGCACACAGGTTACAGTATTTCCGTTTGTTAAAGTTGTTGTTGTAAATGTGGCTGAATTGGTGCCTGCATTCACACCGTTTACTTTCCATTGGTAAGAAGGGCTTCCGCCACCGTTCACCGGAGTTGCAGTAAATGTTACGCTGGTTCCGGCACAAATCGTTGTGGACGGACTTGCTGCAATACTTACACTTACCGGAAGTGCTGCATTTACAGTGATGGTAATGGAATTGGATGTGGCCGGCGAACCCGTCAGGCAAGGCGTTGCATTGGATGTCATTACGCAGGTAACCACATCGCCGTTCACCAATCCTGTATTAGAGTACGTTACCGAATTAGTCCCCACATTTCCGCCGTTTAATTTCCACTGATAGGCTGGTGTTGTACCACCGTTGGTTGGCGTGGCTGTAAATGTAACGTTTGTTCCCGGGCAAATGGTTGTAGAGCTTGCTGCAATGCTCACACTGGCCGGCAAATTCGGGTTCACCGTCATCGTAATGGTGTTGGATGTTGCCGGGTTACCCGTTGCACAGGTGGCATTGGATGTTAATACACAAGTTACCGTATTTCCGTTTGTTAATGTAGCGGATGTAAATGTGGGCGAATTCGTGCCTGCATTTACGCCGTTCACTTTCCACTGATATGCCGGAGTTGTTCCACCATTGGTTGGTGTAGCCGTAAACGTTACACTGGTGCCCGCACAAATGGTAGAAGAAGGGCTGGCCGCAATGCTCACGCTCACGGGCAAATTCGGGTTTACCGTCATCGTAATGCTGTTGGACGTTGCAGGGTTTCCCGTTGCACAAGTGGCGTTGGATGTAAGCACACATGTAACCACATCACCATTATTTAATGCCGTGGTTGTAAATGTTGTTGAATTGGTGCCGCTGTTGGTTCCATTTACTTTCCATTGATAGGCCGGCGTTGTACCGCCGTTAGTTGGAGTTGCCGTAAACGTTACACTGGTTCCCGCACAAATTGTTGTAGCAGTTGCGGCAATGCTTACACTCACAGGCAAATTCGGGTTCACCGTCATGGTGATGGTATTCGATGTGGCCGGGTTACCCGTTGCACAGGTGGCATTGGATGTTAATACACAGGTAACTGTATTTCCGTTTGTTAAGGTAGTTGTAGTAAATGTTGTAGAGTTGGTACCGGCATTCACACCATTCACTTTCCATTGATACGCCGGTGTCGTTCCGCCATTGGTAGGTGTTGCTGTAAATGTTACGCTGGTTCCGGCACAAATCGTAGAAGAAGGACTGGCCGCAATGCTCACGCTTACCGGTAAATTCGGGTTTACCGTCATCGTGATGCTGTTGGATGTGGCCGGGTTTCCGGTGGCGCAGGTGGCATTGGATGTCAGCACACAGGTTACCACGTCGCTGTTGTTTAATGTCGTGGATGTAAATGTTGTGGAGTTGGTTCCCACATTCACGCCGTTCACTTTCCATTGATACGCAGGAGTTGTTCCGCCGTTAATTGGCGTTGCAGTATACGTCACACTGGTTCCCGAGCAAATCGTAGTAGCAGTTGCAGCAATCGACACACTTACCGGCAAATTCGGGTTCACCGTCATGGTAAGTGTATTGGATGTAGCCGGGTTTCCTGTTGCACAGGTGGCGTTGGATGTGAGTACACAGGTAATTGTATTACCGTTTGTTAATGTAGCAGTTGTAAATGTTGTTGAATTTGTGCCGGCATTCACACCATTTACTTTCCATTGATACGCCGGCGTGGTGCCGCCATTGGTAGGTGTTGCCGTAAATGTTACACTGGTCCCGGCACAAATCGTTGTGGACGGACTAGCCGCAATGCTTATACTCACCGGCAAATTGGGGTTCACCGTCATGGTGATGCTATTGGATGTCGCTGGGCTTCCCGTTGCACAGGTTGCATTTGATGTAAGTACACATGTTACCACATCACCGTTGTTTAATGTCGTAGATGTAAATGTTGTTGAATTGGTGCCGGCATTTGTTCCGTTCACTTTCCATTGGTAAGCCGGTATGGTACCGCCATTGGTAGGTGTAGCCGTAAATGTTACGCTGGTACTGGCACAAATAGTTGTAGCCGGACTAGCCGCAATGCTCACACTCACTGGCAAATTCGGGTTCACCGTCATGGTAAGGGTATTGGATGTGGCCGGGCTACCCGTTACACAGGCGGCATTCGACGTCATCACACAGGTTACTGTATTCCCATTTGTTAACGTTGTTGTAGTAAAGGTGGGCGAATTGGTTCCCACATTTACGCCGTTCACTTTCCATTGATACACCGGCGTGGTGCCGCCATTGGTTGCTGTAGCCGTAAACGTTACACTGGTACCGGCACAAATCGTAGTGGCAGGGCTGGCCGCGATCGCTACACTGGCAGCCACATTCGGGGTAACCGTTAAAATCACTGCATTTGAAATGGTACTTCCGCCACAGGATGCATTTAACACGCATCTGTACTGGTATGTATTCATCGCTGTTGTAGCCGGATTGATCGTAAGTGTTGTGGTTGTAACACCCGAATAAATTCCTCCGTTTGCTAGATTCGTAAATCCGCTCCCGGTATTTTGCTGCCACTGGTAAGAAACAGCGCCTGTTGCCGTAACGGAGAAGGTTGCAATGGTATTGTTACAAACCGTTGTAGCAAGCGGCTGTACGGTAATAACCGGGCTTATTTTTTGTCCCACCTGTAAAGCGCCTAATACAGTAGCGCCTGTTCCCTGGTTGGAAGTGGCACTGGTAGCGCCCTGTGTGAGCATCGTCCAGGTAGTGCCATTGTAAACCGACATAAAATAATTAGCCGGAACAGATCCTGCATCCGCATCAGAGCCCACACCTATAAAATTACAGGTAGCTGAATAATTGGTAAACACTGTACCCGTATTTGTAAATTGCCAGTAACGGTTCACACTTTGAGTCGGGTCAATACAGGAAGTGGCAATATTCGGATGATCGCCATCGTTGGCTTTTGCTGTTACATTTCCCGCAGTGGTAACGCTTGCAAATGTTAAGCTCACCGGTAAATAATCCACCGAACCGTAACCTACTTCATAATTGCGGGTCACGTTGGTTCCCGTTGCTACATTTTTTTCAAGAAAGCCGTTTACAAATTTGGTGCTGCCCGCACCGGTAACAGTTCCTGTAGCGGTCATCGTTACTTTGTTTGTTCCCGTGTTGATCACACCCGCAACAAACGTAAGCGCACCGGCTACAGAAGTATTTAAAGCAAGTGTCACACCCGCAGCATCGTCAATCGTAAGGCCGCGGTATGCAGTCACTACCGATCCGCCAATGGTTTGTCCTGTTGAATTGCTAAAGATCACCGTTCCTGTTCCCGGTGTAAACGTACTGTTGTTGGTCCAGTTGCCGCCCAGTGTAAAATTCAGGTTGTTGGCATTTAAAATCCCGGATGCAATAGTAATATTTTGCGCTACAAGTAAGGAGTTTGTAGTTAAAAATCCTGTAGCATTGGCGCTGTTCACCAATAAATTACCAACCCTGCAGCTCGAGTTGATGTTAATTGTTTGTGCAGCCGGTGTACTGGCATCGCCTATCTGTAATGTTCCACCCGTTACCGCACTGTTGGTAACACCGGTAACCGTATAACCTAAATTAGATCCGCCGCCGCCTTTGCGCTCTATTATCACAGTTCCACCCGACATATTAAACGTCGATCCTACCCCATCGATCTGGAAAGGTGCAATAGTAGTGGATGTTGATCCGGAAGTAGGCAGCGTTAACGTTCCTCCCGAAATGGTAAATTTTGCCAGTGTATTAATATCTGTCGAATAATAACAGCCCGCAATCTTCACTGTACCACCAAAAATCTGGAATACGCCTCCATCCGATGCCACATTCTCATCGTTCGCATTCCCGATATTTACAACACCGCTGTTCACTATCAGGTTCCCGAACAAGTTAATTCCTGCACCAAATGACACAGTAGCAGTTGCGCTGTTTACGTTAATGCCGGCCGTGTTTGGGATCGTCATTAAAGTCGAAAATGGCGTTACAGCAACCGTTCCCGTGGTGGATAATTTAAAAACACCGGTATTCAGTGTCAGAAAATTAGCAGCTGCAGCAAAGTTGCTGGAAGTCACATCCAGTGTATTGTTAATGGAAGTTCCCATGCTCAGTGTTAGAAAATGGAAGCTGTTGGTGGTAGCTGTTCCGCTGATGGTTTGATTGCCATTTTTGGTAAACGTCACATCACAAAAACTGTTTGCATCAGGTACAAAATTTAAGGTTCCGTTGTTCGTAAGATTTCCTCCCAGTGCAAGTGTGTGCGTAGTGTTCGATCCTGTTGACACATCAAACGTAGCACCGGCATTCACCATAATGTTGGAATTCACCGTTACCGATCGCGATGTACCATTGTTCCCAATCCGTAAAATCCCGCTGGCGCCCTGCCCTACTGTTAATGTATTACAAACAGCAGTACTGTTTACTGTTACCGTATGTGTGTTCGCGATGGTCACGTCATCCGAAGCGGAAGGAATACAGCCGCAATTCCATGTAGTGGTGGCATTCCAGTTTCCTGTAGTGATAGAAATAACCGTACCGGCAGCATTCGTCAATTGAGATCCCGTTAATGCCGTACTCAAAGCACCTTCTGTTACGGCATATACTTTCCAGTAATAAAGCGTACCCGGCAGCAAACCCGTGGAAGCATAATTGGTAGCATTTACAGCCGTTTGCGTAACATAACTAAATGTAATATTATCTGTTGAATTGTACAGCACATACCCTACTTCATTGCTGCACCAGTTGGGCCAGTTTACCGTCATGCCCGTTTGTGTAATACCGGTAAATGTAACCGCTCCCGATGGCGCCGGTGTGGTGAGCGGCGGTACAAATGCAATTTGCGAATTGCTTGCCGGCAAGGTTACCAGCGCATTTTGTTGTGTATTGCTAAATGTATTGGAGTTGGCGGTTTGTTGTGTTTTCAGCTGCGCAGCCGTAGGTGTATTTGCAAGTGTAGCTGCATTGATCCCACAGGTATAGGAAAAAGTATTGGTTCCTTGTGTCATTGTTCCATACACAAAATCAATTTCACCGGTTGTTTCATACAACTTTACTTGGAAATTGATGCTTGGAGAAGTATTCAGATACACCGCCATGTTGATCCATTCAATTGTAAGCACACGGTTGGGCGCCGTTCCTGTCACCTGGTATTTAATACTGTTCCCCAGTGCATCAGTTCCGCCCTGGGCGGTCATGTCATCATAAAATGGGGCAAGCGCAAGCCAGGTACCGGAACCATTTGTAGTAAAAGCATTATTATCATAACTGTAAGGGCCGCCATCAGGGCCACCATCAGCAGTTGAATTCGAAAAATCCACATATCCGTTTGTCGATACATTAAACTGCGTGTAACGTGTGCCGTTGTACCAAAAGTCAAACCCTATGTCCATAGGGTTACTCCGGTTATCATCCTGCGAAAAGCCCCCGGCCGCATAACGCCAGCTGTCGATGGCACTGCCTGTAGAAGTAATGGAATTATAGGTGATCCCCGTTGTACGAGTGGTTGTATAGTTAGCTAACGTCTGTGAAAACAGGCGGGTCGATAAAACTAAAAAAGAAATTAGGAGAGCGTAATTTCTTATCCTCATAAAGTATTGATGTTAATATATTTATCCAAAAAGAATAGTATAAATTTATGGTACAATCGGCTCTTAAAAAATTATTTTCGACTAAACACGGTAAAAAAACGATATAAAGACACAGCTTTCTGCATACGCAATAATTCCATAAAGGTTATCAGCCCGGATTTATTAAACTGATAATCAACCATATAAATAAAACCGGGCAAGGTAAGTTCAAATAATCTTATTTTTGTCGTTCCCGGATGCAGAAATTCAAAACCATACTTTTTTACCTGTTCATTATTGTCTGTATGCTGATTTTAGGCTTTTACAGGGATTTTGTATTTAAAAGCATCAATGCATTGCTGCAGGCCTGGGACCACGATATGGATTATCCAATGCCCCGATCTCTCAGCTTTATCAGTAATTACGGGTATGGTACAATTGTAAATATAAAATGGCTGCTCACACTGATCTTCAGCCTCGCTTATTTAGGCATTTCCATCGCGGTTATCCGCTCCATGTTCCACAACCGCAGTTATAACCGCATTACCATTGCATCTTACGCCGGCATCATCGCGGTTTCGGCAGTACTGATTGTGATGGGGCTGCTGTTCAAAAGCACTTCCGAAAAAATGTACGAATTTGCCCGTTACCTCATGGGAATGGCGCAATCCCCGATTGTGCTGATGATATTGATCCCCGCTTTTAAACTCGCTGAAAAAGAAAAGACCACAACAACTCCCTGAAATACGAAAGAAATTATACTTTTGTTTTTTACAAAAAATAAAACACAACTATGAAAAAAGATACCGCCATTTTTGAACTGATAGCCGAAGAAAAAAAACGCCAGACAATCGGCATTGAGCTGATTGCATCTGAAAATTATGTAAGCGACCAGGTGATGAAAGCAATGGGCTCAGTACTTACCAATAAATACGCAGAAGGATTACCGGGCAAGCGTTATTATGGCGGTTGCGAAGTAGTGGATAAAGTAGAACAGCTGGCGATAGACCGCGCCAAACAATTATTTAATGCCGAATGGGTAAACGTACAGCCACATTCCGGTGCACAGGCAAATGCTGCTGTAATGCTGGGGATTTTGAAACCGGGCGATAAAATTTTAGGATTCGATCTTTCCCATGGCGGACATTTAACGCACGGTTCACCTGTTAATTTTTCAGGAAAATTATATTCACCAAGCTTTTACGGCGTGGATGAAAAAACCGGCCGCGTGAACATGAAAAATGTAGAAAAGATAGCGCTGGAACAAAAGCCAAAACTGATCATTTGCGGCGCTTCTTCTTACTCCCGTGATTGGGATTACAAAACATTCCGCAAAATTGCCGATAAAGTAGGCGCGCTTTTAATGGCTGATATTTCACACCCTTCCGGGCTTATTGCCCGCGGATTACTGAACGATCCATTGCCGTATTGTCATATTGTAACCACCACCACACACAAAACATTACGCGGGCCACGCGGCGGAATGATCATGATGGGCAAAGATTTTCCAAATCCTTTCGGAGAAAAAACATTAAAAGGCGAAACAAAAATGATGTCGCAGCTGCTGGATGGCGCCGTATTCCCTGGCACACAAGGCGGGCCTTTGGAGCACGTGATCGCTGCAAAAGCAGTAGCATTTGGCGAAGCGCTGGAAGACAGCTATATGAAATACTGCATCCAGGTGATGAAAAATGCAAAAGTAATGGCGCAATGTTTCATGGATAAAGGTTACAAAGTTATTTCCGGCGGTACGGATAATCATTGTATGCTGATCGATCTGCGCTCGAAAAACATTTCCGGTAAATTAGCCGAAAACACATTGGTAAAGGCCGATATTACCGTAAATAAAAACATGGTTCCATTTGATGATAAATCACCATTTGTTACTTCCGGTATCCGTGTTGGAACATCAGCCATCACTACCCGCGGGTTAAAAGAAAAACAAATCCCGAAAATCGTGAACCTGATCGATAAAGTGCTGATGAACCCCGACAATGAAAAAATAATTGCAGATGTGAAAAAAGAAGTAAATATGCTGATGAAAAAGCTGCCTTTATTTGCTTAAAAATTAAAAAACTAACCAGCATTTTTTAATAATGAAAAAAAGCCACTACTCTACGCTCGCTCTTTGCATGTTCTTTTTATTTGCAGCAAGCACTGTAAACGCACAACGGAGTAAAAAAATTCCGAAAGTCCTTAAAACCGGTGAAACATTCAAATGCGCGGATTTTGAGCCGCAAACCGATAATGGTATTCCCAATTACCTGATCATTAAAGCCAGTCGTAATACCGATGCTGTAGTGCGTTTGATCGATTCAAAAACCGACAAATGTATTCGCTATGTGTTTATCAACCAGGGCGAATCCTACAAGATCGAACACATCCCGGAAGGCAAATATTATATAAAAGTGGGATTGGGTAAAGACTGGGCTTTTGCAGATACCACGCAGCAATGCGCCGGTGGTTTTCGCCAGAATCCCATCTACAAAAAAATGACAAAAACCTTTATTTTTGAAATGAAACAGCATCGCAACAGCACTGATGTTCCTTCCTATGAGCTGGACCTGGACATGACTGTTACAAAAGGAAAAGAAGTAAAAGAAACCCTGATCTCCGAAAAGGAATTTAATAAATAATTACATCGCCATTCAGAGTTAAAAAGGTATCTTTACCTTTGAAAATGAAAACAACTATTTTATAAAACAACGCATTGAGATAACAAATCAATGCGTTTTTTATTTCCAGCTGAAAAGTAAGCGCTTACCGGTATAGGTTCAACAGAAGCTGAAATCATCCGGGCAGACACAACAAAGGAATTGCACATATAAAATATTAGTTTATTTTTGTAACCTCTTTAAATTATTATAATTCAAAATATTAAAATTACAATGGCACAAGTAGAGTTGATCATGCCTAAAATGGGCGAAAGTGTTGCCGAAGCAACAATCATTAAATGGCTTAAAAAAGAAGGAGATAAAATTGCGGCAGATGAAACAGTGCTGGAGATCGCAACCGATAAAGTAGATTCCGAAATTCCTTCTACAGCTGAAGGTACACTTATAAAGCGTTTGTTCAATGAAGGGGATGTGGTGCAGGTTGGTAAAGCTATCGCCATCATCAGCACCGATGCAAATGCAACCGTTGAAACAACCGAAATAAAAGCGCCTGCTGCTACACAAACCATCACAAAAGAAGTAAGCACTTCTCCTGTGAAAGAAGTGGTGGCTGTGGAGAAAAATTCAGCTTCCGGAAAATTCTTTTCCCCACTGGTTCGTAACATTGCCAAAGAAGAAGGCATTTCCGCTGCGGAACTGGAATCCATTTCGGGCACCGGCGCTAATGGCCGCGTAACGAAGAACGACATCCTTGCATTTATTCCAAATAAAGGAAAACAGACTGCCGAACCAGTTACAACGACCACCACTCAAAAGGAAGCTGTAAAAGAAATTGCAGCGCCGGTTACAACAACAGCTCCGGTACATAACAAACCGGCCATCCCTGTTGGTGCAGGCGACGAAATCATTGAAATGGACCGCATGCGCAAGCTGATCGCCGATCACATGGTGATGAGCGTACAAACATCCCCGCACGTAACTTCTTTTGTGGAAGCGGATGTGACCAACATCGTATTGTGGAGAGAAAAAGTAAAAAAGAATTTCGAAAAACGCGAAGGCGAAAAACTAACCTTCACGCCTATCTTCATTGAAGCCCTGGTAAAAGCGATCAAGGATTTCCCAATGATCAACATTTCACTCGATGGTACAAAAATCATCAAACGCAAAAATATCAACATTGGAATGGCAGCAGCATTACCTTCCGGTAATTTAATTGTTCCGGTAATTAAAAATGCTGACACCCTCAACTTAGTGGGTATCACCAAACAGGTGAACGACCTTGCTGCACGCGCACGTGCTGGCAAGCTTTCTCCTGACGATATCCAGGGCGGCACCTACACGATCTCCAACGTAGGCTCCTTCGGAAACGTAATGGGCACACCAATTATCAACCAGCCGCAGGTGGCGATCATGGCCGTTGGCGCGATCAAGAAAAAACCAGCGGTGATTGAAACCGAGCACGGCGACCTGATCGGCATCCGTCATTTTATGTTCCTTTCCCACTCTTACGATCACCGCGTAGTGGATGGTTCATTGGGCGGACAGTTTGTAAGGCGTGTGGCTGATTACCTGGAGCAATGGGACATCAACCGGGAGTTTTAACCTTTAAAAAGCGTAATGAAAAAATTCATTCTTCTACTTAGCTTCATTTCAATTGTATCTGTAACTCTCTCCATTGCCGCTCCTCCTTTACTGGATGGCGATTATAAGAAAATGTATGCTGATGCAGAGGTGTATTTTACAAACGAAAATTACACGGCCGCATTACCGTTGTACATCGCATTGGATTCGATGAAAAGCAATGCCAATCTACAATTCAAAATCGGTTTCTGTTACCTGAACGCCGCCACTTACAAAACAAAATCGATCCCGTATTTCGAAGAAGCGATCAAGAACATCGCCAAGCAATATGAGGAGGGCGAAATCAATGAAAAGAAAGCGCCGCTCGCTACTTTATATTACCTGGCAAAAGCTTATCACCTCAACTATGAGTTTGATAAAGCCATTGCCATGTATGAGCGCTACAAAGCTGAGCTGGGAACCGATCCGAAGATGGCGGAAGAAGTTGCCGACATCGATCACGATATTGAAACCTGTAACAATGGCAAAGAGCTGATCAAGGATCCGAAAAAAGTAATTGTAACTAACCTGGGCGAAGGTGTAAATACACCTTATCCTGATTATTCACCGGTAGTATCGCTGGACGAGCAAACGCTGATCTTCACCTCCCGCAGGGCAGGCGGATATAGTGATGAAAAAGAACTGAACGGACAATTTTTTGAAGACATTTATACAGCTGAATTTTCAAACGATAAATGGCAAAAAGCAAAATCCATCGGTAACAACATCAACACTGCCGGCCACGAAGCCACCATCAACTTATCTGCCGATGGGTTAAAACTATTGATCTACCGCGATCATAAAGGAAACGGCGACCTGTTCCTGAGCGAATACAAAGACAAAACCTGGGGCGTTCCCGAAGAAATCGCAGCACCGATCAATTCCAGCTCCTGGGAATCACACGCTTGTTTCAGCGCTGATAACCGCATTCTTTATTTCGTAAGTAACCGCCCGGGGGGCTACGGAGGCCGCGACATATACAAATGCCTGCGATTGCCAAACGGTGATTGGGGCCCTGCACAAAATCTCGGCCCGGTGATCAATACCAAATATGACGAAGACGGCGTATTCATTCATCCTGATGGAAAACAAATTTTCTTTTCCTCCAAAGGACATAAATCCATGGGCGGATTTGATATTTTCAGCTCCATTATTGACGATGAAAATGGTAACTGGTCCGACCCCGTGAACATTGGTTATCCTGTGAATACACCTGATGATGATATTTTTTATGTGACCACTGCCGATGGAAAAAGAGCCTTCTTTTCTTCCGATAAAGCCGGCGGATACGGCGAAAAAGACATTTACATGATCACATCACCCGATCTGGAACCGAGAGACATTACGATCCTGGTCGGAAAGATCATCAACAAAAGCAACGAAGCAATTAACATAAAAGTAGCGCTGGTAAACACAAAAACCAATGATACATTACAGGTGTTAAACGGTAACCCTACTACCGGAAAATTCGGCACCAATTTACCGGTTGGCAATTCCTACAAAGCCATTTACACGGTGAACGGAAAAGAGCTGTTAAATGAGATCCTGGAATCGAAAAAAGGCACAGGTTACCAGGTGATCAAACGCGAAATCCCATACATGGGTACAAATCCTCCGGTAGATAGCACCGGCATCAAAGATTCACTTGCACGTTTAGCCGGTACCTGCGATCCAAAAGCATCTTCCTTTGAATTGTACTTCGGTTACAATCAAAAAACGATTGATGTAAATTCTAAAAATTACAACACGTTTATTGATGCCATCTCCAATTGCATAAGCAAAGACCCATCGCTGGAAATTACCATCGAATCAAGCGCATCCACCGTTCCTACAAAAACGTTCAGAAGCAACGAAAACCTTGCGGAATTGAGAGCAAAGGAAGCGAAAGAAAAAATAATCAGCTCATTGAAAAACAAAGGAATGAAAAAAACAGCTATTCATTTTGCTGAGCCGAAAACAGTGGTGCAGGGCCCTGAATACAAAGACGATTTTATACAAAATCGCACTACCTATGAGCAGTACCAATACATCAAAGTGAAAGTGAAACGATAAAATAAATTGGCATGAAATTTTACAAAAAGGCGCAGGGAAATTTTTCTGTGCCTTTTTATTTTAAATTATTTTCTGCGCCTTTGCAAATTAGCGCAATGCATTGGATTTCCTGAGGAAAGAAGGATTTTCCGGATAAAATTTGCCGCGCTCCCCAGAAAACCTATATTTGTAAGTGTTTTTATGTCTAATTAAATCTATGAAGTCAAAACTGTTCCTTTTGTGTATATGTATGTGTATTTTTAATACCGTCTATTCGCAAGGAAGCAAAGCCGATTACCGCGAAAATTTTACTCAGGGAAACTTACTGATCCTGGAACAAAATTATCCGCTTGCATTAAAGCATTTTCTGGATGCTTACCGCATCGACTCCAGCAACGCCAACATTAATTATAAATTAGGACTCTGCTACCTTAATTCTGCCAACGAAAAAAATAAAGCGCTTCCCTTTCTCGAAAAAGCAGTGCTCAACATTGGCCATAATTATGACGATACCAACCCTTTAGAAAAAAAGGCGCCTGAAATGGCTTACTATTCCTTGGGAACAGCCTATCGCCTGGCTTACCGCTTTAACGAATCCAACACGTATTTCAATAAATTCAAAGACATTGTAGGGAATCACAACAAGGAACTGACCACCGATCTTGACAAACAGATCGAAACAAATTTTAATGCCATTGATCTTACAAAAGACAGTGCACTGGTTACTATCACCAACCTGGGCGACAGCGTTAACAGTCCGTACCCCGATTACAGCCCCGTAATTTCGGCGGATGAATCCACACTGATTTTTACGTCCCGCAGGCCAGGAAGCACCGGTGGCGAAAAAACCGATAACGACCAGTACTACGAAGACATTTACGTGTGCGAAAAAAAGAATGACGGCAGCTGGAGCTCTCCTAAATCTATTGGCCCCAATATTAATACGTATGACAATGAAGCAGACATCGGCCTTTCGGCAGACGGCCAGCAATTGTTTGTATACCGCGGTGTAAACGGTGGCGATATCTATTACAGTTTGCTGGATGGCGATACCTGGGGCGGATTGATAGCAATGAACACCAACATAAATTCCAAAGCATGGGAGCCAAGCGCCACCATGAGCGTGGATGGGAACACACTTTATTTTGTAAGTGACCGCGAAGGCGGATACGGCGGCCGCGACATCTGGCGTTGTGTAAAATTGCCAAACGGACAATGGAGTATGCCTTTAAATCTGGGACCAACCATCAACACCAAATTTGACGAAGATGCTCCTTTCATTCACCCGGATGGTGTTACCTTATTTTTTAGCTCTACAGGCCACAAAAATATGGGGGGATTTGATATTTTCAAATCTGTAAAAGACGATGACGGAAAATGGTCGGAGCCGGAAAACCTGAAAGCGCCGATCAATACACCGGATGATGATATTTTTTATGTACAATCGGTAGACGGAAAACGCGGGTATTTTTCCTCGGCCAGGGCTGGTGGCAAAGGAGAAAAAGATCTGTACATGATCAATTTCGATCAAACCATTGTAGAGCCGCTAACCTTGCTGAAAGGTTTTTTAACATTTGACGGATCTACGAAAGTGCCTTCCAATGTGCAGATCACAGCTACCGATATGGAAAGCGGGCTGGTGGTACAGGATGTGAAACCAAACTCGGCCACCGGTAAATACTTACTGATCCTGAACCCCGGCAACGAAGGAAAAACATACACTATCAGCTACGAAGCCGAAGGCTACCAGCCAATAAGCGAAACCGTGGTGATCCCGCCAAACTCATCCTACCAGGAGATCGAAAAAGAATTGTTGCTGAAAGGCATTAATTTCGAAAGCAAAGTACTAGGTACTATCAGCATTGCGGGAACGGTAAAAAACCAGGAAGACAAGATCATTCCAGGAACAAAGATCATTGTGAAGGATAATCTTACCGGGAAACTCATCGATACGTATTACACCTCTTCCGATTCAGGTTCTTATTATTTTGTGTTGAACCGCGGACAAAATTACAACCTTTCCTATGAAGCAGATGGCTATTTATTTCAGTCCGAAAATGTAAACGTCCCGAAACAACCGGAATTTTCGGCAATAACCAAAAACATTGTGCTGGAGAAAGTAAAAGTTGGAGCTAAAATCGCTTTGAACAACATCTTTTTTGATCCGAATAAAGCCACTTTACGTAAGGAATCCAACCTGGAGATTGAAAAGGTGATCAAACTGATGAAGGACTACCCTACCCTGAAAATTGAAGTAGCCGGACATACCGACAGTAAAGGAAACGATGCAGCTAATTTAAAACTGTCGCAGATGCGCTCACAGGCGGTGGTTAACGCATTGGTAAAAAAAGGAATTGATAAAAACCGCCTGGTAGCAAAGGGATATGGCGAAACCATGCCCGTTGCAGCCAATACATTGCCTAACGGAAAGCCCGATCTGAAAGGAATGCAACTGAACCGCAGAGTGGAATTAAAGATCCTCGAAGGTGGTAAATAACCTCTGAACAGTACACTGTATCTGCACTAAGTCATACTAATGAAGTATTGAACACACAGACCTGTGGACATAGTTTTTCAATTCAGCTTTCATTGTTAATTTCTTTTTTTCCGCTAAAGAAAAGCGACACTTAAATTTGATATTTTTGCTTGAATTTTAACCTGTTAGAATGCTAATTGGGCTATAAAAACAAGGTAATTTATCTACTTCCAATGCAAAAATATACTTCTTTATTCCTGATCCTCCTGGTGTTCAACTTATCAACAAAAGGACAGGATAAGTCGGATTACCGCAGTAAATTTACAGAAGGTAATTACCTCGTACTCGAAGGCAATTATCCACTGGCGCTCCGCAACTTCCTGGAGGCGTACATGATTGATTCTACCAATGCCAACATTAATTACAAAGTAGGCTTTTGCTATTTAAAAAGCGGTGCCGACAGAGGCAAAGCATTGTATTACCTTGAAAAAGCGGTAACCAACACCTCTAAAAAATACGTCGATATGGAGCCCCGCGAAAAAGCAGCCCCGATCAACGCGTATTATTATTACGGGGAAGCTTTGCATTTCAATTATAAATTTGATGATGCCATTGCCAATTACGAAAAATTCAAATCCTTTTTAAAACCCGGACAGGAAGACCTGATCAAAGACATTGACCGCCACATTGAAGTGAGCAACAATGCGAAAATACTGGTATCGGCACCCATCAATGTAAAGATCACCAACCTTGGTGACAGTATCAACTCCCCTTACCCGGATTATACGCCGGTGATTTCGGCAGATGAAAACACACTGATCTTTACTTCCCGCAGGCCCGGAAGTACCGGTGGCGACAGAGCGGACGACGGCGGTTTTTTCGAGGACATTTACATTTCTCACCGCAAAGCCGACAGTACCTGGACCACTCCTGTATCCATCAGCCCGAACATCAACACCAATACATTTGAATCGAACGTAGGCTTAACAGCCGATGCACAAACCCTGCTGATTTACAAAGACAGCAACGGTGGCGATATTTATTCCAGTACGCTGGACGGTGAAAACTGGACCTTCCCGATGCCACTGGAATCAGATATTAACAGCCCGAGCCGTGAAACAAGCGCCTGTTTAAGCCCCGACGGAAATACGCTTTATTTTGTAAGCGACCGTAAAGAAGGCGGCATGGGTGGCCGCGACATCTGGAAATGCGTAAAATTACCGAACGGAAAATGGAGCAAGGCAATGAACCTGGGTGCACCTATCAACACGCAATACGACGAAGAATCACCTTTCATTCACCCCAGCGGCAATGTATTGTTTTTTAGCTCCAACGGGCACCAAAGCATTGGCGGTTTTGATATTTTCTTTTCTACCAAAAACGACGAAGGAAAATGGGATGAACCTTTGAACATCGGTTACCCGATCAACACTACGGATGATGATGTATTTTATGTGACATCCCCTGATGGAAAGAGGGGTTATTACTCTTCTTCCTCCCGTCCCGAAGGTTATGGCGAAAAAGATATTTACGTTGTAAGCATTCCTGAACGTAAGGAACAACCCCTGGTGCTGATCAAAGGGGTGATTATTCCGGCAGAAGGAACCACGCTGCCATCCGACCTCGAAATTGTAGCTACCAATAACGAAACCGGAATCGTGACCGGTGTATACAAACCAATGCAGCGCGACGGAAGCTTTACCATTATCATTCCACCGGGAAGCAATTATACGCTTTCTTACCAGCAGGACGGACAGGAATTTTATTCGGAAATCATGGATGTGCCGGCAGATGCAGCTTACCAGGAGATCAACCGGGAAGTGCGTTTGAAAGGGGTAAACTTCGGGCAACCGGTAACTGTAAGCACATCACCTCCAAAAGATACAACTGCAGCTGTTGCAAAAACAAATGTAACGCCTAAGAAAAATGCAGTTAAAAACAATACAGAGCCTAAAACCAGCACATCAAAAACAGATCAGGCAGTGGCCTATATTTCCGTTGCAGGCCGCTTGTTTGACCAGGACAACCAGCCAATGCACAGCCTGAAGGTTAACCTGATGAATGCAGCGGGTGAAGTGATCAAAAGCACAACGAGCGATTCACTTGGATGGTTTGTATTTGAAGAACTGCCGCAGAACGAAAGTTATGTAGTAGCAATGGATGATGATGATACTGACCTTGGTAAAAACTCATTTGTTGAGTTCCGCGACAGCAATGGCAACGTATTGAAAACAAAAAGCCTTGGTGCCGGAAAATACAAAATGGCAACGTCCAATACCTCTGTAAAATTTAAAAAAGCGCCAAAAGCAAAACCTGCTGATAACAATGCTGTAGCTGCCAAAACACCAACCGATGCTAAAGAAACACCGGTTACCAAAACAAAAGCACCAAAACAAATACTGGTAGTAAAAAGCACCAAAACAAAAACACAGCAGAAGGAAATACCGGTAATCAAAGACACCACAACTGTTGCAACTACAGCTAATAAACCTGCGCATGAAAAACCAAGACAGGTACACGAGCAGCTGGCAAGTGTTGACAAGCTGGATTTTAAAATGAACTTTAAATATAATGTGACCGAAATCGATGTTACCGATACACCATTTAAAGATTACATTGATCACGTGATGGAACTATACAACAAAAATGGTTCGGTAAACATTATCCTTATTTCAAGCGCTTCACAGGTACCCACAAGAGCGTACAGCGGATCCAACAAAAAACTGGCAGTAGCAAGGGCTGAAAAAGGCCAGGAACAATTGCTCACTGCTTTAAAAGAAAAAGGCGCGGACGAATCGAAGATCAAATTCGTGAAAGTAACTTCCTCCGTGGGCGGGCCTACCTATGACATTGATTATTTACTGAACAGGGACAAATACGAACAGTACCAGTTCATCAAAATAAAAGCATACTAAAACCTTCTTTTTAAACCCCTTAATCCCTGCGAAAACAGGGATTTTTTTTTCCACATTTTGCCCAAAAGAGCAAGCTTTTTTGTACTTTGGTACCAAACTGGAATTTTAGCCTTAAAGAAATAGTAGCGTGAAAAAGCATTTATATCGATTTAGAGTTCAAGCATTTATCTTTTTCATTGCCTTTTCATACGCCAGCAATGCAATTGCCCAATCTAAAACAGACAAATTTATAGATCCGCGCGAAGCGAAGGAGCATTTTTCCCACAACAACTTTTTTGCGGCCATCCCGGTTTACAAACAGCTGATCAAGCAGGAACCAGCCAATGCGGATTATAACTATAAGCTCGGTTTGTGTTACCTCTATACCAATATCAACAAAGCGCTGGCAATCCCATACCTCGAAACTGCCAGTAAACAGGATAAAGTGGACAAACAAATTTGGTTCGACCTGGGAATGGCATACCAGTATGCAGCGCGTTTTGATGATGCCATCAACGCATTTACAAAATACAAAGCCGGATTAACGCCCAAGGACAAAGATTACGAACGTACCGAACACCAGATCGAAACCTGCAACAACGGTAAAGAATACATCAAGCATCCCGTAGATGTTACGTTTCAGAATTTAGGAAAAGAGATCAACTCGGAATATCCCGATTATTATCCTTTTGTTACTCCTAACGAATCCTTTATCGTTTTTACTTCCCGGAGAAAAGACAACATTGGAGGGCAAGTTGAAGTAGATGGTTATTACTCCTCCGATATTTACATGTCGACACCGCAAGGCGATGTATGGACAAAGCCGAAGAACATGGGCGCACTGGTAAACACCCGCTACGATGAGCAGGCTGTGAGCCTGACACCCGACGGGCAAACGATGCTGATGTACATTGACCACATCGACAGCTTTGGAAACATTTATTCATCCATTAATAAAGCCGGTGTTTTTCAGCGCATGAAGAAGCTCAATAGTACCGTGAATTCCGATTTTGAAACCTCCGGCTCCATTTCACCTGACGGCAACGTGATCTTTTTTGCAAGCAAGCGGGATGGCGGATTGGGTGAAACTGATATTTACATGGCGCGCAAACTGCCGAACGGAATGTGGGCAATGCCACAGAACTTAGGCAATGTGGTGAACACGAAATACAAGGAAGATTTTCCGGAGATTGCACCGGATGGAAAAACGCTTTATTTTTCGTCGCAGGGGCACGATGGCATGGGCGATTACGACCTGTTCCAAACTACCTGGAATGAAGAGGACAATACCTGGAGCAACCCTAAAAATTTAGGCTACCCGATCAATTCGGCCGGCGATGACCGGTGCATTTCTTTTACACAGGATAACCGCGTAGCATATCTTTCGACTGTGCGCGACGGTGGTTTCGGCGACCTTGACCTGTACCGCGTAAAATTTAATGACGCGGAAGATAAATACACCGTGCTGCAAGGATTTGTAAAAACCGCAGACAGCACCAGCAGCAAGCCTGTGGATGCGATCGTGACCATCGAAGATTTAAAAAACAAAGACATTGCACCATACACCTACACGCCGAATCCGAAAAACGGAAAATTCATCATGGCGCTGGCTCCGAGTAAATACCAGGTAACCATTGAATCAACAGGGTATAAAACATTGACCGATGTATTTTTTATTTTTGATATAGGCGTGGCACAAAACGATACCAAAAAAGTGTTTATCCTGCAAAAGTAGTTGCCGCTGCTCTTGCTTTTTTATTTATTTACTATCCTTAAATTACTGAAATGATCACACCCAATTTAACACGTCCCATTGCTTTTTTTGATCTTGAAACAACCGGGGTAAATGTTGCTTCCGACCGTATTGTTGAAATTTCCATTTTAAAAATTTTGCCCGACGGAACCCGTGAAATAAAAACAAAACGGATCAACCCGGGTATGCCTATTCCACTTGCCTCTTCACTGATCCATGGAATTTACGATGCTGATGTTGTAAACGAGCCTACGTTTAAAGGTATTGCAAAAAGCCTTTCCGAATTTTTAAAAAACTGCGACCTCGCCGGTTACAATTCCAACAAGTTTGACATCCCGGTTTTAGTGGAAGAATTTTTGCGTGCAGAGGTGGATTTTGATATTTCGAACAGGCGTTTTGTGGACGTGCAGAATATTTTTCACCAGATGGAACAGCGCACATTAAAAGCCGCTTATAAATTTTATTGCGGAAAAGAGATCATCAATGCACACAGCGCCCAGGCCGATATAGAAGCAACATACGAAGTGTTTTTAGCGCAGCTGGAAAAATACCAGGGTGTAGAGTTTGAAGATAAAAAAGGGAAAAAAAGTTTTCCTGTTGTAAACGATATCAAAGCGCTGCACGATTTTACCAACATTAATAAAAACGCCGACCTGGCCGGGCGCATTATTTTTAACGAAGAAGGCGTGGAAGTTTTTAATTTCGGGAAACACACCGGTAAGCCCGTGGAGCAGGTGCTGAAAGAAGAACCATCATATTATGCATGGATGATGAACGGTGACTTTCCGCTTTACACAAAAAAAGTATTGACCGATATTAAATTACGGATGGCTTTTAATCGCTAACCGGGTGTCGGATGCTTCGGATTTAATTTTTGTTTTAGAATTTAATTTTTTATTTCATGAAAATAATATGCATTGGCCGCAATTATGCAGAACACGCAAAAGAAATGAATGCAGCGGTGCCCACCGAACCTGTATTTTTTTTAAAACCGGATACTGCACTGATCAAAGATGATCAACCGTTTTATTATCCTGATTTTTCGAAAGAGATCCATCATGAAGTGGAGCTGGTTTTAAAAATAAACAAAGCAGGAAAAAACATTGATCCTGCATTTGCACACAAGTACTATGATGAAATTGGCATAGGAATTGATTTTACCGCCCGCGACATCCAGGCGAAGTGTAAAGAAAAAGGATTGCCATGGGAAAAAGCAAAAGCATTTGACGGCTCTGCTCCTATTGGGAATTTTATTCAGAAAACAGAGCTGGCGAACATCGCGGATATTAATTTCCATTTAACGGTAAATGGAAAAGAAGTGCAAAAAGGCACTACAAAAGACCTGCTTTTTTCCTTTGATGCAGTGATTGCTTACGTATCGAAATTTTTTACATTGAAAACCGGCGACCTGATCTATACAGGAACACCTGAAGGAGTTGGCCCGGTGAACATCGGCGATAAGCTGGAAGCATACATTGAGAATAAAAAATTACTGAGCTTTGAAATTAAATAACATTTAAACACACAAACATGAAAACATCCGCTCTTCCTTTCCTCGTAATTGCATTTTTTGCTGTACATACAGCTTCGGCACAAACCGGCAAAGGTGATGCTCCAGGCACTATTATTGAAAATACAGTAAAAAGCGGCCAGGGCAAAGGCGGCACCACACCAAGCGTACCACCACCTGTGCAAAATACGACCAAATCAACAGTTTCCAATGATGATGTGATCAGCGGACTGAAAGAAGCATTAACGATCGGGACGAATAATTCCACGGCGCTGGCATCAAAAGTAGACGGCTTTTATAAAAACCCTGCCCTGTTTATACCTTTTCCTGCACAGGCACAAAAAGTTAAAGACTATGCAAAACAAGTGGGCATGACGTCGCAGGTTAATAAATTTGAAATGACGCTGAACCGAGCTGCGGAAGAAGCTGCAAAAAGTGCAGCTCCCATATTTATTAATGCTGTGAAAGGCATGAGCATTACCGATGGTATTTCTATTTTGAAAAGCGGCGACAATGCAGCGACATTATACCTGAAAGATAAAACCACGGCTGAGCTTACAGCGAAATTCAAACCGATCGTACAAGCGGCAATTGATAAAGTACAGCTGACAAAATACTGGAACCCGCTGATCACAAAATATAACAAGATCCCGATGGTGCAGAAACAAAATCCGGATTTAACGGCTTATGTAACGGGTAAAGCAATTGAAGGTTTATTTAAATTGATTGCAGATGAAGAATTGAAGATCCGCAAAGACCCTGCTGCACAGGTAACCACCTTATTACAAAATGTATTCGGAAGCCTCATCCATTAAACTATATTTTATAAAGTGTATATTAAAAGTTGCCTCCGGGCAGCTTTTTTTTTGCTCGTTTTTAGCTCCCTGAAAACCGTGATTTTCAAATAATTACTTGACGGGATTGTTTTATTTAATACATTTGATGCCTAACTACTTAAAATGAAATCTACTACTCCTAGATTTCTCCTGAAACCTGCATTTTTGCTTGTTTGTTTTTGGGGACTTATTACGTCCGATTCATTTGGGCAAACCTATGTAAACGGTGATTATCAATCGGTTGCAACCGGGACCTGGGCAACGGCAACTACCTGGCAAAAATTTGTGGGGGGCGCATGGGCTGCCACAGGCGTAAATCCGGCGCCTACAACCGGCTATACCGCCGGCACAATTTATATCCAGACGGGCACTACTGTAACAGTAGCTGCCGGTATTTCGGAAGGTTATTTATACATTAACGGCGGCAGCCTTTCAATTAATTCCGGTATTACATTTACAGTAGCAAACGGAACCAACAGCAACGACCTTAATATTGTAAGCGGAAGCGTGATCAACAATGGGACACTTTCGCTGGCAACCGCTTCTATCGGTGTTTCCAATTCGGGTACGCTTACCAACAACTCGGGAGGGACAGTGAACATGAATGGTACCGGCACTACTATCACCAACAACGCAGGCGCTGTGCTGACCAACTCGGGCACCATGCTCAATGGCGGTACAAATGTGCTGACCAACAACGGAACAATCAATAACAATTCGGCATTTACCAACAATGGTACACTTACAAACAACAACGCCATTAACAATGCCGGTACGTTTACACAAAACTCTACCACATTTACTAACGCTGTTGCGGGAGTGCTAACCAACTACAGTACATTTACCATCAACTCCTTAAAAACACTGGTGAACAACGGTACTATTGTGAATGCAACTGGTGTAATCAACAGCGGCCTGCCTACATACGGAACACTTACATTTAACAACGGGAGCTTATATCAGCACAATTTTAGCAGCGCAGCAGCTACTGCCGGCACTGTTCCGAATGCAACATGGGCAGTGGGTTCCATCTGTGAGATCATTGCCTGCGGTAATTCGGGGAACGGACCTACCAATCTTTCTCAAACATTCAGTGATTTTACCTGGAACAACAGTACCCAAACACTGGATATAAACCTGAATGCGCAATTGGGGACGGTACGCAACCTGACGATCAAAAACACAAACAACTTTAACATGGTGCTAAGGGCTTCTTCCAGCGGAATTCCGGCTGTAACAACTGTTAGTGGCGACCTCGTTATTTTACCAGCCGGAAATTTGGTCCTGACAAACGGGGATGCCGGCTATTCCACCTCCAACCATACGCTTAATGTGGCCGGCAATTACACACAAACCGGTGGCAGATGTGCATTGACCATTTGCAGCAGTAATACAAACACACCGGTTTCGGGTGGAACGGGAACGCTCAACATTGCAGGAAATCTGAATTTCAGTGCGGGTACATTAAACATTTGCTCCAGCACAATTGCAACCGGATGTGTTACCGGAACAGCAAGCGGGATACTTAACGTTACAGGAAACTGCAGCATCTCGGGTGGAACAGTGAGCGTTTGCTCATCCACGGTAACGGGCGGCGGTGGAACCGGCACCATGAATATCACCGGGTCATTTGCACATACGGCAGGAATGGTTACAAAAACCGGCGCAAATACCGGGGTGATCAACATCAACGGAACAGCGTTGCAAACCATTGAGAGCATTGGCTTTTCGGCTGCTACAAACTTAGGTTTCAATGTACAGCAAAGCGGATCTGGTACTACCACCATCCTTGCCGGTAAAACATTTGTACTGAACAGCAACACTACCTTTACTTTATACGATAACCTATCGGTAGCAACCGACTTTACGATCAACGGAACATTCGCCACCAATACCAATACCTGGGCGTTAAACACGACTCCCATAGCATCGCTGACAGAAGTGTTCGGGCGTTTTAAAAACACCTCTGCCACTATCGGAACATCCGACAGCACAACGTTAAAGATCCGGTCTGGCGGCGTATTTGAGCACGCTGTAAACGGCGGGTTCATCGCGGTAGCGGCATGGCATGCATTATCCATTTTAGATGTTACCGGAACAACCACAGCAACCAGTATTGCAAATGACAATCAATTGTTCGGACAAATTTTATGGGAATCAGGCGCACAAACAGCTTCCACTACTTTTGGAACTACCGGCTTTGGTGTGCAAACCGATTACAATGTATTTGATACCGGCCCATTGGCTCCGGGTACGGGCAGGCTGCGTTTCCCGGATTTTGATTTTACAATCGGAAGCAGCCCGCTGGGCGGCGATTTGTATGTGAACAATACTGCTAAATTACAGGTATCGAATGCGCCTTTATTGTACACCACTAATTACAGAACGATCACGATCAACGGAAACCTGAAGCTGGGTTTCAGCGCATTTATTTACGTGGGTACGCCGGACGCATCTGCCACTGCAACACAGGCGAGCAACAAAGCGAGGAATTACGTATTTGCGATCAAAAAGAATTTTTATAATTACGGTGGACATTTATACAGTTACGATCACAAGAGCTACAACGGTGCCAACAACGATGAGGAATACCGCCTGGTCCTGAATTTTAACGGTGGGATCACGCAATCGCTGGAAGAAGGAGAGAGCGGCGTATATGCATTAACTACATTATCGGGGAACGGGGTAGCAAACGATGCAACCACGGATGAGTTTGTACTGGATACGTATCCATACAAGATCATGGTAAGCGGCGCCAATACAAAATTACAGCCGGGTGCAGCCAATACGGTATTTCCATTCAACACATTAACGGTAGGTGGGGTAACTGCTACAGCAGATACATTAAATTTCGGGACACTTTCCATAGCCAATAATCTGATCCACTTTTCGGTGCTGGACAGCACAGGCGCCAAACAATATGCGTCTACAACGGTTTTTGGCAGCTCGGTATTGGATATGGGCTTGTCGCAGCTGATTGAAGCAGCAGCGGATACCAGTTCCGTAAAATTATTATCCCTTGCGGAGATCCGCACCAAACATGCGGGCGGGATTTCGGCTACGGCTGCTACCGGCTGTTTGCAACATACCGGCAGCAGGGCTACATTGAATGCAAATGCAAATTACACGTATTACGGAAGCGCGGCACAAAATACCGGGAACGCTTTACCTGCAACGATTACAGGTGTACTTGAAATAGCCAATACCACAGCGCTTGCCAGTGGCGGTGTTACGTTAACACGGGCTACGGCGGTATCGGGCGCCAGCGGCACCAGGTCGCTGAGCTTAATAAGCGGGCGACTGATCACGACAGCAACTAATCTGATCACTGTTGGAAACGGATCGGTAGTAACACCAGCAGGCGGTTCGGCGGTTTCATTTGTAGACGGGCCAATAAGAAAAGTAGGAGTAACGGCTGCTGTTCCGTTTGTATATCCTACAGGAGATACGGCAAAATGGGCACGGATAGCCATTACCAGCGCTTCCACAGTTGCTGCGGCTGATTTTACAGCGGAATACAATAAAAGGGATCCGCATACGGCAATTGATACTACACAGGATTGGCCAAACCTGAAAAGGTTCAGCTACCAGGAATACTGGAAATTGGTAAACAATACCGGTACTACACCGGCGGTTACCGTAAAATTATACTGGGAAGACGCAACGTTTAGCGGGATCACTTCGGCAACATCCGCTAACTTGAGAATTGCACATTACCGCAGTACCGGGCCTAAGTGGTACGACCAGGCTGGTGCAAGCGTTACCCTGAGCAGCGCAGGAAGCACCGGGAGCATTGTGATGACCACAACGGTAGGCGCAACGCTCACAACAGCTTCAACGCCTTATTTTACATTCGGCGGCCCCAATCTTGTAAATCCTTTGCCAATTGAATTGCTAAATTTTGACGGGCAGGCAGAAAGCAACGGCAACATGCTAAACTGGATCACGGCAACGGAAACCAACAATGATCATTTTGAGCTGGAGCGCAGCATGAATGCAAATGATTTTACAAAAATCGCTACGGTGAGCGGAAATGGAAATTCCACTTCGGCGCTGCATTACGAGCAGCTGGATGCATTACCGTTTAAGGGTATAAATTATTACCGTCTTAAACAGGTTGATTTTGACGGTAAATACACGTACTCCGAAATTATTGCGATAGAAAACAACAGCATGCAAAACATTGCTATTGATGTATACCCAAACCCAAGCAACGATCTTGTTCATATCAACACATCGGGCAGCATCAGCAGCTTAATTATTTATAACATGCTTGGCGAAATTGTTTACTCGAGCACCGGGGAACAAAGCAATACCATTGATTTTACACCTCTTACTAACGGCGTTTACATTATTAAAGCGCTGGGTACGGATGGAACGATTGTACAGAAAAGGTTTGTGAAGCAGTAAAAATTCAGGATTGATTTATTAAGGAATAAGGATTGATGCAGTGTGTGTACTTGTTATTGTTGAAGTTAAGAGAAGGAAAGTTGAAATTCAAAAAACACTTTGTGTGAAGGGCTGTGTTATTTTATAACGTGTTGTGTATTGCTTATCAAAACATAAAAAAATGCTGCTCACAAGTAATTTTGAGCAGCATTTTTTTATGCGTATTTAATTCGGTGCTTGTTTACCTCATCAACAACAAATAGCCTGTCAGTTTTTTTCCATCACCGAAATTATCTGTATAACTGATGATCCAGTAATAAATTCCTTCGGAAGCGGGATTGCCTTCAATGGTGCCGTCCCAACCGATGCGGGTATCAGATGTACTGAAAATAAGCGTTCCCCAGCGGTTATAAATTTCTGTTTGCATCGACAGGATTCCTTTGCTTTCTATCGGAATATAAAAATCATTAGACTTGTCGCCGTTGGGGGTAAAAACATTGGGTAAAATTAAAACGGGTTTTTCGTACAGCTGCGTTACCGGTGATGGCGGCGGATCATCACACGTTCGCGCGGTTACGTGTATGGTATCGTCGTACACTTCGGAACAGGTAGAAACATGCACCCAATAATTGCCGGGATGAGAAACAGAAAGCGATGAAGCAGAAGAACCGTCCTGCCAAAGATAGCTGCCACCTGAAACATAAGCGTTCAGCGTTATGGATGAATCATTTACAAAACACATGGCTGTATCCGCGCCCAGGTTAAGCGGAATGTATATTGGCGCAGAAGAGGCTGTGAAGTGCACCTCCAACCTGGGGCGCAATAACGGGTTGGTATTATCGCTGCTGCAAAAATTCAATCGCCGGTAGTATGCTTCTGTTTTTAGCAGCAGTTCAAAACCAAAGCTGTTGGCAGGATCATTCACAATGTCCTGCACAAGTGTTGTCACATCAATTGTATAATCTTCTGTAGGGCTAACGGATGCCGGCACGGAAACCTGGTCGACAGTGGTGGTAGCGGGTTGTGTATTCCAGGTAACTGTATTTTCATCCCAGGGAGAGGTCACCCGCCTGAGCCACGCTTCATTGCTGCCGCTTAATGTGGAATGCGGCCCCGAACCGGTAGGCAATCCCCATGCATAAAGGGTAAATGAGGCGCTTGTAATAACGGATCCGGGAGGAATGCTGTGCAGATCAAATTCGATCACGCTTCTAACTCTTCCCGGCGTACCTCCAAAGGTCCAGGCATTGGCAAGGAACTGTGCATTGGTTCCATAATTAACGGTACGTTCGGAGCTTAATCCATGCAATATAGCATCTTTACCGCATACGGGATCGGGCTGTAAAATAAGGGTTTGCTGGGCCGCAGAAGTTGCAGCATACAATAATACGATGATGATCGTATAGAGCCGGATGGAGAATATACTTTTCAAATTAGTGGTTTTGAATTACAAAAATAAGCAAAACCAACATTGCCGGGAGGACTATTACGCGTTCGTGCCAAAAACCTGTCCAGTGGTAATTTTTTATCACAAATAAAATGAGTATATTTATTTATATGACGATCACTACAAATTATAACCTAATCTAAAACATATGAAAAAACTGCTACTCCTTTTATCCGTTTGTTTTTGTTCCGCCCTACAAGCTCAAATACTTACCAATGCACAGGTATATGATTATATGCCTGGCGATATTTTTCAATACACCCGTACGGATTATTATGATATGGGAACGCCCTGTTATATACCCTGGATCTCTAGTTATTATACGGATTCTGTGACTTCCAAACATTATTCTGCTGCAAGCGATACTGTTTTTTATACATTCAGTTACACTAAATTTACTCCAAGCGATTGTTCTCCAACGCCTTTGAATGCACACTCATCAGGAACTTACAGCAGGTATTATACGAATTTAAATTCTCTGGCCATGAATAACCCAATTCCAACCTGTGGAACCCTTACAGACACATTTTATGTAAGCAGTATATATTGTGGAAAAAAAGTATGGCAAGACGATTATACAGCTGATACGTGTTTCGAAACGCCTCAGTGGTCAGCAATAGCAATAGAAGGATGTGGCGGTTATGGAAGCTATCGCGGTGGTTACCCCGGTGAGCCTCATTATTCGATAGAGCTTACGTATTACAAAAAAGGGGGCATTCCCTGTGGAACGCCAACTGCTCTTGGGATTAAAGAAGAAACTATTCAAGCGGATATTCATTTGTTTCCAAACCCTAATAATGGAACAATGAATTTCGAATATTCAATAACAGGAGCATCCGTTGGCGAACTGGCTATTTATGACCTTTCCGGTAAGGAGATCGTTAATTATAAGTTGGAAGCGGGTACCGGCAAAAATCTAAAGATTGATGAAACAAAATTAAGTAACGGAATTTACTTTTATAAAATGATTGTGAACAACGAAGTAAAAGCGAGTGATAAAATAGTGATCATTAAATAAAAATTCAGGATTTTTTGATTCAGGTATAAGGATTTAATAAAATAAAAAAACTCAGATCAATCATGATCTGAGTTTTTTGTTTATTGTTATTTGTCTGCTGCTTTTTAAATAAGCACGGTACATTTACGCTGCGTGAAAACCACCGCTTAAGCTAGGGAAATCGATCCGGCCTTGTACGGGCTGGATGCTCATTACCGGAATTTTAGAATGGTTGACTAATTGTTGTGCGAACGTTCCCATGAGGCGGCCGGTGATGTTTTCGTCCTGGTCGGTCATGATCACGATGAGGTCGGCTTCTACTGATTTTGCATAATCATAAGTTACTTTTGCCTGGTTACCGCCGTTCACAGTGGTACGGGAATAGCTGATATCCGCTTGTTTTAAATGTTCTTCGACCTGATCCAATTTGAATTCAAATTTTTTCAATGTTGTTTCATCTTTCGATTCAGCCAAACCTAAAATATGGATCTTTGCTGCAAAGTGTTTTGCCAATACTGTAGCGTAATCTACTTTCTGGCGGGAGTGCATCGAATCGTCGATTGGCAATACAATGTTTTTAAATCCAACTTTATCAGCCAATACCCGCACGGAAATTACAGGACAGGCAGCTTCAGTAGCTACCCTAAAAGTGTTGCTGCCTGCAAAAAATTCAACAACACCGGAAGTACCATGTGTTCCCATCACGATCAGGTCGATGTGGTGTTCTTCAGAAATAGTGATCACTTCCGAAAAAATATTTCCGTCGGATGTGATACAGGTAGAAGTTACACCATATTCGCTGCGGATGCCGGCAGCAATTTCTTCTAACCTCTTTTCAATCATATTGGTCAGGTCGCTTGGCGCTTCCACTCTTATTTCGGGAGCAACGATGCTGAAATTTTCCCAGTGATTTTCCACCACGTGCAGCAATACCAGTTCGGCTTTGAACAGCTGTGCTGTAAAAGCTCCGTGTTTAACCGCGATCATGGAAGTTTCAGAAAAATCTATGGGGATAAGGATTTTTTGTGGGTTGAAGGTTTTCATAAAAATAGGTTTTAGAGTTAATTATTATCGTTAAAAAAATATGCCAATTTGTTATTAATCAATAGGGGTTTGGAAATGCCGTTGTGTCCTTTTTTAGGGAAGGCCGGATGCTAAGTACCGGAATTTTCGAATTATTAATGATCTCCTGTGCCGAAGAACCTATAAAATAATGTGTAAAATCCACTTCCTGCTGGGTCATAACCATGATCAGGTCGCCATCCACTTTGTTGGCATATTCCAGTATGTTTTCGGCCAGCGTTTCTTCTCCTTTAATGCCTTTGATGATCTCGGCGGTGCATTCCACATTTTCTTTTTCAAGAAATGTTTTTACCTGTCCAAGCTGGCGGGTAATGCGGTTGACCACAAACTCGTCGCTGGTAAATAAAACGGATACCACCCTGATCACTGCGCCACCGAACAAGCGTGAAAGCTCAATGGCATAACTTACTTTTTCGCGTGTTTCTTTTGATAGATCGAGCGGTAAAACAATGTTTTTACAACCATTGCGGTGTGTTTTTCCCCTGATGGTGATCACCGGGATCTTTGATTCGCGGATCACACGTAGAGCATTAGAGCCTATGAATTTTTTTTTGATGCCTTGTTCGCCGTTTGTTCCCATCACTATCATTGTTGCATTGATGAGCTCTGCTACTTCATTTATTTTTTCGTACACCGCGCCTTTTGCGATGAAAGTATTGATGGTAATTTTGTGTTTTTTGGTAATGTCGGCAGCCAGCTTGTCAAGTTGTTTCTGGATGTCTTTTTTCATGGTATCCTGCTGTTCTTTAGAAAAGAACTTGATCAGCATGCCCACTTCTTCGATCACATATAGCAAACTTATCTCGGCTTTGTACTCTTTTGCTAAATTATAAGATTGCTCTAATGCGATAAGTGATTGCTCAGAAAAATCAATAGGAACTAAAATTTTATTCGTGGATTGAATCATAAATTTTGAATACTTTTGATTTGGAGATTCACAAATTAAACTATTTATTTGATATTTAACAAATATACGTTGTCCTTCTTTTAAAACCTATAGAAATGAGTACGATCATACCAGAAACCGAATTGATACTGAATGCAAACGGAAGTGTTTATCACCTGCAACTGCTGCCGGAACACATTGCCGAAAATATTATTATTGTTGGCGACCAGGGGAGGGTGGAAACGGTGTCGTCGTTTTTTGACACAGTGGACCTGAAGATCCAGAACCGCGAATTTGTAACACATGGCGGTAGATATAACGGCAAGCGCATCATGGTGATTTCATCGGGGATCGGCACTGATAATATTGATATTTTAATTAACGAGCTGGACGCTGCGGTAAACATTGACTTAAAAACCCGCACGATCAAAAAAGAGCATACAAAACTGAACATTGTACGGATCGGAACATCGGGTGCCTTGCAGCAGGATATTGCTGTTGACAGTTTTGTAGTTTCGACATACGGGTTGGGCTTCGACGGCCTGCTGAATTATTACCTTGACTTACCGAAAGTGAACGAAAATGCTGTTTCGGAAGCGTTTATCCAGCAAACCAACTGGAACAAGAACCTCCCTTACCCCTATGCAGTAAAAGGTTCGGAAATGCTGATCAACAAGATCGGGTTTGATCTTACACAAGGTATCACCGCCACAGCGCCGGGTTTTTACGGGCCACAGGGACGAAAATTGCGCCTGACGCCCTGGGTGGAAGATTTTAATCAACAATTGACCGATTTCAGCTTCGAAAATAACCGCATTACCAACTTCGAAATGGAGACCTCGGCACTGTACGGCCTGGGTGCATTGCTTGGGCACGAAACCTGTACCGTTTGTGCCATTATCGCCAACCGCGTGGCAAAAAGATACAGCAAAAATTATCACTCCGCAGTGGAGCAATTAATACAGCTTGTACTGGAGAGATTAACAAAGTAAGGTTGAAATCTTCCTGGAGGGGTTGATAAATAGCCCGGGGCCAGCATCTATTTTTGTGCAAACAGTTTCCAATTTATGAACAAACAGGAGCTTAGTGCGCTTATTAGCTTGCTTGACGACCCGGACGAATCCGTTTACCAGGAGATCAGCAGCAAATTGTTATCGATGGGGCCAATGGTCATTCCTGAATTGGAAGCTGCCTGGGAGCATTGTTTTGATACCCTGATCCAGAACCGGATCGAGAATATCATCCACAAGATCCAGTTTGACCTGATTGCCAATGAATTAAAAAAATGGTCGGCGCCCGATAACCAGAATCTGCTGGATGGCGCTTTGCTGGTGGCTCGTTACCAGTATCCTGATATTGATTTCGACAAGGTAAAAAAGCAGATCAACCAGATCAAGCAGGACATTTGGCTGGAGTTGAATGACGAGCTGACGGCGCTGGAAAAAGTGAAAATCATCAATCATATTTTGTTTGATGTCCACAATTTCAGCGGAAACACCACCAATTACCACGCACCACAAAATTCTTACATCAACAATGTGCTGGAAAGTAAAAAGGGAAATCCTTTATTGCTTTCTATTATTTATACCATCGTAGCGCAGATCCTGGAAATTCCTATTTACGGGGTGAACCTGCCGGAGCATTTTATTTTATGCTATACCAATGCTGATCATGATGTGTTACCGGAGATGATCGATGACAGCAACAGCAATGTATTGTTTTACATCAACCCGTTCAGTAAAGGCGCTGTTTTTGGCAGAAAAGAAATTGATGCATTTTTGCGACAGTTAAAGCTGGAGCCATTGGCGAGCTTTTACGAACCGTGCTCTAATTTAGAAATTATCAAACGCCTGCTGCGCAATTTGGTTTCTTCGTATGAAAAATTGGGTTACCCCGATAAGAGCGAAGAGCTGAAAATGCTGCTGCAATCATTGGGACAATAATAGATGTTGGACTGTGTGATTACGAATTACGAATCAATACGAATTTACAAATCTGTGTGCTTGCTGTGTAATGAACCACAAAAGAGAACAAAAGAACACATAAGGCGGAGGTAAATTGTTTTGCATTGCTGTATTTTCTATTTGCAATACAATCAACGTAAAAATGCATGTGTATTATTTATGATGTGTCATTTTTATAAACCGGTGATAGGTATTTCCGTTTTTAAATAAGAGGATCAAGCTATCGGAAGTGATCAAAAATTTATTTGCGCCTCTGACATATTCCGCATTTCCTTTCTGATAAACAGCATGCTCGTTATCGAGGATCAGCGTATCGTTACTCAACAACCATTTGCCTTTGCATTTAATCCCAAATGTGCAGGAATACCAGGTTTCATTGAATGTGCCATCCGGTTTTACATCTAGCGTAAGGTGATCCATTTTGGCATGCGAATAATAATTGCCGGAAGGAGCAAGCGGTTGCAAGCCTTTAAAAATAAATGAGAATAAAATAAATAAGACTGCAGTTGCTTTCATGTGGCTGAAACGTTTTTATGTTTTACCAATGCCCGAAGCCTAAAATTGTTGCAATACCCAGGGCAATAATAATATAATCCCAGGTCTGTAAGTATCATGCTTTAGCTTAATTGCTCCGCTTAGCGCGAAAAATGGATCGGTAAATTATATTGCACCCTTACTATTTGCCCTTTGTTTTTCCCCGGAACCCATTTGGGCATTTCTGCGATCACGCGCATTGCTTCTTTATCGAAACCGGGGCCGTTTGGCACACCTCTTAATACTGCTATTCCTGTTAAGCTTCCATCTTTCTCCACAACAAAAGTGATGTACGTTGTTCCGCTTAATTTAGCGTCATATTCTGCCTGCGGAAATTTGATATTTTTCTGAATAAATTTCATCATTTTTTGATCTCCGCCGGGAAATAATGGCATTTGATCGGTAATCACCAAAGGGCTTTCCTCCTGCGGGGCTGTATTTGCAGGAACATTTGTTTGAGCAATACTGATGTGCGAACAAAAAAGAATGACCAGGATAAGGAAAATGTTTTTCATGTGAATGGATTGTTTTTTTTATAAAGATACAAACAGACTGTTATTATAAAACAAAACCGCCGCTAAATGTTTTTGCATTTAGCGGCGGTTACATTCTTTTAAATGCAAAAATTAGTTGTTTCCTTTTACAATAAACCACCACAAAGCCACATACGCAGCTTCTGCTTTTGCTCCGCTGATAGCGCTGGTTACATCGCTCATGTGGCCTACGGTACTGTTGTGTGAATCGTTGATGACATCACCATCGATGCGCAACACTGTTGAGTTATGAGAATCGCTGATGGTTTTTCCATCGCTGTCTACTTTTGCGATTGTGCTGTTGTGCTCGTCGTCAATGGTTTTTCCATCGCTTTCGATTTTACCAACGGTGCTGTTGCTGGAGTTTACCAGTGTGTTGCCATCCATTTTGTATTGTTGTGCCGAAGCAAATGTAGCCATAGATGTAAATGCCGCTACTGCAAAAAATTTGATAACTGATTTTTTCATGTTGATTTGTTTTTTAAGATTGAATTAGTAAAATAAATATACACCAATTAATGGAAAAATACATAAAGCGAATGTTAATTTTAATGAACATCCATGATCATTTTTTCCAGCTGCTCCAATACTCCTGCTTGTCCTGCATTTATCTTTTCTTTTGCTTGCGCGATGGAGAACCATGCAGCTCTGTCAATTTCGGGAAATATTTTTTTGATGCCCGATTTTGGCGGCCATTCCATTTCAAAAGTATTGCTGATTACCTGTGCCGGATCAAGGTTTCCTTCCAGCGCCCATATAAACACTTTTTTACCGCTTTTTAATTTCACAGGGCTTAATTCTATAAAATTACCCTCCGCCATCATTCCTGTTTCTTCTTTAAATTCGCGTTTTGCCGCTTCAAGCGACGTTTCGTTTTCATCAAATTCGCCTTTGGGCACCGACCATACGCCTGCATCCTTTTTTGTAAAGAACGGTCCGCCGGGATGCACCAATAGTACTTCTACTCCATTTTCTGTGTGTTTGTATAATACTATTCCTGCGCTTTGTTTTGGCATAGGTGGCTTGTTTATAGGATATAAAATTGGGGATTAAAATTGGATGTTAAATAACATATAAATAATTTTTATACCCGTAAATTAAAAACCACACCCCTCCCGCTTCCGTATCTAAAAACAAAATCCTTACAAAAAATACATTAGTTTTGTTTTTATTAAATACGCGCTCATTTGTTTACCACATACCTTAATAAAGCTTTCCGCATTTTTTTCTGGTCATTTGTTTTATGGCTGTTCTCGCATATTTTTCTTTTTCAAACATCGCGCGTTCCCACCGCATCCATGCATCACACGCTGAACGAAGGCGATTATGTTTTTATTAATAAGCTCGCTTACGGCGCGCGCATTCCGATCACACCGCTGGCGCTGCCCATTGGCAGCACATATGTGGACTGGCGCCTGCCTTACTTCCGCATTCCGGGTTACAGCAGCGTACAGCACAACGATGTGATCGTTTTTAATTTTCCGCTGGATGATGATCTGCCCGTTGACCAGCGCAAAAGCTATGTAAAGCGCTGCATTGGCCTGCCCGGTGACACGATTCAAATAAAAAACGGAATTATTTCCATCAATGCTAAAAATATTGTGGAAGAGGAAAACATCCAGCTGCGCTACCTGGTGCAAACTGCAAGCAACGACAATAGCTTTTTAAAAAATGACGAAGGTTATAATGAAAAGTCGGTGACCAATTACACGTATTTTTTCCTGACCAAAGAGCGTGCAGATTCTTTATTAAAAAATAAGAACATTCATTCCATCACCAAAAACACTATCGACAGCGCCGTGTATTCGCCCAGTGTTTTCCCGAATGCCTCACAAATAAAATGGAATGCCGATAATTTTGGCCCGCTGTACATTCCTGCAAAAGGGCAGCACATTATACTGAACAGCAAAACAGTATTATTATACAAGCGTGTGATCGAAAATTACGAGCACAACACAATTACTCAAAAAAACGATTCGGTTTTTATCAACGGGGTTTACCGGAAAATCTATACTTTCAAAATGGATTATTATTTTGTAATGGGCGATAACCGTTACAATTCCATCGATTCCCGCTTCTGGGGATTTGTACCGGAAGACCACCTGATCGGAAAAGCCTCTTTTGTTTTGTGATCTGCAGAAACCCCTGGGTTGAAAAGAGCGAAGCCCGTTATTAGCACATTATGCCTCTGCGAAGGTGGAAACCCTCAAAAACATACAGAATACAGATAGTAAACACATGCTCTCTGCGTCTCTGCGAGAAAAAACACAACAATCTTCGTGAACTCTGCCTCCTCTGCGTCCTTTGCGGTAAAATAATACACATTGCTTAAGTTCAATTCATCCATTATCCAACTGTAGAATTCTCTCTTCAAAAACCTAATCGACTGATCCTCAAATTTATTAATATAAAAAATGTTAAATCCAAGGCTGTTATTTTATCGTAACTAACGAGTAGTTTATAGAAAATATAAACACTTTGGGCGACAGCAGACTGAAGAAGACAAATAAACCGTAACAAATCATGAGAAAAACTACAAAAACAATCCTGGCTGTATCCGGTGTTATAGCAACTGCTATGGCAATAGGTATCTGGGATTCTCAGAAATCCACTGTGGAAGCATCCAGCCACAGGGAGGCGCCATTGATCGCAAACGATCCACTGGCCGACAACACGGATCTCTATGCATTCCGGAGTCCGGATGACACCAACACTGTTACCATCCTTGCTAATTATGTTCCCCTGCAAGTACCACAAGGCGGGCCTAACTACGCATCGTTTGGTGAAAACATCCGCTATGAGATCCACATCGAAAATGATGGGGTTGCCGGCGATGACATTACCTATCGTTTTACATTTACAAAAGTAAACGAAGATCCTACAACGTTTTTTAACATCCGTTTAGGACAGCAAAATTTGAAAACCACTTACACTGCTGAAAAAAGTGTGAACGGTGGTGCATTTGTAACGATCGTTACAAATGGTGTTGTACCTCCTGCCAACATCGGGCCCCGCTCTATCAGCGCGCCAGGACTTGGTTTAGGTGCAGCTAATTTCGATGCATTGGTTACTGCTGCTATTCAGCCTGCTACAGGCGGTGGCGGAGAAACCATTTATTGCGGTCCGGCCGATGACCCATTTTTTGTGGATTTAGGCGGGATCTTTGATTTGGGCCAAACCCGCGGAAGTGCAGCTAACGGTGCAGTTGACGGTTTAAGCCACAGAAACATCCATACTATCGCAATCAAAGTTCCGATTGCTACTTTGCAAAAAAACGGGCAAGGCGTAAGCGCTGCTACCAGCATCCTGGATGGCAATTACGTAATTGGTGTGTGGGCTTCTGCAAGCCGGCCGGCTACACGTACATTGAGCACAACCGGAGCTAATCCGAATGATGCAGGTGCATGGGTACAGGTTTCACGTATCGGTATGCCTTTAACAAACGAAGCGGTGATTCCTATCGGTTCAAAAGACAAATGGAATTCACTGACTCCTTATACAGAAGATCCTGCTATGGAAGCGTATTTCTGTAATCCTGAATTGGCATTATACATGGATGCTTCTTTGTTCGGTAATGCAGTTCCTGCAATGTCGGCATTGAGAATCCAACGTAACTCTTTACAGGCATTTGATTTTGGTAACGGACACGATGGTTTATGGCCATTGCGCGCTACCAATGCTGGTGCAGGTACTGCTTTGGATACTAACTTATTCGGTAACTACCTGCTACGCCAGGGACAGCCACGCTCCGTGGATTTGTTACCGATCTTCTACACAGGAGTTCCTAACTTAGCTCCTTACCAACTGGCTACCGGAAAAGGTGGAAATCCACTTGCTAACGGTAAACCATTTATCAATAACTTTTTACCAACGTTTGGCGATATGCTGCGTTTGAACATGGCAGTGCCTGTTACTCCGCGCAACGATCCTAACTTCAGCTCACTGGGTATTATCCAGGCCTGTGTGTTAGGTTTAACAAATCCAACTTACAACTCAAGCGCTGCAATGCAGTGGATTCCTAACATGGATGGTTTCCCGAACGGGCGCCGTTTAGAGGATGACGTTACACGCATTGAATTGCAAGCGGTGAGCGGTGTTGCATTAGCAGCCATTGGACTGTGGTATGATGATTACACATCAGGAAGCCCTGTTACCCCTAATTTAATAGGTGTATTGGGTTATACTACCGGTGTGGAACACAACGATACTACGTTCAAAGCAGCTTTCCCTTATGTACAAACACCTTGGGAAGGGTATGCAAATCACCAGAAACAATAAGTTGAGTAGAAACTATTAAACAGAAAAAAATCATGAAAAAGATATCAACCGGAAAAATCCTTTCCATCGCAGGTATTGTGGCTGTAGCCGCAGGATTTGGGATCTGGGATTCTCAAAAATCCACTGTGGAGGCATCCAGCCACAGGGAAGCGCCATTGATCGCAAACGATCCACTGGCGGATAATACGGACTTATACGCATTCAGAAGTCCTGATGATACCAACACGGTTACCATCCTTGCGAATTACGTTCCTTTGCAAACACCGCAAGGCGGGCCAAATTACGCATCGTTCGGTGAAAACATCCGTTATGAAATCCACATTGAAAACAATGGTGTTTCAGGTGATGACATTACCTACCGTTTTACATTTACTAAAACAAACGAAGATCCTACAACATTTTTCAACATCCGTTTAGGACAACAAAATCTGAAAACAACTTACGTTGCTGAGAAAAGTGTGAACGGCGGACCGTTCATGACCATTGTATCTGCAGGTGTTGTTCCTCCTCCGAACATCGGGCCACGCTCTATCAGTGATCCTACGGTGGGTTTAGGCGCTTCCAATTATGCAGCATTAATGACAGCTGCAATTACACCCGCAAGTGGTGGCGGTGGCGAAACCGTTTATTGCGGCCCTGCTGATGACCCATTTTTTGTTGACTTAGGCGGTATCTTCGACCTTGGACAAACACGCGCAGGCGGAACAGGTATAAATGCACCGGTAGATGGTGTTGCATGTAAAAATGTACACACGATCGCTATTAAAATTCCAATTGCTACTTTACAGAAAAACGGAAACCCTGTTACAATGGCTACCAGCATCCTTGATGGTAACTACGTGATCGGCGTTTGGGCTTCTGCAAGCAGACAACAGATCAGAACACTGAATGGTGATGGTACTGAAGCATATTCAGGATCATGGGTACAGGTTTCCCGTATCGGTATGCCGTTAACAAATGAAGCAGTGATTCCTATCGGTTCAAAAGACAAATGGAATTCATTAACTCCATACAACGAAGATCCTACAATGGAAGCGTATTTCTGTAATCCTGAATTAGGATTGTATATGGATAACTCTTTATTCGGTGGTGCAGTTCCTGCAATGTCGGCTTTGAGAATTCAACGCGCATCTTTAGGATCATTCGATTTTGGAAATACACACGATGGTTTATGGCCGATCCGCGCTACTAACGGTGGTGCCGGTACAGCTTTGGATACCAACTTATTTGGTAACTACCTGCTACGCCAGGGACAACCACGTTCTGTGGATTTGTTACCGATCTTCTACACAGGAGTTCCAAACTTAGCGCCTTACCAATTGGCTACAGGCAAAGCTGGAAATCCATTGGCGAATGGTAAACCATTCATCAATAACTTTTTACCAACATTTGGTGATATGTTACGTTTGAACATGGCAGTGCCTGTTACACCACGTAACGATCCAAAATTCAGCTCACTGGGCTTGGTTCAGGCTTGTGTATTGGGATTAACAGATCCAGCTTACAATACTACTGCTGCAATGCAATGGATTCCTAACATGGATGGTTTCCCGAACGGGCGCCGTTTAGAGGATGACGTTACCCGCATTGAATTACAAGCGGTAAGCGGTGTAGTATTAGCTGCTGTAGGTTTATGGTATGATGATTATACAACAGGAAGCCCTGTTACACCTGATTTATTAGGCGTATTGGGTTACACTACAGGTGTTGAAGCAAACGACACTACTTTCCAATCCAGCTTCCCATATGTGCAGGCGCCATGGAGCGGTTACGGAAAATGCGGTGGCCCTACTGTATTGCCAACCGGCATCAACGGTTACGGACTTGGTGTAGCTGCACCTCAAATGAACATGATGAACTATCCTAACCCTGTGAAAGATAATACTACTTTCAAATACAGGTTAACGGAAGATGCATTGATAAACATTTCGATCTTTGACCTTACCGGTAAAAAAGTGGCTACAATTGTAAGCAGCCAAATGAAACAGGCTGGTACATACGAAGTGGTGTGGAATGCTGATAATGTGAGCAATGGTACTTATATTGCTTCATTGTCATCCGGACAACGGATCATTCAAACAATTAAAATCTCTGTAGCAAGATAATTTTAATTAAGTTGGTTATCAAAAAAAGTCGGGCGCTTTGCCCGGCTTTTTTTAAACTGTTTTTGTGTACTTTTAAATAAAACAAAGAACGATGCGTAAAAATCTATACACCATTTTAGTTGTTGCAACAATTATTATTTTCGGATTGATTTTAGTTTTTGCAAAAAAGCCTAAAAAAACGGTTGCAGGTTTAAAGGAACGTACCGGCTCCATCGCGTTAAACGCTGAATGGCTGGATACAAAAAAAGCGATAGAAGGATTGCTGGCTGCAATAGCCGCGAATCCACAAAATTACAAAGCAAAATTAAACCTTGCGCAAGCCTATATCCAGGAAGCACGTGTAACGGGCGATCACGGATATTATGATAAAGCGGCGCTGGACCTGCTGGACGATGTAATCCAGAATGAACCAAAAAATTTTGATGCCCTGTGCTGCAAAGCCACAGTGCTGTTATCACAGCATCATTTTGCAGATGGCCTGGCCGTTGCACAACAGGCATTGCCATTGAACCCCAACAGTGCATTTATTTACGGATTAATGTGCGATGCAAATGTTGAACTAGGGAATTATCCGGAAGCTGTAAAAATGTCGGACAAGATGGTTTCCGTTCGTCCCGATAACCGCTCCTATGCACGCATCTCTTACCTGCGCGAAATCCACGGCGATCTGCCGGGAGCCATCGTGGCAGCAAAACTGGCTGTAGCTGCAGGCTATCCGGGATTAGAACAAACCGAATGGTCGCGCACGATCTTAGCACACTTATATGAAAATACCGGCCACCTTGATAGTGCCGAACAACAATATAGAATTGCCTTGCAGGAACGCCCCGATTATGCTTTTGCGATTGCCGGACTGGGACGCCTGGAAAAAGCAAAAGGCAATTACAAAGAAGCGATCGCCGATTATGAAAAAGCAAAAGGCATCATTAAAGAATATTCGTTTACGGATGAATTAACGGATCTGTACCGTATGACAAACCAACCGGACAAATCAAAACAAGCGGCGCAGGAAGTGATCGATATGCTGAGCCCGCTTTCCAATGCAGATGAAAGCAGCAGCTCGCACGGACATTATGCTGATAAAGAACTGGCTTACGCCTATTTAAAAACCGGTGATACCGATAATGCTTACAAACATGCCATGCTGGAATACGGCAGAAGGCCCGATAACATTGACGTATGCGAAACCGTTGCCTGGGTGGATTATAAAAAAGGTGATTTCGCAGAAGCCAATAAAATGATCAATACGGCCTTACGCACGCATTGCCAAAACCCGGTGTTACTATGCCATGCAGGGTTGATAAAAATAAAAGCAGGCGAAGCGGCGCAGGGAACAGCCATGATCAAAAAAGCATTTATTACCGATCCCTTCATCATGGACATTGACCTGAAAATGGAAGCATCGAAATACATAACCACATTGTAATATGGCTATTTCCACCAACAAACGCATTGCGTATTTTTTTATCTGTTTCATTTTATTACTGCTTCCGCAGATGCTATCAGCACATGCCATCGCAGCTGATATGAGTAAATTTTCGCGTACGGATGTAGGACTGATCTATTTAAAATTCGGTTATACACACATCATCCCGTTAGGCATCGATCACATTTTATTTGTACTCTGCCTGTTTTTCCTGAACCCGAAATTAAAAGTAGTGATCTGGCAGGCAACTGCATTCACAGTAGCACATTCCATCACCCTGGGATTAGCGCTGTACGGATTAATTTCGCCACCAACTTACATCGTAGAGCCGGTAATTGCCTTATCCATCATGTTTGTTGCGATCGAAAATATTATTTCCGATAAATTAAAACCCTCGCGGGTGATGGTGGTATTCGGTTTTGGATTGATCCACGGAATGGGATTTGCAAGCGCGCTTACCGATCTCGGCTTACCGAAAAATGAATTTTTAACATCGCTCATTACTTTTAATTTAGGTGTGGAGCTGGGACAGTTAACCATTATTTTGTTAGCCTGGTTCCTGGTTGGAAAGTGGTTCCATAACAAACCCTGGTATCGCAAACGCATTGTGATCCCTATATCTGCAGTGATCGCTGTCATTGCTTTGTATTGGACGATCCAGCGGACTTTTTTTCCGTAAAGAATATTGTTTTAAGCGCGTCATTGCGAGGGCCTTTCGCCCGAACCAATCTCATTTTAGCTTATACTCTGGTATGAGATTGTTTCGCTAGCGTTCGCAATGACGCGCTCATTAAAATTGTTTAAATGATTATTTAAGCATAAATCCCAAAACAGAAATATACCGTATATACATCGACAGATCACATATCCTATCTGAATAAACCGAATGATCATCAACAGGCACATAAAAAAAGTAATAGTATACACATTTTTGTGTATCTATTCTTTTGCCCTGTTGAAGCCCATTATGCCTATTGTGGACGATGTGATCGCGCATACTTTTTACAAAATGCAGCATTTGGCAACTGTCCATTTCGAGAACGGAAAATACCACGTACACACCGAATTAGCCAACGATGCCAACCAGCAAAAAGGCGATTCCAAAGGATTTCCATCAAGCATATACGAAACACTTGCCAATCACATTACCAACAGCAGTGTATTCGAATTCAGCATCTATTCTACTTTAAAATCCACCAGTATTTTATACAAAGCACAACATCCTGTTGCTGTTTTTATAAAAAATCCTACACCTCCACCCGAAGCATAAATCTCATTTATTTTTTTAACGGATCAAAAGAAAAGTTTAAACGCTGTTTGAACTGATTCCTGCTATTCACATTCGTAAAATTTCAAGGGATTGGAAGCATTGAGTTTTTGTAGTCTCAATTGCCGGGTCATATATTGGAAAAAGCAAACAGGATTTAAACTTTTCTTCTTGCACAATTATCATGGAACATTCACCGGGGAAAATCCTTCTCCTAAATTCCTATTGCTTAAATATGAAGATAACGCTACTAAATAAAAAATACATTTTTCTTTTTTTATTACTGCTTACCGGCTTTGGCCTGGTGGCGCAAACGGCTTCCATCAAGGGAACTGTAAAAGATAAAGAAACCAGTCAGCCGGTGGAAGATGTGGTTGTAAGCATCGAAAAAACAAATACGCATTTTCATACCGATGCAACCGGTAATTTTAATTTTGAAGCGCTTGCGGCAGGCACCTACGAACTTGATTTTAATAAGTTCGGGTACGAAAAACAAATAATCAGCATTACACTTGCAGAAAACCAAACGCAAAATCTAAATATACTTTTAGTATTCAATGCCAAATCATTAAAAGTGATTGATGTGCAAACCGACCGCCCAACGTCTGCTGCATCTTCCAACTATCTGAGCCAGGTGGATTTTGAGAACCGCCCGAAAAATTCTGCGCAGGATATGCTGCGTTTAGTACCCGGATTGTTTATTGCACAACATGCCGGCGGTGGAAAAGCAGAACAGATTTTTATCCGCGGATTTGATTGTGATCACGGAACTGATGTGGCAACGTTTGTTGACGGAATGCCGGTGAACATGCCGAGTCACGGGCACGGACAAGGATACGAAGACCTCCATTTCCTGATCCCGGAAGTAGTACAGGGTATGAATGTTTTTAAAGGGCCGTACGCACCGCAATATGGTGATTTTGCAACCGGTGCCGCCGTACAATTCAATACAGTGGATACGCTTGAGCATAATTTAGTGCAATTGGAAACCGGTTATGTTCCAAACATATCCAACATTACAGCCAAACGCGGATTGGGATTATTACAGTTGCCTGATCTAGGATCGAAGGTAACATCATATGTAGCAGTGGATGTATTGAACAACCGCGGTTATTTTCAGAACAACCAGGATTTTAACCGCATCAGCGTATTTTCAAAAACCGTATTTACGATCAATGATCACAGCACCATTAAATTTTCGGCAGGCGGATTTGGCTCCTCCTGGAATGCTTCCGGGCAAGTGCCGGAACGCGCAGTAAATTCGGGTTACATCAGCCGGTTTGGAAGCATTGATAATTCAGAAGGCGGCACCACACAACGCAATAATTTTAACCTGACCTACACTACCAAATTACCGAAAGGCTCGGAGTTTGAAACACAGGTGTATGCAGCAACCTATCGTTTTAAATTATTTTCCGATTTTACATTTTACAAAGAAGACTCCATTCACGGAGATGAGATCGAACAGGATGATAACCGCACCATTCGCGGCCTCAATGCGCATTATACCATTCCGCATAAATTGGGGAACATGAATAATAAATTTACGCTCGGAACTTCTTTTCGCGCCGATGATATTGAAAATCAATTGTGGCATGCCGAAAAGCGCACACGTTTGGAGATCCGTGCAAACGCCATCATTCACGAGCGTTCCACCGGCGTATATGCCAATGAAGTATTTCGCTTCAGCGAACATTTTCGCGCTGAATTAGGTTTGCGTTACGATTATTTTATTTTTGATGTGGACGATCTGTTGAAAACCGATTCTACACACGTTAATTACTCGGGATACAATTATCAAACATTATTAAGCCCCAAATTAAATTTGATCTACACTGCCACAGATCATTTGCAATTATTTTTTAATGCCGGAAGCGGCTACCATTCCAATGATGCGCGCTCAGTAGTGCAACAACAGAACGTACATACATTACCGCGTGCAGTAGGCGCCGAAATAGGCGCGCTGGCACATTTAGGAAACAAGCTAGTGGTTTCCGCTGCTGTGTGGTGGATGGATTTGGAAAACGAACTGGTATATGTGGGTGACGATGGAACAACGGAAAACCACGGCCCCAGTCGCCGCAGGGGAATCGACATCAGTGCGCGCGTACAATTAACCAGCTGGCTGTTTGCCGATGTGGATGTAAATCTTGCAAAAAACAGGTTTATCGATACACTGTTCGGAACACAATTAAAAACAAATTATTATTTGCCGCTGGCGCCCATCGCAACTTCTGCAGGCGGTTTGACTATCAAATTAAAAAATGGATTTGAAGCAGGCATCCGTTACCGTTACATGGCAGCGCGACCGGCTAACGAAAGCAACAGCGTAACTGCACGCGGATACAACGTGGTGGATTTAACGGCTAACTATAAGATCAAAAAAATAAAAATTGGATTGGTGATCGAAAATTTATTGAACACCGAATGGAACGAAGCACAGTTTGATACCGAAAGCCGTTTACCGTTTGAAAGTAAACCGGTGGATGAATTGAACTTTACGCCGGGAACGCCTTTTGCCGCGAAGATTATTTTGGGATATATTTTTTAAAGGAAGCCACAGATTCACAGATTTTTTTAGGTTTAAAATGAATTATACAGATTATTATAATTCCTTTTAATTTCTTAATCCGTGAATCTGTGGCTAAATTATATTTACATCAACCCGAATTGTTTCAAATGATGCACCGAATGTTTGTGCAATAAATGCGTCCATTCTTCAAAATTAAGCTCCCCGAAAAACGAGTTCATTAATGTAGCGCCTTTGTTATTTTCAAAATATGTTACAAAATTTTGGATCTCTTTTCTCACTTCGGCAATTGCTTCCTCCATGTTTGCTTTTGTAACCGGGGCTGCAATTTCCGGCATCAGTGCATTTTTTGTATTGGGCTTAAATTCTTTATCGCTCATGGCGAAGTCTTTTGCCTTTGTAACAAACTCTGCCGGCGTGTGCAACGACTGATTATTTTTTCCGGTCGCATAACTGAATGATTCCGCCATGTGTTCCACCATCTGCTGGCCATTCATAACACCCCATGCGCCTTTTGCATCCGGTTTTAAATTTTGCAGCAATACAGGGAAATCGGTTTTCAGGAATTCAAGTTTATTCATTTCGTTTTTAATTTTAATGCGTTAGAAAAATTAAAATTCTAATCTTCTTTTTTTGCTTTTCTTAATTCTTTCGGAAAATCTGTTTTTAAAATGTACACGCCATTCATCGGGTTTTCCATCGGTAAGCTGTCTTTCAGGTAAAAATACATGTGCGTTTCATCCTTGTTTTCACTGATGATCTTTTCCGTTTTTTTGACCAGTTTTTTTGACACGGCAAATAACATACGCTCGCCGCTTTCAGTAAGGCAATCACAAACGGACATGTCATCGATCTCGAAACTAAATGGGGCATCGTCCGGAAAATAACCGGCCAGTGTGTACGTGCTGTTATTTTTTATCTTAAATTCTTTCACCGGTTGCGACACTTTAAACTCATCTTCCCAGAGGTATTTGATATTGTCTTCCGATTCCTGTCCCTCATACAGATCATCGGCCAGCCCCTGGCTGAATTCGGAATTGACAAGTATAAAATGTAAATATAGATCCATGTTAGTTCATTGGTTAATTCGTTCAATCGTTTACCGGTTTGCTCTCTATATCCTGCGTAACACTGGTAACGTGGTACAAAGTTAATATAAAACTTAAACGACGATAAAATCAGCAGGGTAAACACCCTCTAACATCCAAGATCTAATATCTATTATCTGTGGAAAATTAAATATATTTACGCATCTAAAACCACTATCCATGAAAAAAGCCCTGCTCATTATCGGTTATTTTGTTTTATTCCTGATTTGTTTTGCTACCTTATTCAAGCTGATGCACTGGCCGGGCGCCGGGCCATTGTTTGTGCTGGGCATTTCCTCTTTTTGCATGTTTTTTCTCCCTTTGTTTTTTATCCAGCGGATGCTCTCTCAAAAAACAGCGCTCAATACCATTACCAATGTTTTCGGGCTTTTAACCACCTGGATGATGTTCACCGGTATCATGTTCAAAATAATGCACTGGCCGGGTGCGGGGCCAATGCTGGTTTTCGGAACTCTTTTATTTGTGATTCCTACACTCATTCTCTATGTGGTGCAGCAATTCAAGGAATATGACCGTAAATTTTCCGAATTCTGGAAGCTGGTTGCAGGTTCCATCCTGATTTGCGTATTCATATTGTTTTGGGGATTAAAACCTTCCGTGAGCTTAATTACCAGCTTTTTAAAAGTGGAAGATGGAACTCTGAAAGCAAATAAAACCATGGCCCTTGCAAATAACCGTATGCACGTAATGCTTGATAGTTCTGCAGATCCGGCGATCGTCAAATTTGCCGATGATCTGCATACTTCCACCATCGTAACTGTGACCATGATTGAAAACATCAAAACCGGCCTGATTTCGAGGATTGAACTTAACCCTGAAGCATTGAAGGATCACTGGCAGATCAGTTCCCTTGATAATTATGATATTCCATCGCACATGCTTGGAGATGCTAATAGTGGGGAAGGAAAAGAACTGTATGAGCAGCTGGTGGATTACAAAAAAGAAATTCTTGAAAAAATAAATGCGCTCCCGTTTGCAGATAAGGAAAAAATGATGGCTGACCTGGGAGATTTTGGAATTCCAACGGAAGCAAGGAATATGCCCGAAGGTTACGAAGGATTTGGAACCTGGCAGGAAAATATGTTTTATGAAAACACATTGGGTAGTACGCTTGCCATGCTTTCCGGCCTGCAAAACCAGGTATTGAATGCGGAATTCATGACACTTGGCGCCATTGCTGATCGCTTAGCGAAACCAATTCCGACTGCTGCAACAGAACCGGCAACAAAATAAAATTTTGGAGATCTTAATTTAGCATCGCGTCATTACAAAATTTTGGCGCGATGTTTTTTTTACAGTAGCATTTTTTTCCATTGCTTTTCTCCTTTGCCTGTTACTTTTATCTACTCTCTTATTCCTCCTTCGTTTTCTTCCAGGTTTTATATACATCCTGTTGTTTGGGCCGGTTTGCTTCAATTTCCCGCAAAGGCTCGCAGGGCTTTAACGTGGCTTTGCAATCGGCAGGCAATTGCTGGTATAATTTTGTTCCCTGCGTTTTCCATTCAATCATTTCATCGCTCACATCCTTTACAATTTTTGCAGGATTTCCTACGACTACTTTTCGTTCCGGGATCACCATTTTTGCAGGCACAAAACACAAAGCGCCTATAATACAGTTATCACCGATAACAGCATCATCCATCACCACCGCGTTCATTCCCACCAACACATTTTTACCGATCGTTCCACCATGAATAATAGCGCCATGCCCGATGTGCGCCGCTTCTTTTAATAAAACAGTTGTTCCCGGAAACATGTGTACCGTACAGTTTTCCTGCACATTGCAACCGTCCTCAATGATAATTTGCCCCCAGTCGCCACGTAACGCCGCACCAGGGCCAATGTACACATCCTTACCAATGATCACATTTCCTGTAACCGTTGCATTCGGGTGTATGAACGCACTTTCGTGGATGACCGGTTTGTAACCGTTGAATTCGTATATCATTTTGGATAATAGATTTTAGATGTTGGATATTGGACTTGAACGTTTTATAAATTTTGCAATAGATACTGAAATATTAATTTAGCCTAAATTGAATTTGCAGTTTTAAACGCAGCAAGTTCAACATCTAAGATCCAACAACTAACATCTCTCTATGATCACCGCGTACCCCTGCCCTACACCGATACACATTGTTACCAATGCATAGCGCTTATTTTGTTCCTGTAATTCAATAGCAGCTGTATTTAAAATACGTGCGCCACTCATTCCCAAAGGATGTCCCAGTGCAATCGCACCGCCATTCGGATTGATACGCGGATCATTATCTGCCAATCCCCAGGCGCGTGTAACCGCCAATGCCTGTGCGGCAAATGCTTCATTCAATTCAATAATGTCCATGTCTTTCATGGTAAGCCCGGCACGTTTTAATGCCATGTTACCCGCTTCTACCGGGCCAATCCCCATGATGCGTGGCTCTACACCCGCAACACCGCTGGCAATGATTTTTGCTTTCGGTTTTAAATTGTATTTTTTCACCGCTTCATCCGAAGCCAGCAAAATCGCGGCAGCACCATCATTCAGGCCGGCAGCATTTCCGGCAGTAACGGTTCCACCTTCTTTTTTAAATGCGCCTTTCAATTTTGACAAACCTTCCAGCGTGCTGTCCGGACGCATAAATTCATCTTTATCAAAAATTTTCGGGTCGCCTTTTTTCTGCGGGATCTCCACCGCAACAATTTCTTTTGCAAACCGTCCTTTTGCCTGTGCTGCCGCTGCTTTTTGCTGGCTCCACAACGCAAATTTATCCTGGTCTTCCCTGCTCACCTTATCTCTTTCAGCAAGGTTTTCCGCCGTATCACCCATGGCATCCACGCCATACATTTCTTTCATTTTCGGATTGATGAATCTCCAGCCAAAAGATGAATCAAACAATTGCTGGTCGCGGCCAAACGGTGCTGCCGCTTTCGACATCACCCAGGGGCCGCGCGTCATATTCTCCACACCACCCGCAATCATTAAATCGCCTTCACCTACCATAATACTCCTGGCTGCCGCCATTGACGCCGATAATCCCGAAGCACACAAACGGTTCACTGTTTCACCCGGAACCTGGTAAGGCAAACCAGCCAGCAACAGCGCCATACGCGCTACGTTGCGGTT
>OLLL01000157.1_pt1 | contig 47883 bp, 41 predicted proteins | sample 1604541 | NCBI WGS metagenome assembly OLLL01 (sample SAMEA104055722, study PRJEB20765) | soil metagenome | isolation source: soil
GAAGAAACCATTACTCCTGTTCACATTATAAAGCTGGACGTTTTCAAAAGCACATTTTCGCAATTGCACTTCGATTATGAGCGTTACAATGGTAAAAGAGGTGCTGTAGAATTTGGCTTAAGTTTTTTTTACAGGAATCCGGCATTGGTTTCCATAGATGAGGGAGGCATGCACAGGCATAATTTGTACGCGTTCCAATATACGGGATATGGTTTCGAACTGAAGAGGAAATTTTATTTTCCCGGAAAACATGTATATAAATACCTGGCACCCGAACTTTCCGCAAAATATAAATATTTTAACGACAAGGATGTGCTGCTTTATGGTGATCGGGAATCATCTGAAGCCGACTGGAACGTTGTATCCCGCCAGATGTACCAGGCTGGATTAAATATCGTTGTGGGAATAATATCAAAACCTCATAAAGGCGTTATTTTGGATTTTAATGCAGGTGCAGGAATTGGTTACGTGGATGTAAACACACAGATTACTAATTACCGGCATTATTATGACGCTCAAATTGCCGGTCGTGATGCGTATACGGTTTTGCAGCTGCAATTAAGCGCCAAGCTTTGTTTTGGGTTTAACGGAAAAACAAAAAAAGCGTAGCTCCTATTTCCTGATCGATTCCTTCACTTTTATAAACTTAGGGTCCGATTGCAGCATATTAAATGCGCTATCGCTTTCCAACCGTTTTACATCTGTAAAACCATTTTTAACAGATTCATTCAAGGCTTTGATTGCAGCATCGCCGTCAGCTTGTTTCGCCTTGATCTCCGCCATCAAATAATCCGCTTCTGTATTTTTAGGATCCACCAGCTTGTACAGTTTGCAATAATATTCCGCTGCAATCACATTGTTTTGTTTTAACATGCCATTTGTCTGCATATAACAAACCAGGCTTAAATAACTTAAAACACGTTCCTCTACTGCTACTTCATCTTTATCTTTTCCTGTTTTTATTTTTTGATTTACGGATGCAATATCCTTTACCCACCACTCATAATTTTGTGTCTGGAGTGCATCCATGTAGCTGCCTTTCATTTTTTCTTCCCTGCTCCATGCCAGTTCATTCAGTTTTAACTGGTGATCCACAGCAGCGCTTGTTTTTAATTTTTTATAGGCATCATAAAACAAAGTGAGATTATCCAGCTTCTCGTAAAAATTAATGTCTTTACGGCACAGTTCATAGGCTTCGTATTCTTTGTTTTCTTTTAACAATGCATTCAGCTTATTTGTTTCGGTTTTAAGCCCGGCTTGAATCATTGCATCATTTTTTGTAGTTGGATTTTTTCGCATGTTATCCAGCTCTTCCCATACAAATGCTTCTTCCATGACAGTCATTGGCGGCCATTCATGTTTTCCTTCAAAACTAATAACGGCATGCTTTACATCATGGCCTGCCAGGTCCACTAAATCGTATTTGTGCATTTCAGTATAATTAAAATCAGCATCACCAGCTATTCCGAAAAATGTATAATTATTGCGTGGGTTCATGGCGTTTACCGCCGGATTGGCAGCGCCGCAGCAGATCACCCCTGCAACATAACCGTTTGCAATTGTAAGCGCATTTGCCACGCGTGCGCCACCGGAAAATCCCATTAAATAAACACGATGTTCGTCAATGGCAAGGCGGTTTTTGGTATCGCTGAAAAGTGTGGCGGCAATGGCTTGCGATTGTTCCCAGGAAGTACCGTTTTGTGAATTGTTGGAACCTACGATGATGTACCCGTATTTTTCTGCCAGGTCTTTGTAATCTGCAACCGGTAGTTTTCCGGTTCCGTGTGCATCAAACGCATAAATGATGGGATATGTTTTTTTTAGATCATATCCTTTTGGGAGATACATGGCGAAGCTTTGTGAAGTATCGCTTTTGCAATTCACTTTATCGATCACCTGCCCGGTTGGGAAGGTTTCTAAAACGATTGCGGGCGTTTCCTTATTTTGCTGATCTTTTGCCGCTGTTTTGTCAGGGTGTGACGAGCAGGCCTGGAAGGCAAATCCTGCAAATAAAATAAAAAAAGTGTTGACTATTTTCATGTTAAATGATCTTATAATTTTTATACTCCCCGATTTTCCAGCCGAATTTTTTCTCGATGAAAAGAAGGAACTTTAATTTTAATGTTAATTTTTTTTGTGTCGGATCAAAGGAAAATTTCCAGTTCATCTGGTTGATCCGCTGCTGCATGATCTGCGGATGTGTTCCCTTGAATTTTGCAAGCGAATCAATTTGTGAATAGTCGAATTCATTTACATCCGGAATGTTTTTTTTCATCCAGGAATCATCGTGCCACAGCTTGTTAAAGCTTTGTTGTTTAGCCTGCTGCGCTTCAGGTGGCTTTACCCAGCCGTAATGATATACTGATGCATCGATCTGTTTCACATTTAATTTTTCGCCATTTTTCCGGAATCCCTGCGCATCCTTGTAGGAAGTGATTGCTTTGTTGTTCCGTACCAATCGGATTTCTTTCCGGTACCACTGCCGTGAATCGCCTGTAAAATCATACGATCCGTAAAAATGCGTGTAGTTGAACAATAATCCATCTACCTCTTTATCATCCTTGTATTTTTCCATCGCGGCTTTTATCACTGGCAAATATTTTTCATGGATCACTTCATCACCCTGGATGTAAAAACACCAGTCGCTATCCGCTGAAATCCCTGCAAATGCTTTGTTGGTTTCATCTGCCAGTACCTTGCCTCCTTCGCGCAAACGATCATCCCAAATAGTTTCAATAATTTTTATTTTCGGAGAACTAATGGAGCGTATCAATTGTAGCGTATCATCCTCCGATTGCCCAACGGCAACTACCACTTCATCGCAGAGCGGTAAAATGGAGCTGATCGCTTCCACGATGGGATAATCGTATTTGATGGCATTGCGAACAATGGTGAAACCGCTTACTTTCATTTATATATTTTTTGCGTTATCCGCGTTCTGTCATTAAAATAATCCTTCCAGCAAATCGTCCTCTACAATATTCGGCAAGGTTACTCTCAAGCTCGGCGTCCTGTCCATTTCGCGTTTGATCGCAAACAATGCCTCTTCATTCCGTGCCCAGCTTCTGCGCGCAATTCCGTTGTTTACATCCCAAAATAGCATCGATCTTAATCTTCTGTCACTATCGGCGCTGCCATCCAGCACCATCCCAAAACCTCCGTTGATCACTTCGCCCCAGCCAACACCACCGCCATTGTGCAGCGAGATCCAGGTAGCACCGCGAAAACCATCGCCTACAAAATTTTGTACTGCCATATCTGCTGTAAAGCTGGAGCCATCATAAATATTGGATGTTTCGCGGTAAGGCGAATCCGTCCCCGATACATCGTGATGATCGCGGCCCAATACTACAGGAGCTGATATTTTTCCGGATTTGATCGCTGCATTAAATGCTTCCGCGATCTTTACCCGTGCTTCTGAATCGGCATATAAAATGCGTGCTTGAGAGCCTACAACTAAATTATTCTGCATCGCATCCCTGATCCAGGTCATGTTATCGCTCAATTGTTGTTTGATCTCTGCAGGAGCCGTTTTGTACATTTCCTGCAACACGTCAAATGCCAGCTGGTCAGTGATGGCAAGGTCTTTCGGATCGCAGGAGGTGCATACCCAACGGAAAGGGCCAAAGCCGTAATCAAAACACATGGGCCCTAAAATATCCTGTACGTATGAATTGTATTTGAAGGTGCCGTCCGCTTTTACAATATCAGCGCCGGCGCGCGAAGCTTCCAGTAAAAAAGCATTTCCATAATCGAAAAAATACATTCCTTTTGCAGCAAGCGTATTTACCGCATTGGCATGACGCACTAATGTTTTCTGAACTGCTTTTTTGAATTGTGCCGGATCCTTCGCCATCATTTCGTTCGATTGCTCGTACGATAATCCCGCAGGATAATAACCACCCGCCCACGGATTGTGCAGCGATGATTGGTCGGTGCCGATGTCGACATTCATTTTTTCAGCCACCAGGCGTTCCCACAAATCAACCACATTTCCCTGGTAAGCAATGGAAACAGCTTCTCTGGCGATCTGTGCTTTTTTAATGCGTTCCATTAATTGCGCCAGGTCATCGAACACTTCATCCACCCAACCTTGCGTGTGGCGTGTTTTTGTAGCCTTTGGGTTGATCTCGGCAACGACCGAGATCAAGCCCGAAATTTTTCCTGCCTTTGGCTGTGCGCCACTCATACCGCCTAATCCACAGGTGACAAATAATTTACCGCGCCTGTCATTTTCGTCTTTCGAAATTTTACGCGCAGCATTCATTACCGTGATCGTGGTGCCGTGTACAATGCCCTGCGGGCCAATGTACATGTAGGAACCCGCAGTCATTTGTCCGTATTGTGTTACGCCCAGTGCATTAAATTTTTCCCAATCATCGGGTTTGCTGTAATTGGGGATCATCATACCATTGGTGATCACTACACGCGGTGCATCTTTATGTGATGGGAACAAGCCCATCGGGTGGCCGGAATACATGGCAAGGGTTTGCTCGTCGGTCATCTCCGCAAGGTATTTCACGGTCAGTAAATACTGCGCCCAGTTTTGGAATACTGCTCCGTTGCCGCCATAAGTGATCAATTCGTGTGGATGCTGTGCCACAGCATAATCCAGGTTGTTTTGCAGCATCAGCATGATGGCCGCTGCCTGCTTGGATTGGTGGGGGTATTCGTTGATGTGCCGCGCATGGATCTTATAATCGGGGCGAAAGCGGTACATGTAAATGCGGCCGTATTCCTTTAATTCGTTTGCAAATTCTTTCGAAAGAACTGCATGGTGCTTTTTATCAAAATAGCGCAATGCATTGCGGATCGCCAGTTTTTTTTCTTCTTTCGTCAGGATGTCTTTCCGTTTTGGCGCATGGTTAATGCTGGTGTCGTAAGTTTTTACCGCAGGCAATTCGTCCGGGATACCTTGTAAAATTTGTTCTTTAAAATTCATATGTTTTTGATCTTGTCAGTTCCTGTAACTATTAAGGGCATCTTCAAATTTTCAAATCCGGATATTTTCAAATTATTTTTTCACAATCCGTCCTTTTGTTTTATCAAATCCATACGGACAATGTTTGCAACCATTTTGGCAGCAATAACCACGTTTCAGATGGTATTTTTCCGTGAAAACGATGTAACCGTCCTCATTGTAATAAAACTCATCCGGTTCCAGCTTGCTGTGTTTTGAAAATCCGTCCATTGTAGCTGCAAATTTAATATTTTTACGCAATGCAGGATCAAACTTTTGATATTCCACTTCAGCCTATTACCGATGAAATTACCTGTAAATACGGTGTAAACCTGTATGTATTGCGACTGGATCAAAACCATCCTTCGATCAGCGGGAACAAGCTGTTCAAGCTCAGGTACAATCTGCAGGAAGCCCGGAAACAGGACAAACAACGCATTCTTACATTTGGCGGCGCATTCTCCAATCACATTGCGGCAACAGCTGCTGCCGGCAGGGAATACGGCTTTGAAACCATTGGTATTATCCGCGGTGATCAAACGGAGCAGATGAATCACACATTAGCATTTGCAACGTCACAAGGAATGAAGCTCCATTTTATTTCGCGGGAGCTTTACCGCCAAAAAGATGATCTTGCTTTCAGGAGTGTATTGGAACAATCGCTCGGATTGAACTTGTCAGATACATACATCATCCCGGAAGGAGGCGCTAATGCTTTGGGAATAAAGGGATGTTCGGAAATAACGAAACATATTCGCATCCCGTTTGACCGGATCTGTTGTGCCTGCGGAACCGGGACCACGCTGGCGGGGATCATTCTTTCATTAAAGGAAAATCAGCAGGCACTGGGTTTCCAGGTATTGAAAGGGGAGAATTATATGAGAAACGAAGTACAGCGCTGGTTGTCGGAATTTAACGCGGCGCAACAAAACTGGGAAATTGCCGAAGACTATCATTTTGGCGGTTATGCCAAACCAAAACCGGAATTACTAAGCTTCATGCAGGATTTTGAAAGCATGCATCACATTCCGCTGGATTTTATTTACACCGGTAAAATGATGTACGGGATTTATGATCTGATGAAAAAAGGAGCGTTTAAAATTGGAGAACCGATTGTGGCGGTGCATACGGGAGGCTTGCAGGGGAATGCGGGGATTTTATGAAAAAAAATAATTATTCTTTATACAAGTATGACGTCAATAAGGGTTTCTGAAACAATTGAATATTTAAAGAAGAATATTCGCATTCTAGGTCAGGAAGAAATTGACCTTTTTTCTGAAATGGACAATAGCGGAACTATCAATAATGTATTAATAGGGATTGAACGTGAGGTTTATACGGTAATGCTTTTAGATGAAAATCAACTTCTTTATCAATTAATATATATTTGTTTTAAAGATGGAAAGCCAACTGGTTTTCTAATTAAGCTCAATGCTAGACTTGAAAATAGAGACGATATATTATCTTGTTTTTCAAAATTTATATCTGAAAAATATTCACATATAGATATTATAAATGCTTATAATACTTATCAAAAATACACTAGATCAATGTTGGAAAAGTTACAAATTTATACTTATACAAATCATGAGATTGAAAAATATAGGGGCCGTGGCGTAGAATTAATAATTCCATTTTCACATAGAGAGCCAATCTATTTAATGTTTATTAAGAGGCATAATATCTATAGACAATTTTTTGAGACAACTAATTTATCACAATCGGATTTATTTCCTTGCTTCGTGTATTTGATACTGCATAATAATGGAAATGTTAAAATAGGAAGAAGCAAGAACCCGATTGCAAGAGAAAAAACCTTGCAATCGGAAGATCCCGAATTATCTCTGTTAGCTTACTGGAATTGTCCAAGTGCCATTGAAAAAGAACTGCATCTAAAATTTAAAACAAAACGCAAACGTGGCGAATGGTTTAATCTTCAACCTGAAGATTTAAAAAATATAAAAGAATATTTATCTGTTTATAAATGTTACATAGTATAGTTATGGTAACATTTATCTTGTTCTAAATATTTTTGTTCGTAGTATTAATTTATTTTGATTTTGAATGGGGGTGTAACATAACTTTTCAGAGTCTGCAAATGCTGAAAGTTGTTCTTTTGAAATTTCTGCAATACTACAACCTTTATCTTTGCTTATTTTCTCCATATTGTTTTTCAATTTTACGAAACCAGAAAAGTAAGAACTATCATCTGCTTGAAAACGCTCAACATTATCTTTAAAAAGTAACCAATATCTTTCTATATAATAAGAATAAGTCTCCCAAATAAATTTTTCTTCAATCATTTCATTGCTGCAAAATAGATTAATATTTTCGAAAAATGAAAGTATGGCTTCTTCGTCAACATTTATAGTTGTTTTTAAACGATCCTCGCAAGCTTTTCTTCTTGCTCTTCTCATTCTTGTAGACCACCATTGTTCATTAAGGTCATTTAGAATAGCAACGATATTAATATTTATTTGACCTTTTAACTGTTCATTTTGAATTTCTATCTGTCTATTTTGAATTTTTATTTGTTCGTTCAGAATACTGTTTTGTCTGTTTTGTGTTCTTAATTGACGAATAATGGCTATAAATGTAAATACATAAACCACGAACTGCATCATAGTCCAAAACCAAGAAGACTTTTCGCCAATTATTTGTACTATTATAAATGATATATGATTAGTCATTTTTAATTTTTCAGATATAATTCTTTGTGCGAAGCAATATGCATTTTCTGAATAGGGCGTGTTCCCCATTGTTCATTTACTGAAACGGCAGTAATTTTAACAGTTACTTGTACGCCCGTTACAGCATTATCATTACTTAAACAAACAAATAAATTATTGCCTCTTAATGGTGATGACATTCTAGAGAAATCATTTAAAACTTTTCCTTTTTTATAATAAGAATATGCTTGATTTGCTTGCCAAAGAGCTGCATTGTTTACATCAGTAATGCAGAAATCAATATCTTCTCCTGATTGCAATTGTGCGATATAAGAACTTCCTCCTAACGCTAAAGCTGCTAAAGGGCCATAGCCGGGGATCTTTGTTACTATTGGACCTGCATTTTTAGCAAGTAAAGCCGTTGCCTTTTCGAATGCCTGCTGTCCTCCCTGATCGACTCCAATATAATAACTCCATGAAATAGTATTAGTGGGCAAAGAAAAATTAAAAGATGTTTTATTGCCTTCTACGTTTCCTATTGAATGAACTTTTGCAACCTGATTTGTTATATTATTAATTATAGTGTCTGCTCTTATTAAATATTTTTGCTGCTCTGTTGTGTAGGTTGTATCATAAACCATTTTGGAATAGACATCCGTGTTGAAATTCTTGCTAGCATCGCTTTCTGGAATACGCTGTATTTTGAATTTGCATACTCGACCTGTAATAGCTGAATTTGAAAATCGAAACTTGTATATACCTGTTTGAGTAATATTTATTTTTTTGTTTTCAATTTTTATTGTTTTATAATCCATAAATTTTGAAGAAGAAGGAAGCTCAGTAATTTCCAATTCTTTTAATTCTTTACCATTAACTTCTGAAAAATTAAAAATCATTTGATCCCCTTCTTTAAACCCGTAGTAAAAAATTTCTTCTCCTAAACCAGAAATTTTAAGTGTTGATTCTGCCACATCAATGGGAGTTTGTGCTAAACTTTGAAATGAGGATGCTACTATAATAAAAAATAAATAAATTTTCTGTTTGAAGAATTTGTTCATAAAATGATCGGATGTTTGGTTAGTTAATTTATTTATGGTTAGTTAATTTTTGTCAACAAGTGCTCACAACTCCAACTCCTCCACCGCTTTATCAAAACCTTCCTTCATCTCATTCACCTCCGTAAACGCTTCCCTAATCAGCATGTTCTTTTTACGGTTATGCCCTAAAAGGATCGTAAATGCAAGCAGCGGCAAAGAAAGCAGCAATAAAAAAACTTTCATCCACTGCATCATCAGGGTAAAATCCTCGCTGTTTGCATTGCCTGTATTGCTGATATAATGATTGGCATCGGTTGGCATCACGGCAATTTTAACGATGATCACCGCAAATACGATGTACAAAATTGTTTCGATAAACATCGAAAACCATTTCCGTAAATGATAAGCAAAAAGAGTGGAATTCAGGATCTCATGCAATTGATTGATGCGCTGTCCCTGGTATAAAAAATAACCGCGCACTTCATGTTTTAAATTGTCTGTAGATGTTTCCATTTTGCTGGTGTTTTAAATTTTAGTTTTTGAGCTCGTTGACAATAATTGATATTGTCAAATCTATATCTTTCAATAACTAAAATCATCCGTAAATACACGGTATTTTCAGTACCCGTAAAAATACGGTGTTACACCCGTAAATTTACCCACGCGCTTTTTTATGGAACTTCTTTTTAAATGCCTCCAGCTCTTTGATCGTTTTGATCGTTTCCTTCGGTGCTGTTGGATCCTCCATCTCAATTTCAATCAGGTTACCGTCCAGTAATTCCCCTTTCAGGAAATTGAACAATATATTTGAAATGCTTGTTAATTCCAACCGTTTGAGGTCCTGGAATATCGTAATGCTGAGTGGTGTTATTCCCATAATCGTTTTTTAATACAAAACGCGTAAACTTCCGTCATTAAAGTCGCATTTCAATGGACACTTTTTAAGCTCTGGGACAATTTTTGCTTTTATTAAAAATAATTAGCTGTATGTATTGTTCTTGTTGGTTTTTTTGCTAGTCATTGTAAAAATAAAAATGCTTTTTTGTAATAAATAAAAATTGGTATTGCCATGCAACAATTTTTTAAATTTTCTTTATTGCTTTGTGTTTAATACAGGGTAGGATATTTTTTATAAACTATTTCCCGAAACTATTTTTGGACAAATATTTATGTTCAGGACATGTCACAAAATTTATTATAATTTATATGTTTAGCGTTTAATTGAATTTTAAAAGTCAATAATTAGTTGATTTAAAATCGGCTGATCTGTGGCAACCTCAATTAAATTTTGTAAATTAGTACAGTAAACACAATTTCTCCTCCATTTTATTTTGCACCTAATACACTATAAAATGAAAAAGAATTATTTATTGTTCATCGCAACGTTTATTGCATTGCAAACGCTGGCACAAACTGTTACTATTAACGTAGATGCCAATTCCGGCAGAAAACCCATTTCGCCATATATTTATGGGAAAAACAACAATCTTTCCGATGATCCCGGCTCACCCGTTTCTACTGCCGGTTTAAAATTAATGCGCGATGCAGGATTGCGTTTCACACGCGAGAATGGCGGTAACAACGATAGTAAATACAACTGGCGCTTAAAGCTAACCTGTCACCCTGATTGGTACAATAATATTTATCCCAGCAACTGGGATTACGTTGCAAAAATACTGCAGGATAGTTTGGCTGGCGTGCAGGCACAGTTCGGTTTTCAGCTCATCGGAAAAGCAGCGTCCAATACCGCAAATAATTTTAATGATTATGCGTACAACGGTTCCGCCTGGTGGAGCGGTACGCAGCAAAACCTTGCCGGTGGAGGGATCCCTAACGGTGCAGGAGGAAGTGCTGCCAGCGTTAATGGCAATCCTAATTTATACCTGGAGAACTGGCCTGCCGATTCAACCGTTGGTATTCTGGATCATTGGTTCGGAAGCGCCGGTTTAAGCTACAATTCAAACGTGCTCAAATACTGGAGTATGGACAATGAACCCGATATCTGGTATGGTACGCACGATGATGTAATGCCCACCGAACCAACTGCTGAAGCATTCATGCAATTGTATTTTGCCGTTGCAAAAAAAGCGCGTGCAAAATTTGCGGGCGTTAAATTAACAGGCCCTGTGCCTGCATCCGAATGGCAATGGTATTCCTGGAACAATGCGAAAATTACCGGTGCAGATGGGTTGCAATATACCTGGCTCGAATTTTTTATCAAGCGCGTTTCGGAAGAGGAAGCAGCAACCGGTATCCGGTTGCTCGATGTCATCGACATTCACAGCTACCCGAATGAAACCAGCAATGCCGATATCGTACAATTGCACCGTATCTATTTTGATACAACCTATTCCTATCCCGGCTCCAATGGCGTAAAAACAACAGCCGCTTCAGGATGGGATAATTCAATTACGCAGGAGTATGTGTTCGGGCGCTGCAACCGCTGGCTCGATCACTACATGGGGCCCAACCATGGTGTAAAACTGGCTGTTTCCGAATATGGATTTACAAACAACAATGCCAATGTTACGTCGGTGAGTTACGGTTCCGTACTCGGTACATTTGCAGATAATGGTGTCGAGCTTTTTTCGCCATGGTATTGGTATCCCGGTATGTGGGAAACATTGCATTTGTTCAGCCGTTACGGGAAAAACACCCGTGTTGCTTCCGTTTCCACAGATGAAACATCCGTTTCGGGATATTCATCCATAAATACTGCCAACGATTCACTCACCGTGATCCTTGTCAACCGGTCTTTGTCAGCCTCTAAAACAGTGACACTCAACGTAAGTAATTTCACAGTCCCAAATGGAACGTACACCACCAAACAATTAAAATCGTTGCCAGCCACCGAAACATTTGTATCGGCAACTTCCAATGCCCTGCTTGCCGGAACCGCATCCGTTTCTGCTAATTCACTCACCCTCACGTTGCCCGCTTTATCTACTACTGCTGTGATACTGAAAGGAGTGGGGACAGCTACCGGCATAGCTGATGCAACCCAGCAAAGCATGAATGTAAAATTGTATCCGAACCCGGCAACCCAAAACGCATTCATTGATTTAGGAACCGAGAAAGTACAGGATCTTAAAATCGAAATATATACCACACTCGGCCAATTGATTTATTCAAAAGAGTACACAGGATCAAATCCAGGAAGCATCGAGATCCCCAGCGCCGGTTTTAATAAAGGCATCTATCTCGTCAGCCTCAGTTCTGCCAACGGAAAAAAATGGAGCACAAGATTGCTGAAAATGTAAAGAATGTTTGCTGTGCATCGGAATGCAGATCAAAAATGATTTTTATGATATAGAAAAAGATCGCCTGTGGCGTTTATGATTTATTATGATTTGATTGTAGTGCAAATCAAAACGCTTGACACACAGCAAAAAATCACAATTAAAAAACGAACTCACCCGGGCGGACGTTTTTGATCTTGTTTAGTGATAGCGGGAATAATTGCCCGCGGTGTTATGTTGTGTGGAAAAAGTTTAAATATTTTCCAATTAAGGGAAAATAACCAATTGGCAATTATTAACCGCGGTTGTCATTCCACGCCAGTGGAAAGACAAATCGCCTTACAAGATCGAAAGGCTTTTTGGTTACTTTTTGGCCGCCAAAAAGTGACAAGTAAAATTTTTTCATCTAAAAAGAGGCCAGCATTAACACCCCATTGTTAGAAATTCCATCAACTCCCGCAAAATCCCCCTGAAAAATATCGGTATGTTTGCATCAATGAAAAGGCCCGTTTATTTCATTCTCTTATTCCTCTTCACCAGCGTCATCAGCTTTGCACAACCAGCAGAGCCCAAAATGACGCCCGAAAAATACATCGAGAATTTTAAAGACGAAGCCATTAAGGAAATGCTCATGTACAATATCCCGGCAAGCATTACGCTCGCTCAGGGAATGCTCGAAAGCGGTAATGGCAATAGTGACCTGGCCGTGTATGCCAACAATCATTTCGGAATAAAATGCCACAACGAATGGAGCGGTGCCACCTACACCAAAGACGATGATGCAAAAGATGAATGTTTCCGCAAATACCCTTCCGTGCTGGATTCCTACACCGATCATTCCGAATTTTTAAAAAGCCGGCCGCGTTATGCCCCTTTATTCGAGCTGAAAAGCAACGATTACAAAGGCTGGGCCGAAGGATTGAAACAAGCCGGTTACGCCACCGATCCACGCTATACCAAACGCCTGCTGGAGTTGATCGAAACTTACAAGCTCTACAATTACGACCAGATCCAAAGCATGCCCAATATTTCAGTTGCAGCAATGCGGCCTTCCACACCAGATAAGATTGAAGCGCGTGAGATCCTTCGTTTCCGCCTGATCAAATACATTATTGTACAACCCGGCGATTCCTATTATAAGATTGCACACGATACGCAAAAAGACCTGTGGCAATTATATAAATACAACGATCTTGAGCCAAATGATAAACTCGTTGCCGGACAAAAATTATACCTACAGCCAAAGCGCAACAAAGCAAAAGAACCTTTTCACACCGTAAAAAAAGGTGATACAATGAAGTCGGTTTCGCAGTTGCATGGCATCAAGCTAAAAAAGCTCTACAAAAAAAACAATATGAAACCCGGACAGGAACCCAAACCCGGTGATAAATTATATTTAAGAACAAACAAACCCGAAGACGGGAATTAGTTTACAGATAGCGCCCGCCTTAACGATTCGGGCAGGAACAGAAAGGAAGCTACGGATCTGTGTGTTGAAAAATGCCTGTTCCGTACAACATCCAACAGATTAATATGAAGTAGGGCTAATTTCAATTTGTGTGACCAGCCATTTTTAGAAAAATAAAGCATCTGTTTTTTTGCGTCTTCACGACTTTGTGGCAAAAAAAATGCCCCAAAGGAGCTATACAGCTATCTGTATCAATGAAAAAACAGATACGAAACAAAGATCGCAGCTACCACTCCCGCCAGGTCTGCAATTAAACCGGCAGTAACAGCATAACGCGTTTTCCGGATCCCCACCGCGCCAAAATACAAGGCGACAATATAAAATGTAGTATCGGCTGCGCCCTGGAACACACACGACAATCTGCCAACAAAAGAATCGACGCCATGCAGATCCATCGCCGTAATCATCATTCCTTTGGAACCGCTTCCGCTTAATGGTTTCATAAAAGCAGTAGGCAATGCCGGCACAAAATCCGTATTAACGCCCAGTAAATGGAAAAAATATCCTGCTGCTTTTTCCATATAATCCAACGCACCCGATGCGCGGAAAACGGCAATTCCCACAAGCATCCCCACCAGGTAAGGAATGATTTTTACAATTGTTTCGAACCCCGATTTAGCGCCTTCAATAAAAGTTTCGTACACATTTATTTTTTTGCGTACAGCGCCTAAAATAAAGGCCACAATGATTGTGTACAGCATCACATTCGCGATCACATTTGAAGCCACCGAAACCTGTTCGTGTGATAATGTGCTGAAGTACCAGATGATTCCGCCTACTGCAGCGCTCAATCCAATGATCCAGGAAAGAAATACTGCATTAAAAATATTGATTCGCTGCCAGATAGCAACTGTTAAAATCCCGATCAGCGTAGAGCAATAGGTGGCGATCAAAATTGGGATGAATACATCGGTGGGGTTAGCTGCTTTTTGTACGGAGCGTTGCGCAATGATCGAAAGCGGGATCAATGTAAATCCCGCTGTATTCAATACCAAAAACATGATCTGCGCATTCGATGCCTTGTCCTTCTCCGGATTTAATTCCTGCATGCTTTCCATGGCCCGCAATCCCATTGGCGTTGCAGCATTTCCCAAACCCAGCATGTTTGCCGAAAAATTCATGATGATCTGTCCGTTTGCCGGATGATTTTTTGGGATCCCAGGAAATAATTTACTGAAAAACGGGCCTACGATGCGCGCTAAAAAATTGATCGCGCCTGCTTTTTCGCCGATGTTCATCAGGCCCATCCACAAGATAGTAACACCTGCCAGGGGCAACGAAACATCCATCACCGCGGCTTTCGACGAGGTAAATGTGGCATCCACCAGCGCCTTGAAAATTTCCGTATTACCATGGAAGATCAGCTTGTAAAGTGCAATAATAAAAGCAACCAGGAAAAAACCGATCCAGATAAAATTTAAAGCCATGTGTTTATTTTTTTAGTAATCTGCAAAAATTTGATAAAAGCTGTAATCCGTTCTTTCCCGAAACTTCAGGATGAAATTGCACGCCGAATAAATCGCGTTCCCGGTGTTTCATTGCTTCTACTTCATACTCCGGCGATGAAGCCTGCTTTATAAAAGCTGCAGGGAGTGTAATTCCTTCCGTATGATCTTCCATCATTGTTGTTGTATTGCCAAAGTCTTCAAACAAATTATCCCTATCAATAATAATAAGCTGTGTTTCTTTTCGCACTTCCACACCTTTATATACACTCGCTCCAAATAACAAACCCAACAGCTGGTGTCCGAAACAAATGCCCAGTACCGGTACATTCACAGTTTTCAAAAAAGAATAAGGAATTGTATAAATACCAACATCCGTCTCTGTTAGCAGGATAGGGGCGCCGCTCAAAATAATACCGCTGGCTTTTTTCAGATCGATTTGTTCCGGGTTTGCACCACTCACTATTACAGATGCAATTCCCAACTCCGTTAAGCATGCTGCGATCTGCCCCGTTTTTGTACTCCCGAAATTAGCAATGTATACCATCTCCCGATTTTAAACGAATGTACCAAATATCTTTCCGTTTAAAAACGCCAATAAACAAAGGTTTTGCACACAGTAATTCACATTACAGTATCAAGTACTATATGTATGAAGCATAAATAAACACCCCGGGTTGTATTTGCCTTATGTGATTGAAAAAGCACAGCATTCGCCGGTTCTTTTGATTCTTTTGTTTTCTTTTGTGGTTCAAAAACACCCGGTACTGCGCCTCTGCGGGAAACAATACGTACAGTATTCACCCAACCTCTGCGTCTCTGCGAGAGATTATGTACAGCATTCCACCAGCTCACATTCAGCCTTTGCGATCTTTGCGCCTTTGCGAGGAAAAAGCCGCGAGCCTTCAATTATCCGCTTAATTCACACCCAGCCTCCGCGTTCTCTGCGTCTCTGCGAGAAAATCTGCGAGCACACAGCACCTAAGCCGATTCGTAATATTTCATTCCTGTTCGATATCCCGTAACGGATTGTTTACCAAATGTTGATAAAATCAGCCTCCCAAATCGTGTTTTATTTCTACTTTTGAACTGCTTAAAAAAACACATCATTTAACCTTAAACCAATCAACCATTATGGGCTTTATAGCTAGTGTACAGGCACGCCAGATCTTGGATTCGCGTGGAAATCCAACAGTAGAAGTAGATGTAATTACCGACCAGGGGATCATGGGCCGGGCAGCAGTTCCTTCCGGGGCTTCCACCGGTGTGCACGAAGCAGTTGAATTGCGTGATGATGACAAAGGATATTACCTTGGAAAAGGTGTTTTAAAAGCAGTAAACAATGTAAATACCGTGATCCGGGAAGAGCTCAACGGCGTTTATATTTTCGACCAGAATGCCATCGATAAAAAAATGATCGACCTGGATGGTACTGATAATAAAGGTAGTTTGGGCGCTAATGCGATTTTAGGTGTTTCCCTTGCCTGTGCAAAAGCAGCGGCAGAAGAAGCACACCAGCCTTTGTATCGCTACATCGGCGGTGTAAATGCCAATCTGCTGCCTATCCCGATGATGAACATCATCAACGGCGGCTCTCATGCCGATAACAGCATCGATTTCCAGGAGTTTATGATCATGCCCGTTGGTGCAACAAACTTTACAGACGCCATCCGCATGGGGACCGAGGTTTTCCATCACCTTAAAAAAGTATTAAAAGACAAAGGGTATTCGACCAATGTAGGTGATGAAGGTGGATTTGCACCCAATCTTAAATCCAACGAAGAAGGAATTGAACTGGTGCTGAAAGCCATTGAAACTGCCGGTTACAAACCTGGTGAGGATATGTTCATTGCGATGGATGCGGCTTCTTCCGAATTTTATATCGAAAAAGAAAACGTTTACCATTTCAAAAAATCGAACGGAAATAAATTAAGTCCGGCCGAAATGGTGGATTATTGGGACAACTGGACCAAAAAATACCCGATCCTTTCCATTGAGGATGGATTAGCCGAAGACGATTGGGCTGGCTGGAAAATGCTGAGTGATAAGATCGGTAAAAATATACAGCTTGTAGGCGATGATCTTTTTGTGACCAATGTAAACCGCTTGCAGCAAGGGATTGATCAGGGAATTGCCAATTCCATCCTGGTAAAAGTAAACCAGATCGGTACACTTACTGAAACAATCAACGCCGTGCAATTAGCACAATCCAGTTCATACACGTCTGTAATGAGCCACCGTTCCGGCGAAACAGAAGATGCAACCATTGCCGACCTTGCCGTAGCATTAAACTGCGGACAGATCAAAACAGGTTCCGCTTCCCGTTCAGATCGTATGGCAAAATACAACCAGTTGCTCCGCATCGAAGAGCAATTGGGCGAAACAGCCCGTTATTTAGGCAAAGATTTTAAATACGTGAAGAAGAAATAACATTGAAGTAATAAGGAATTGGAGTTGGAGACGAAAGAAAACGTTGCTTAAAAACAAGTGGATGAAGTGGATTTGAGCAGTGTCAGATTCCCGTCCTGAGAGGGCTTAGGTGTGTGTACTACATAAATAACAACTATTGCAAAATGTTCATTTGTTCCAAACAAAAAATAATTTTAACCTTTTGTTTTTAATCTCATAAAAAGCATTTACCTTTCGGAAATAACGATTAAAAGATCATAATTCAGTACTAAACCATGGATTCATTAAAAGAAAAATTTGCTGCAAAGGCAGGCCCCGTAGCGGCAGAAGTAAAAAACCTCATCAAAGAAAAAGGTGATGTAAAGTTGGGCGAATACACAGTTGCACAAGTGTATCAGGGAATGAAAGGCATTGTCGGCCTGGTGACGGAAACCTCCAAGCTGGATCCTGAAGAAGGAATTCGCTTTCGCGGATACACAATTCCCGAATTGCGCGAAAAGCTTCCAAAAGCACCGGGTGGTACTGAACCATTGCCGGAAGGGATTTTTTATTTAATGTTGTTAGGCGAGCTTCCTACACAGGATGATGTGCTGAATCTTGGTAATATGTGGGCACGCAGAGCCATTGTACCGAAGCACGTATTTGATGTGCTGGATAAAATGCCTGCAGCTACACATCCGATGACGCAATTTGTAATGGCAATTATGGCCATGCAAACCGAATCATTGTTTGCCGCAGCTTACAAAAAAGGCATCAATAAAAAAGACTACTGGGATTATGTGTACGAAGATTCAATGAACCTCATCGCGCGTTTACCGCGTGTTGCAGCATACATCTACCGCAGAAAATATAGGAACGGCGTACACATCGAACCGGATCCAAAACTGGATTGGGCGGCAAACCTTGCACATATGTTAGGTTACGAAGAGTTTGACATGAAACGCCTGATGCGTATGTACATGACCATCCACGTGGATCACGAAGGCGGAAACGTATCTGCACATACCACCCACCTTGTGGGATCGGCGTTGAGCGACCCGTATTTATCCTTTGCAGCCGGAATGAACGGCCTTGCAGGCCCATTGCACGGATTGGCAAACCAGGAAGTATTAAGCTGGATCCTCGAATTGCGTGAGGAATTAGGTGGAGGCTTGCCTACTGAAAAACAAATCGAAGATTATATCAAAAAAACGCTTTCCGAAGGTAAAGTTGTGCCGGGTTACGGACACGCTGTATTGCGTAAAACCGATCCGCGTTTTGCTGCACAACAGGATTTTTATAACCGCTACATCAAACCGCAAGGCAAAGATGATTTGTGCGAGATCGTGCAAATGGTTTATAAAGTGGCTCCTCCGATTCTTGAAAGCACTGGGAAAATTAAAAATCCATGGCCGAATGTGGATGCGCACTCCGGTGTATTGTTAACACATTACGGAATGGTAGAACATGAATTTTATACCGTGTTGTTCGGGGTTTCCCGTGCATTGGGTGTTTTGGCTTCCCTGATCTGGGACAGAGCGCTGGGGCACCCGATCGAGCGTCCGGGTTCCATCACCACCGAAGGCATTAAAAAGAAAATTGCTGCCGCAGAAGCTGCAACAAAAGCATAAAGAAAAAAGGCTACCAAATCGGTAGCCTTTTTTTTGCCTCTTTTTGACATCGCAGAACTTTTATACAATACTGCTTATGCATTTTGATTTATTGTTGCGTCTTACAACTGAAAGATGATTGTAAAATATTTCATGCTTCACAAAAACATCCTGTAATACATTTCTAATCGACCAATCACGATGACAAAATTTTTCATTTCCCTTTTTCTTTCTGTTGCAATCAGCAATACATTTGCAAACAAGATCGATGATCTTAAAACCTCAGAAGATGTCGAAAACCTGATACATAGTTTGGATAAAAAGTACAAAGATTTCTCTGTTTTAGAGACCAGCTCCCTGTATTTTAATACCCTGCAACAACAAACAGCAACTGCTCTTGGAGTAAAAAACTGGCAGAAAGCAGATCTTGATAACAATGGATTGATGGATTTGTTGGTATACGGAAGGTGGAGCTCGGAGCTATATTTAATTGCCATAATGGATGATGGAAAGAAATTGAACGTTCATTCCCTTACCCAAAGCCCATTCGGTGAATTACTTTTTCCGGTAATAAAAAAGAAAGAAAAGGAAACATTGCTTGTGCTTTACAAAGGCTGTGATTATTGCAGAGGTAAGGAGAATAAAATCACAGATACGATCCCACTCATCTACAAATTCAATGATTTTATTGAACAGAATGCAGTAGCATCTCCATACAGGATCGATAAAATAAAATTTTCTACAACTGCCTGTTTCGGCACATGTCCCGTGTTTGAGCTGGAAATTAATGCCAATCGCACAGCAAAATACAATGCCATTGAATATAATGAAGATCAGAAAGGAACATTCACCGCGAAGATCGATACTGCAAATTATAATTCAATAATTCAGCTGCTCGATTATGTGGATTTCCCAGGGCTTAAAAATAATTATGCAGTTGGTTGGACCGACTATCCTACCTGCAATATGGAGATTACATACGATAACGGACAGGTGAAAAAAATCGAAGATTATGGCGAGCAGGGTACTTATGGTTTGAGTATGATCTATGCAAAATTTTTTTCGTTAAGGGATAATCAAAAATGGAAGAAATATTAAGCAAATCACATAAAAACAATTTCTTTCAAATCAAACTCCTTTATTTCCCCCGAATGAAGTTCTACCTGTAATTTTCCCATGTCGGAAACACTTACAATTTTTCCTTCAAACGCTTCATCGTTTGAAATATATGTTTTCCATTCATTCAATTGATACAAACGCTGCAAATAATGAAGATGAAGATTCTCCCGTTTGTTGGCCTTTAATTGCAAATAACGGGCTTCTATGAATTCGCACAAGCGCTCAACCGTTTCTGGCAGTTCAAATTCTTTTTTTGTGATCTTCTTTAAAGAAGTCGCATGAAGATCCCCGAAATTTTCCTGGTTAATATTCAACCCGATCCCAACCACAGAATGCTGAATATGATTCTCCCGGATGGTATTTTCGATTAAGATCCCGCCTGCCTTTTTTCCATCGATGTAAATATCATTTGGCCATTTTACCTTGACTTCCGCTTCCGAACCAGCCTTTTTGAGGTTTTCTGCCATTAAGTCAGCCACCGCCAGCGAGGTGATTTTTGTAAGTAAAAACTGCTCCCCGGCGTGTAAAAATAATGGGTTTAATATAAGGCTGAAAGCCACATTTTTAGAGGGTTCGCTTTGCCAGGTATTGCCTCTTTGCCCACGTCCGTTTGTTTGTTCGAAAGTGTAGATAATTGTCCCTTCAACCGGACTAATTTGTCGCAACATTTCAGTGGCATAACTGTTGGTAGAATTAACTGCAGTCAGATAAACGGCATTTTGCCCTATAAATAATGTTTTCATAGGTAATTGTTGGGAAAGATTTGACTATTTTTGTGGCTACTCATTTTAACAAGAACAAAAGTATAAAGATATATTAACATTAATGGCTAAAACAACCAAAAAGGCTCCTGCTAAAACGGTAAAAAAAACAGCTGCTAAAGCAGCTCCGAAAACAGTAAAAAAAGCAGCAAAAAAATCTCCTGCTAAAGCAGTGAAAAAAATAACAGTAAAAAAAATTGCTCCTAAAAAAGCTACTACTCCTAAAAAAGCAACTACTGCTAAAAAAACAATTGTTAAAAAAGCTCCTGCTAAAACAGTAAAAAAAGCAGCTCCTAAAAAAATTGCAATCACCAAAACAGCTCCTAAAACAGCGGTAAAAAAAGCAACACCTCAGGTTGCACAAAAAGCTCCCGCAGCAAAAAAAGCAATTAAAACCCCTACAGAGTTACTTGCCGATGCAGTAGTAGAAGGGATTCTCGATAGAAAAGGAAAAAATATTACAGTAATGAATTTGCAATCAATACACAACCGTGTATGCGATTATTTTATTATTTGTCAGGCCGATTCTAACACACAGGTGAAAGCAGTTGCCGATTCCATTGAGGAAATGGTGAAAAAAATGACAGGTGATAAACCCTATCGCTCCGAAGGCTTTGAAAACGCGGAATGGGTACTCATCGACTATGTAACGGTGGTAGTGCATGTTTTTCAATCACAAATCCGCGAATTTTACAATTTAGAATCGTTGTGGGCAGATGCCGAAACAACGGAAATTGCATTTGATTAATTTACCAGAAGAAAATAAACCATGAGCGATCAAAAACCAGAACAGGAAAATACCAATCCAAAAGATAAATTTCCGAAAAAAACAAATCTTCCAAAAAGTCCGTTTAATTTTTACTGGATCTATGGAATCATTGTAGTTGCACTATTCGCATTCTACATCATGAATCTTAAAAGCAACCTGAAAGAGGTGTCTTCATCTGTATTTTATGATACCATGCTTCAGCAACACCAGGTTGATAAAATTGTGATCATCCGCAATGAAGGAGTAGCAGAGGTATACTTGAAAAAAGAATTCATAAATGTACCGCCCTACAATACAGATAAGCTTTCTGTAAACGGTCCGCATTACAAAATCACCGGTATCCCTGATAATTTTGCCACCATTGTAAACGAAAAACAAAAAGATTTTCCGCCCAATGAAGTGGTGTATCCGAAAACCGAATCGCATACGGATATCTCCGAAGCGCTGGGCTGGATCGTACCGATTTTGTTAATGATCGTGATCTGGATCGTGATCATGCGCCGTATGGGTGGTGGCAGTGGCGGGGCCGGTCAGATCTTCAACATTGGAAAATCACGCGCACAGCTGTTTGATAAAGATACCAACGTAAACATCACATTTAATGATGTTGCCGGGTTGGAAGGCGCTAAGATCGAGATCAAAGAGATCGTTGACTTCCTGAAAAATCCGAAAAAATATACTGCGCTTGGTGCAAAAATTCCAAAAGGCGCATTGCTCGTAGGTCCTCCGGGTACCGGTAAAACCTTGCTGGCGAAAGCCGTTGCGGGTGAAGCAAAAGTTCCGTTTTTCTCACTTTCCGGTTCCGATTTCGTGGAAATGTTTGTAGGAGTGGGAGCTTCACGCGTACGTGACTTGTTCCGCCAGGCAAAAGAAAAAGCGCCATGTATCATCTTTATTGATGAGATCGATGCGATCGGGCGTGCACGCGGAAAATCACCGGCACAAGGTGCAAATGACGAACGTGAAAATACATTGAACCAGTTGCTCACCGAAATGGATGGTTTTGGAACCAACAGTGGCGTGATCATTTTAGCTGCAACCAACCGTGCGGATATTTTAGACAGGGCTTTAATGCGTGCCGGCCGTTTCGACAGGCAGATCTATGTAGATATGCCCGATTTGAATGAACGTAAAGATATTTTCAAAGTACATTTAAAACCATTGAAATTAGATGCTTCCGTGGACGTAGACTTTTTGGCAAAACAAACTCCGGGTTTCTCCGGCGCTGATATCGCCAACATTTGTAACGAAGCGGCATTGATCGCAGCCCGTCACGATAAAAAAGTAATTGAAAAACAGGATTTCCTGGATGCAGTTGACCGGATCATCGGTGGATTGGAAAAGAAAAACAAGATCATTTCTTCACAGGAGAAAAAGGTGATCGCATACCACGAAGCAGGACACGCTGCTACGAGTTGGTTGTTGGAACATGCGCATCCATTGATCAAGGTAACGATTGTGCCGCGCGGACGTTCATTAGGCGCTGCATGGTACCTGCCGGAAGAACGCCAGATCACCACAACAGAACAGTTGCTGGATGAAATGTGTGCAACACTGGGAGGAAGAGCTGCAGAAGAAATTGTATTTGGTAAAATTTCTACCGGTGCATTGAGTGATCTGGAAAAAGTAACCAAACAGGCGTATGCAATGATCAGCGTTTATGGCTTGAACGATAAGATCGGTAACATTAGCTATTACGATTCTACCGGCGCCAACGAATATGGCTTTACAAAACCATATTCCGAAAAACGCGCAGAGTTGATTGATGAAGAAGCAAGTAAAATGATTGAGCTGGCGTATGTCCGTGCTAAGAAAATTTTATCGGATAACCGCTCATTATTGACTTTACTGGCTGAAAAATTACTGGACAAAGAAGTGATCTTTAAAGAAGACCTGGAAATGATCTTCGGAAAACGCCCATTCGATAAAGAAGAGCAGATCCAGATCAAAGCAGAATATCCTTCTGAAAATACGTCTGTTATTGCGGATGTAAAAACAGAAGAAAAAACAGAGGAGAAAAAAGAAGAGCCTGAAACAAACGAGCCGGAAAAACCGTCGAATACTTTGTTTTAAAATAATTGAATGAATGTCCATCGTGGAAACGCGATGGACATTTATTTTTACCATAAAAGCTTAAGCGTACAGTATTTACACAGATTGGTATATTGATTTGTAATTCGTAAACATGCAGATTGGTATTTTCGTATTAATTGGTATTTAGTAGAAACACAGATTAGTATATTCGTATTGATTCGTAATTTGTATCCGTACCATGCAGGACAGCACTACTTCAAAAGAAAAAATATTAAAAAAAATCCGGAAGGGCTTGATTCACAAATCGACACAAGAGATCGGTGATGTGGATAAGGAGTCTGAGATTTTTGTTACTTCTGAAGAACCGTTGGAGATCCAGTTTGCACAAAATTTTTCAGCTGTTGATGGTAAATTTGTTTTCTGTGAAAATGAAACGGAGTTTATTGAAAGCTTTGATTTTATTGCAAAGGACAATGATTGGGAAAACATTTTTTGCCTGGAGCCGGCGATCAAAGAATTGTTGCAAAAAGGAAATATTAAATTCTCAGACAAGGAAAGCGATTTATTACAAACTGATATCGGTTTAACGCTTTGTGAATGCCTGGTAGCGCGTACAGGAAGTGTGATGATCTCGTCAAAACAAGCCTCCGGCCGCCGTTTGCCGGTGTATGCCAATTTCCATATCGTGGTAGCGTATTCATCACAATTGGTAAATAATGTAAAGGACGGGTTGAAATTCATCAAGGATAAATACACACAATGGCCATCGATGATCAGTACCATTTCAGGCCCAAGCCGTACCGCTGATATTGAAAAAACACTGGTACAGGGTGCACACGGGCCGCGTGAAATGTTTGTATTCCTGATCGATGACCTGCATGTGGAATAATCGAATTGTTTAAATAAAAAATTATCCCGTTTACATTTGTGGACGGGATTTTTATAAAAAAGAAAATTACACAACCGGTACTGTATAAAAAAGCAGTACCACGCAAAACAAAAAGATTAAGTGAATAATTTTTTCAAACGTACACTCACCGCCGGCGCATTTGTAGCAGTTTTGCTGGGCGCTACTTATTTCAGCCAGTATTCGTTTTTCGTTTTATTTTTTATTGTCACCATTCTTGGGCTTTGGGAATTTTATACCCTGAGTGAAAAAGGAGGTAACACGCCGCAAAAAGTATTGGGCACGATTGCCGGCGCTTTTTTATTTGCAAGCAATGCTTTCGTTGTTTTCGGAAAGTACGATTACCGTTTGCTCGTGATCAACATCCCGGTGCTGCTGCTGATCTTCATTGCGGAATTGTTCCGGAAAAAAGAAAATCCATTCGCCAATTTAGCATTTACTTTTTTAGGAATTTTTTATGTGGCATTTCCATTCTCATTGCTCAATCATATACTTACATTAAGCGGCACCTACAGTTACCAGGTGTTATTTGGTTGCTGGTTCATCTTGTGGTGTAACGATTCGGGCGCTTACCTGGCCGGATCCGCATTTGGAAAGAACAAGCTTTTTCCAAGGGTTTCGCCCGGAAAATCCTGGGAAGGAAGCATTGGCGGTGCAATTATCGCTTATATCATTGCGTTTATTATTTCGGGCTGGTATACGGGCATTTCACGCACCGACTGGTATGTGATCGCCGGAATATTAGTAGTGATAGGTACTTTGGGAGATTTGGTTGAATCGTTGTACAAAAGAAGTTTGGGTGTAAAAGATTCGGGAACGTTGTTGCCGGGGCACGGTGGCATTTTAGACCGCTTCGACAGCCTTTTAATGGCCATTCCGTTTGTGTTTACTTATTTGGTGCTGGTATATGGATAAACGCATTTATTGCTGCAAAAAAACGTCAAAAAACGCCTATTTAGATCATCCGGGAAGAAAAAGAAGGTTATATCCGGTAAAAACCGGTTAAATGCTTAAAATAATACTGTTTAAGGACGAAAATCTTGATCAATCGAATAATGTAATTTAACAATAGAAAACGCCATATTTAACGATTCCATTTCACTGGTTTTATTATTTTTTTTAAATTCGCAGACCTAAAACACATTTCCCGAAAAATGAAAGGGAACTTAACAATAAAATTATGACAACAAAAACAAACACCGCGACAGCAGAACAACACGAAAGTATGTTTGATGCAGTTTTAGCAAGACTAGATGTTGCTGCAAAAATTTATGGTTTATCAGATGACGTTGCAAATATCCTTAGAAATCCGCAAAAGCAAGTGAAAGTCAGCATCCCTGTGATGATGGACAATGGAAAATTAGAAGTATTTGAAGGGTTTCGTACCATTCACTCTACCATTTTAGGGCCATCGAAAGGTGGGATCCGTTATGCAATGGATGTAAATGAAGATGAAGTAAAAGCATTATCCGCATGGATGTCGTTTAAATGCGCTATTGCCAATCTGCCTTATGGTGGTGGTAAAGGCGGGGTCAAATGTGATCCGCGTAAAATGAGCGTAGGTGAACTGGAGCGTTTAACAAAAGCATATACTACTGCAATGGCAGATGTATTTGGGCCAACAAAAGATATTCCGGCTCCTGATATGGGAACAAGCGGACGTGAAATGGCGTGGTTGGTAGATGCATACAACAAAGTACACCGCGGTAATTTCCCCGGCGTAACCACAGGTAAACCTGTTGGTTTGGGTGGCTCACTGGGCCGTGATGCTGCAACAGGGCGTGGTGTAATGGTATCTACACTGGCTGCGTTGAAAAAAATGAATTTGGAAGCAAAAAATGTAACGGCTGCGGTACAGGGTTTTGGTAACGTAGGTTCACATACTGCACGTTTATTGAACGAGCAGGGTATTAAAATTTGCGCTATCGGCGATCATACAGCTACTTTCTGGAACGAGAAAGGAATTGATATCAAAGCGGCATTGGAATACGTTAAAACCAATGGCGGTGTGTTAAAAGGATTCACCGGCGGTGTTGAAATTAAATCGAATGAATTACTGACTTCAAAAGTAGATGTATTGGTACCTGCTGCATTGCAAAATGTAATTACAGAAGAAGTAGCACATGGCATCCAGGCAAAATTAATTGTGGAAGGTGCTAATGGCCCTACTACTGCTGAAGCGGATCACATCCTGCAGGAAAAAGGAATCATCGTGGTTCCGGATGTCCTGGCAAACGGTGGAGGTGTTACTGTTTCTTATTTCGAGTGGGTACAAAATAACTACGGTTACTACTGGTCGGAAGAAGAAGTAAATACCAAACACGATGCTTCCATGGAAGCGGCTTTTGAGCACGTTTGGAACAACGGACAGAAATACAAAACAACAATGCGCATTGGCGCTTACATCACCGCATTGCAAAAAATAGAATTAGGGATCAAAGCAAAAGGAAATTACTAAGCTTTATTTCTTGAAAAATAAAAACGTCCTTTCAGTAAAATGGAAGGGCGTTTTTTTGTGGGTTTTATTATTCCGGCATTTTCTTATCTTTATTAACCACAAATAAAAAACATCATGACAATAAAAACATTCTGGACGATCTTTCTTAAAATTTTAGGCTTATGGCTGGTTGTGAGCGCGCTTCCTGTGGTCAACGAGATGATCCTGGCGCTTACCCGCTACTTTACGTATGATACACAATTTATGTATGAAGCGGCTGCTCTTTGTTTTGTTGTAATTATAATTTACAGTTTGATCCTTTGGCTGTTCTTATTTAAAACCGCCTGGCTCGTTAATAAATTGCGCCTTGATAAGGGTTTTACGGAAGAAAAAATAGAGTTGAATATTCCTCATGCCACCGTTTTATCTATTGCTACTATTGTGATCGGAGGGCTTATGTTTATTGACAGCTTCCCATTGTTATGCAAAGACGGCTTTTCGCTTTTCCAGGCACGCACCATTTTCAGAGAAAGCCCGGATACAATGTGGGTGATCTTTCATCTTGTGAAAACGGTGATCAGCTATTTATTAATGACCAATAGTCATGTTGTGGTGAAGATACTGAACAGGAAAAAGCAAACTCCTGCCGGTGAAAACGAATTGTGATAAGCATTTTTTGTAATCTATAAATCGTGATAAGATTAAAGATTATTTTACTCTTGTTTTTGTTTTCGGACAGCATATATGGAAAATCGCTTCCAGAAAATGCTGCGGATAGAAATCGATCCGGACATTCTATAAAAAAAGACATTCTCCTCAATAATGCAATTGAAAGCAGATTTTCAATAAAAATAGCACCACTCCCACTGATCGACCTTTATTCCGGTTCTTCTTACCGCATCGGCACCGAATTTAAAGTATATAAAAACGCAGCGCTTTATCTCGAAGGCGGTAGTTATTTTCCACGTTTCAACGGACTTACAAACGTACATGGATATACAGCGAAAGCAGAAGCAAAAGTGTATCTGAACCGGCAACAGAAAACAGGCGGCACATACGTGTCGCTGGAATATTTTTACAAGCAGCAGTCGTACGATTGGGGCGATTCTATAAAATTAACACCGGCGTACTATAAAAAATACAATTTGAATAAACACATAAACTGTGTAACTGCAAAATTTGGAGTTCAGTATGTATATTTTAACAGGATCATTGTTGATGTTTTTGCAGGAATTGGTGTTCGGTATAAAAATGTGAAAAGCACATTGAACCAAAATGAAGTAGGTCACTTAAACACCGGAGATTCCATGTCGGAGCCATTTATGGATGAAACCGGAAAATTGTGGCGGCCTAATTTTGATGTAGGAGTGAAAGTGGGATTGTTGATAAAATAAATAAAACAATAAAAAATGGAAAGCGATAAAAAAGATAAGATAATAGCCGACCTTTCCATGAAAGTGATTGCACTTTCCTTACTTGTGTTTGTACTCATTATCGTATTCCTGATCGTGATTTTTCACAAGCCGGAAAAGGTGGAAGAACAACAGCCGTTTGGTTGTGGCACAGCAGCTCAACTACACGGAAATGATTCTGTTTCATTTGAAGATACTGCCGGAAAAAAATTATTCGGGCGGAATTGTGCTGTATGTCATTCATTGGGAACAAACAGGATAACCGGCGCTGGCCTGGAAGGCATCTTTACACGCATTCCCAGTGAACAATGGCTTTTTAACTACATTGCCCATGCGGATAAAGTTTATCACTCGGGCGATGCGTATGCGGTAAAATTGCACAAGGATTTTCCCGACGTAGAAATGCCTGATTTTGATTCCTTAGGTGCAGACAAAATAAAGGAGATCATTAGCTATTTGAAAAATGCGCGGAATGCAATTCCCTGATGACACATTTTCCAAATAAAAAACGCCCTGAAAATTTAATTTCAAGGGCGTTTTGTTTTTAATGTAATTAAGAACTATTTTTTATAAAGCAAATAGTGTTTTACAACGCTGGTTGCGCCTTCTTTTGCTGCTTTGATGTCTACTTTTTCTTCGATCGGCTTGTAACCTTTCACATCAATTTTTACAGTGTAGGTTTTACCAGCCAGTAACGTAATAAAATATTCGCCGCTACCTTCGCCTGCAGTGGTGCTACCCACTTTTGCGCCTGTTTCGTCGTAGATCACTACTTCTGCTTCAATTCCTGTTCCAGCAGTTGCATCAAATACATCGCCTTTCAGTATGGCCATTACAGGGCCGTTATTGATTGCTTTTGCCCTTGGGTCTTTATCCAATACAGGATAGTTGGTAAGGTCTACTTTGTAGATATCGCGTTCGCCCAAGCCGCCTTTTCTGTCGCTGGTAAAATAACCGGTGCGTGCATCCACAGCCAGTGAAAAACAAAGATCGTTACTGATGGTATTGATCGGGTAACCCAAATTTACCGGTGTGCTCCATTTACCATTTTCGTTTACGGTTTTAAAAATATCGTAACCGCCCATGGAATTGTGTCCTTTGGAAGTAAAGAATAATGTTTTTCCATCCGGTGCTAAAAATAATCCTCCTTCATCTTCCGGTGTGTTGATTTCCGGCCCAATGTTTTCCGGTTTGTCCCATTCTGTTTTTGATTTACGTTTCACTACATAAATATCGGCATGGCCTAATCCGCCCTGGCGCTCACTTACAAAATAAAAGGTTTTTCCATCCGGGGATAAACATCCGCCGCCTTCAAAAAAAGTTGTGTTGATCGGTTTTCCCATGGATTTTGCCGCTCCCCATTTTCCGGACGAGCTGATCTTTGAAACATAAATATCACCACCGCGGGATTCACCGTCGATGTCGTTTTTATAAATAAAAATTTGTTTTCCGTCGGGTGAGATGCTGGTACAGGCGTCGTGGCCTTCGGTATTGATGGAACCCGGGATCAGCTCGGCATCCGACCAGTCTTTTTTGATGGTATCCCAGTGCGATAAATAAATATCCTCAAAGTATTTTCCGTCGCCTTCTTTGTCGAGTGCGCTGGATTTGCCAGGTCGGCGGGAAGTAAAGATCAGTGTTTTACCATCGGCAGAAACCATCGGCGCTTTATCATCGTATTCGGAATTGATATTTTCACCTAAGCGGTCTACTTTTACATCCACCGGTTTTGCCATTAATTCCTTTGCGGTATTTACTTGTGCAATGTACATGTCTATTTCGCTGTCAGCAGCTTTATTTCCGCTGCCCACCAGGCCTTTATAGAAGGTGAATTCTGTCAGGGCTTCATCCAGTTTTCCTTCTTCAAAATAAATTTTGCCAAGGATGAGGGATGTTTCTTCAAATGCTTTTTCATCAATGCTTTTTGCTTTTTCTGCATTGGTGGTGGCATCGGGGATCATGTTCATGGCGTAATAACATTCTGCAATATGTCCGATCACTGCCGCATCATTTGGTTTATCCGTAAGAATATCTTTATAGATCCCCAGTGCTTTCTGATAATCACCGCCATAAAAGCTTTGTTGTGCCAGCGTCATTTTTGCAATATCGCCGGTTTTTTCAATTACATTTTGTTTTTGTGCGAAAACTGTGCTGAAAGAAAGCATCAGCAGCATTGATAAATAAGTAATTTTCTTCGTCATAATTGCTTCACGTTAGTTCATTATAAATCCCGCGGGAGCGGGAGAGTTGGCCGGTTTCTACAAAAGCCCGGTTACATGAACAAATATATTGAATTTAGGCAAAAGAAAAAACTTTATTTACTTAGATTTTTCAGATAGTTTAAAAACAGTTCCAATGCCTGTTTTTTGGCTGTGGTAAAGTCGTAGCTGATGCTTTTGTTCAGGTATGCATCAATATCTGTATTGTACAGATTGGTTGCTTTTAGCCTGGCAATTAAAGCCGGGCGGTTATCCAGCCCCGATTTTAAGACGCTGTTGAAGGAGGTAATGAAGGTTTCCGGCAGTTTTTTATTGGCCACCCAGCAGGCGAAAACAAAGGGCAAGCCTGTAAATTTCTGCCATTCTTCCGCCAGGTCGTAGGTATATTTATATTTATTTTCAATCCCAAAGGTGCGGTCGCCAATAATTACTGCAGCGGTTGTTCCGCCCACATTTTTCTCATAACTGGTTCCTGCTTTGATCCATTGGGGATGGATCTTCCAGAAATTTTCCGCCAGTACTTTTACCAGTGTCACGGAAGTGCGGGATTGATAATCCAGTAAAACCGAAGTGATCTCATTCAATGGCACATCGCTGTACAGGCATACGGATGCTACTTTTCCTTCGGCGCCTATGCAATAATCGCTGATGATGTGATATTCGGGCAGCAATGGGATCACGGCAACGGGGATGAGCCCGATATCGACTTTCCCATCGATGAGCTTTTCTGCGCAAATGGAAGGAATATCCAGCTGCAGATCGATCTCATTTAGCAGTCCGGAACGTTCTAATCCATCAATAAAGGGTTTGGAATTGAGGTAGGAAACAACGGAAATCTTTATCATAAAGCGGTTTTTTAAGAGTGCAAAGGTAGTATTTTCAATTTTTATCTTGTCAATTTTGGCGGCCAAAAAGTAACCAAAAAGCCTTATTAATTTTGTAAGGCGATTTCTGCCTACACTGGCGTTCGGCAAAACCGCGGTGAATGATCGCCAATCAATTCTTAGCACTGATTGGATATATTCGAAAACATTTTTTTGTTTTATCATCATTCGCCCGGCGATCTTTCTCGCTATCGCTGCACAAGATCAAAAACGTCCATCCGGGTGAGTACCGTTTTTATTTGTGATTTTGAAATACTATGTTATAAATCCGTGTGACCAATGTTTATTAGTAAAAAAGTATAAACTCTTATTCCTTTGCGCCTTCGTGACTTCTTGGCAAAAAAATGCTCCGAAGTAGTCACACAGCAAACCTTGAACTTCGAACTTTAAACGTTGAGCTTTTTTAGTTGAACTATTGTTTACTTTTGTACCGGAAAATGAAACGGCTGCTTCACATATTTTTTCTCTTCTTCTGCATCCATGCAAAGTCACAAACGTACACACAAACCATTCGTGGAAAAGTAATCGATGCCGATTCCAAATCCGAGATCGTGGGGGCTAATGTGGTGTTGTTGAATTCGGATTCGCTTACCGGCGCGGTTACGGATGTGAACGGGAACTTCCGGCTCGAAAAAATTCCTGTGGGAAGGCGCGCCGTCAAGGTCACTTCTATTGGTTACAATCCTGCAGTATTAGGAAATATAATTGTTACATCCGGTAAGGAAGTGGTGCTTACCGTGGAATTACAGGAAAAAGTATATACCTCGGATGTAGTGGAGGTGACCGCTTCGGGCGATAAAACAAAAGCAAATAATGATTTGACGACGGTGAGCGCCCGTAATTTTAATGCGGAAGAAACCGGCCGTTATGCAGGAAGCAGGGGCGACCCCAGTAAAATGGTGGCGAATTATGCCGGCGTTTCCAGCGGTAATGATGCACGTAATGATATTATCGTGAGGGGAAATTCGCCACTTGGTGTGTTGTGGCGGCTGGAAGGTGTGGACATTCCCAATCCCAACCATTTTTCTGCACAGGGCGCTACCGGCGGCCCGATTAGTATGTTGAACAATAATGTGCTGGGAAATTCTGATTTTTTAACGGGTGCGTTTCCGGCTGAATATGGAAACAAGACAGCAGCAGTGTTTGACCTGAAATTACGGAATGGAAACAATGAGAAAAATGAATTTACCGGTCAATTAGGGATCAATGGAATTGAGCTGGGTGCAGAAGGGCCGATCTCGAAAACAGATGGCAGCTCGTACCTGGTAAATTATCGTTACTCCACATTGGAAGTGTTCAATAAATTAGGCATCCGCTTTGGTGTTTCTGCAAGCCCCGAATACCAGGATATTTCTTACAAAGTAAATGTGCCTACAAAAAAAGCGGGTGTGTTCCAGGTCTGGGGAATTGGCGGCATTGGCAAATTAAAATTGCTCGACAGCCAGTTAAAAGCAAGTGATTGGTCTTATATTTCGAAAGGACAGGACCTGATCTTTAAATCGAGCATGGGCGCAACGGGTTTAACGCATTTGTATTTTTTTAACCCGAAAGTTTCCGGAAAATTATCCTTGTCGGTTTCCGCTACCGACCTGGATGCATACATTGATACGCTTTCGCCGAGCCGTGTTGCTTTCCGCGATCAAAAAAATAAATCGACCGAAGCCAATTTTATAGCAAATTATACGGTAACGGATAAGATCAATTCGCGCAACCTGGTAAAGATAGGAGCAACGTATCAAACCATTTATTTTAATGCCTATGCCTTTAAATATTCAACGGTTTATTCGCGTTACATTTATGATCTGAATGTAAAACGTTCTACTGCCGGTTTGGTACAATCCTTTGTGCACTGGCAATTGCGACCTTCCGAACGGCTGATGCTGAATGCCGGAATTCATTACCAGATTTTTTTACTCAACAAAACATGGGCGCTGGAACCGCGCCTGGGCATGCGCTTAAAGCTGAATCAAAAACAAAGCCTGAGCCTTGCATACGGTATGCACAGCCAGATGCAGCCGACTATTTATTATTTTTACGATACTTACGTCCCGGCAACGGATACGTATTATAAAAGCAACCGCAAGCTGGATTTAAGCCGCAGCCAGCATGCTGTGCTGGAATACGATTTTAATTTCCTGAAAGATTTCCGTTTTAAATTCGAAACCTATTACCAGTATTTGTACAATATCCCGGTGCAGCAAAACTGGAATTCATCTTTCAGTATGATCAATGTGGGCAATGCGCTGGAAGGCATCCCACTGGTGGATACACTTACCAATAAAGGAACAGGACAAAATTACGGAGTGGAATTTACAGTCGAGAAGTTTTTTAGCAAGCATTATTATTTTTTGTTAACGTCTTCCATTTACGATTCGCAGTACAAAGGAAAAAACGGTGTAACACACAACACCAGCTATAACGGCGGCTATGTTGCAAATGCATTAGCCGGATATGAGCTGGCGGTTGGACAAAGCAAAAACAGGACTTTGTCGCTGGACCTTAAATACACGCAGGCCGGTGGTAACCGTTACACACCAATCGATCTTGAAAAATCAAAATTAGCAGGAAAAGCAATTTACGATGATGACCTGGCATTCACAAAAAAGTATACCGATTATTCCCGCTTCGATGTAAAAGTATCGTTTAAGACTAACCGTAAAAAAACATCGCAAAGTTTGTTTGTGGTGGTGGAAAATATTTTTGATACGCCCAATATTTTGCGCGAATCGTATAACGAACAAACGCAAAGTATTCAAAAGGAATACCAGCTGGGTTTGTTTCCGTATGCAGGTTATCGCATTGAATTCTAAAATGGATGTTGAATTGTTTGATATTGGATGTTAGACTGTGTGCGCTGTGTTTTAAGTTGCCACAGATTCACAGATTAAAAAATTAAAGGGAAATTGGATTGATCGGAAATCGCTTTGCGATTTAATTTGTGTAATAATTTTTTAATAAAAAATCTGTGAATCTGTGGCTTTTCCCTTTTTTTACTTCTTGATTATTGTCTCCTATATCTTGTTTCTATTCCCGAGGCTTAAATTCTACAATTATTTATTTACATTGCTATCAGAGGCTTTTGGAGCAATATCGAGCCAGCTGGCATAAAATTATAGTACGATTTAAAGAAACAAACAAATCTTTATGTCATGAAAAAACAAGTACTATACTCATACGCACTTTTGCTCGCTGTTTTTATTACTTCCTGTTCGGTTGATAAACGTTTATACCGCCCGGGATACAAAATAGATTGGAGCAGCAATAATAAAGTGCAGCTTCCGGCGGCGGAAAAGATCCCGCACATTCCGGAGCCAACTGTTGCTGAAAATAATACGGAAAACATCTCTACCGATTCATTATTACAGCTTTCTTCTGATGAAGACAAAACCATTGCAGATAAGGCCGAAAGCAATGCTGCCTGTAATGGATATGCATCCCATAGAAGGGTAGAAGCATTAGCGCCGGTGACAAAGCCGAACGCTTCCGCTTCCAAAAAAGAACAACGGAAAATTGATTTTAATTCAGGCTTTAAAAAAGGATTTCAATTATTGATCCCGGACGAACCTGTTAAATTAATGCCGCTTGCACTGGCTAGCTTGATATTGGGGATTTTATCGATTGTGGCGTATTACGGCGCCTTTGTACTTGGTGTATTAGCGATTGTATTTGGCGCTGTGGCATTGTACAAAATTCGTCAGAATCCTGGAATGTACCGTGGCAGGGGAATGGCCATGTGGGGATTTATATTGGGGATTATTTCGCTGGCGGTGGTTACTACGATATTGATATTTTATTAAGATAAAAAGAATGCACAAGGGAAATATTTTTTGTGCATTCTTTTTATAACTGCTTAAAAAAATGATTGGTTCTTTTGCTTGCCGGTTGTTGTAAACGGAATATTTCTCTCCTTCATTGTCATGATGCATTGTTTTAATCGTACTTCCTTTTCAACGTACAGCTCATATACATGCTGCTCATCTGCTATGTCTTCGAACTCCAAAAAATTGTTTGTTCCTTCTTTAAATACCATTGATCTGGGATTGCCGGGAATCGGGTCGCCTTCACTGCCATAAAACCGGATGGTAATGTTTTTTACTTCGCTTAAAGGGTATTCTTTTTTTTGTTTATTGATGGTGATCTGAATGTGATCTCTATTGATAAATGCCTGCCCGTTTATTACAAAATTCTTCGCAAGGTTGCTGTAAAATATCAGGGTAAGAAAGCTGACCATGAAAATAATCACAGGCGCTTTTAATACAATCAGCAGAAATATATTTTCTGTTTTATAATCCAGGAACCGGAAAGAAATTATAGATGACAAAGCGCTAATAAAGAATGTCCAGCGCAAAATCCTGGAAAACAATTTGCGTTTTTTCCGGACGATCGGGAAATCAAAATCGTAAACGTAGTGTTTAAGCATTGTGTAGTGGCTACTATTATTTTATTGCGGACAAGTTCCCGATCTTGTTGACATGTGCACCGTATCTTTTAATAATTCTTCGCAGCTGGTTTCTTTTGACAGTTGCTCATACGAGCAGGAACAATACTGTTCCGGTGATAGTTTTGAGTCGCGCATCATGTCGGGATACGTTTTCATCATCGCAATACAATTTCTGATATAGGCAGCTTTGTATTTCAATGATTTCTCTTCGTTCAGATAGCTCAGGTCTTCATACGGCGTATAAATATTCGTGATCACATATTTGTTATTGATCCTGAAACAATCATCGTATTTTATATGGAAAATCCGTTTACCTTCATTAAAAGAAAGCTCCCCTTTGTATTTTTTTTGCCCGGTGTCAGCAATGCTGTCTATTTTTACTCCTTTATAAATGATCGTGTTCCAGCTAATTTTTAATTCATTCCCTCTTTGTATCGCCCGTTGAAAAGATTCAAGAAGCATTGAGTGTGCTTTTTTAGCAAAACCTTCTTCTTCCATTCTTTGTTTTACGAGCTCCCTTTTTTCCCTGGGCACCATAGTCGTCAGGTAAATTTGTTCTACCTCGACAGGAGTCGGCGCCAGCTTCATGTAAGCGTTATTGCTTTTATTTTTCAATGCGAGAAAAATAGCATACGCCAGGGTGTCTAGTTTGGTAGGGCCGATCTTTGCTGCAGCAGTATCTGCAATTGGTTTAGGCTCCGTTTTTACAGTAATTGAATCTGTTGCTGCAGGCTTGGAAGATGGTGCAGGAGTATTGCTGCACGCTGCAAATAATATCAGGGTAATAGTGATGGTAAGATAACAGAGGTGCTTCATGAAATAGTGGTTTAGATGGCACAAATAAATACATGGAAAAAATGCTCCGGCAAACTGATTACTGGATGATGATTTTTTTATTTATCACTTTTTTATTTTCATCAGTGATCTGCACAATGTAAATTCCATTCAGCAATTCCCCTTTGTCTACTATAAATTGTTTTCCTGTAAAGATTGTTGTTTTTATTACGTTGCCCAGCACATCCATAATACAGATCGTTGCATTTTTTTGTTCTTTACTAAACGTTATAAAAGCCTGGGAAGAAAAAGGGTTTGGAAAAATACTCACTTCATCTGCTTTATCAGCTACAGGCTGCTCAATTCCGGTTAATGTGCTTTGGCAATCAGCGGGCATTGCCGATGCATCACAGGCCATATAAGGTGTATAGTTGATCACTCCCAGGCTGATGTTATCATACCCGTCATAAATTTTTTGAGAAATGGTTGTAGGGTCTGTATCGCACCAGCAATTATTAGGAATAGCAATGTTCAAAGGTGTACTGTTTACAACATTATAAACATAATTGCCGCAAATGGTGTTATTGGTACCAATTCCGGGAGAAGAATAGTCATACATTCCAAGTACGATCCCTGTATCATTCTTTGCGATTGTATTTCCGGATACATTATAAAATCCTTCATAATATGCTTCAACCCCGGTGCCGTTATTTATAATTGATGTATTTTGCAGATCGCCTCTTCCTCCCAATAATGCAGTATTGTTTCCACAAAAATAGCTGTCGTAAACATCTATTCTTTCCGTATTATACAATCCATACAGGTTGTGCGTAAACGTACAATTTGTAATTGTTTTATCTGCCTGGATGATTGCCTCTATATTATTTGAAAAGTTACAGCCATCTACAGCTTCATCCCAGCCTGCGTAACCGGCTAAAGCCACACTGTTTTTTCTGAAAGAAGACGTGTTGATCGTTACCGGGCCTCCGCTCCAGCAGCATTCAACACTTATTGCAGCATGGGCATATTCAAATATGCAGTAGTCAACAGTCGCATTTCCGCCAAGATTTGTGCTTATTTGTACTCCTTCCCAAAAAGCCGCAGACGGATTACCTGCCGATGAAGTAAATTTTATGGAATCAGTAATGGTGCCGCTTGCAACCAATGTCCCTCTTATTTCTAAAACAGCATTTGCAGCTAATTTTACAACAACTCCCGGTTGGATAGTGAGTATAAGTCCCTGGAACAGAACTGTTGTATCCGTTACCAGGTAAGGGCTGTTTGCCACTGTCCAGGTAGTATTGGTGTAAATACCACCGCTAATGGTTGTTTGCGCCAAAGTGCTGAGCGAGTACATTGCGAATATTACAATAAGCGCCAGTGTTAATTTTAATCTTTTCATCTTGTAATTGTATAAGAGGTAGATGCGGGATGACTTTCATGTATTATAAAAATACATAAAATACAAACGTCGCTCATGCCGTTAGATAGCTTTTTTGACACAAATAAAAATCCCGCTTCGATTTCTCAAAACGGGATTTTTAAAATGAGTGTAAAATGATATTAAGCTTCCGCCAATACAATGATCTTGTTGTTCAATACTTCCACAACTCCACCATTGATATCAAAGTTTTCCACTTTGTTTGCTTTGTCGGTTACTTTTACAATTCCTTTTTTCAGCGTAGCAATAATAGGAGCGTGATTGTTCAAAATGCCGAAGGAGCCGTCAGCGCCCGGAAGTTTTACCGCTTCCACTTCGCCACTGAAGATCTTTTTTTCCGGAGTGATTATTTCTAAAAACATATTTTTTTGAGTCTTGTGCCTTTAGTCGTTAGTATTTAGCTTTTACTAATTACCAACGACTATTGACTAATTACTATTTCGCTTCCGCTAAGATTTTCTTACCTTTTTCAATTGCATCTTCGATAGAACCAACTAAGTTGAACGCCGCTTCCGGATATTCATCCACTTCACCGTTCATGATCATGTTAAATCCTTTGATGGTATCTTCGATAGAAACAAACACACCTTTTAATCCGGTGAATTGCTCTGCAACGTGGAAAGGTTGTGATAAGAAACGCTGAACACGTCTTGCACGCGATACAACCAGTTTATCCTCTTCTGATAACTCGTCCATACCAAGGATGGCGATGATATCCTGTAATTCTTTATAGCGTTGTAAGATTGTTTTTACACGTTGTGCAGTTCCGTAGTGAGAATCACCCAATACTGCTGCGGAAAGGATCCGTGATGTAGAATCCAACGGATCAACAGCAGGATAAATTCCAAGCTCAGCAATTTTACGGTTCAATACAGTAGTCGCATCCAAGTGGGCAAATGTTGTAGCCGGCGCCGGATCTGTTAAGTCATCCGCAGGAACGTAAACCGCCTGTACGGAAGTAATGGAACCGCGTTTAGTAGAAGTGATGCGCTCCTGCATCATACCCATTTCTGTTGCCAGGGTTGGCTGGTAACCTACGGCAGAAGGCATACGGCCTAATAATGCAGACACCTCAGAACCCGCTTGTGTAAAACGGAAGATGTTATCAATAAAGAATAAGATATCACGTCCACCTGATTTTTCATCCCCGTCGCGGAAATATTCTGCCATGGTCAATCCTGATAATGCAACACGTGCACGTGCTCCCGGAGGCTCGTTCATTTGTCCGAATACCAGGGTAGCCTGTGACTTAGCCAATTCATTCATATCTACTTTTGTAAGGTCCCATCCGCCTTTTTCCATCGAGTGTTTAAATTCTTCACCGTAACGGATAACGTTGGATTCGATCATCTCGCGCAATAAGTCATTTCCTTCACGTGTACGCTCACCCACACCGGCAAATACCGATAATCCTTCGTATCCTTTTGCGATATTGTTGATCAATTCCATGATCAATACTGTTTTACCAACACCCGCACCGCCGAACAAACCAATTTTACCACCTTTTGCGTATGGCTCTAACAAATCGATTACTTTGATCCCTGTGAACAATACTTCCGTAGAAGTGGAAAGCTCTTCATATTTAGGAGGCATACGGTGAATTGGCACCCCGCCTGTTTTGTCTGTTTGCTGGATCCCGTCAATAGCTTCACCTACTACGTTGAACAAGCGCCCTTTTACCTGGTCGCCAACTGGCATTGTAATACCTGCACCGGTAGCAACTACAGTCATTCCACGGTATAAACCATCAGAAGAGTCCATCGCGATGGTACGTACTGTATCCTGGCCAACGTGTTTTTGAGTTTCAAGAATTACTTTTTGCCCGTTAGGTTTAATAACCTCCAAAGCATCCAAAATGTTAGGCAATGTGGATCCGCCTTCAAAAGTTACGTCGATTACGGGGCCAATTACTTGTGCTATTTTACCGGTTTGTTGTGACATTTTATAGAATTAAATATTAGTACATTTTAAATCGAGTGCAAAAGTAATCATTTATAATATATAGAAAAAGAAATTTGATAATCTGTTGAAAAATAAGCCTAATGCATTATTTTAACCGATAATCCTCGTAAACCGACTGCTGAAATGCCTTCCCGAAACGCACCAGGCTGTCCGTAAGCGCCGGGTTATCCTTTACAGTATTGAAAACGAGGTCTTTCAGGCCATGTTGATAACCTACAAACCCTTTGTCGGTAATGAATCCCGAGCCACTGAAGCTGCAATAAAATGCAAACGGTTTTGTGTACGGATTAAACATATCCTTGCTCCACACATATTGTTTGCTTTCCTGCTCCAGTTTCATCTGCTTTAAAAGCGTGTAAGTAATATCCAGCTGCGAGTATACATTTTCAACTACTTTTCCTTTAAATTCCGGGCTGATTACATCTCCGAAAAATAATAAGGGAATGCGGTGATATTCAGCATCGTATACGCTAAATTCTTTGTGGCTGGCATGGCTGTGATCGGCAACCACTACAAAAAGTGTGTTTTTGTACCAGGACTGTTTTTTTGCTTGGTTGAAAAACTGGCGTAAAGCAGCATCCGAATAGGTAATGGCATTTACATAATCATTTTCCGTTTTTACCAACGGTTTTTTATCGCCGGGAAAATCGTACGGCATGTGGGAGCTGAGGGTAAACCATGCATATACAAACGGTGCTTTTGCACTGTTCAGGATCTTGATATATTCAGCCGCCATATCCTTGTCCTGGATGCCCAGCTTGCCGCGTGGAATGCTGCCGTCAAAATCGCGTTCCTCTTTTACCACATCAAACTTTTTGTTGAAAATATAACTGCGGATGTTCCCGTAATTCAAATCGCCGCCAAACACAAAACCGCTTTGGTAACCATATTTTTTCAAATCCTGGTTGATGCAGGGCAGGGGTACCGATTTTGAATTTTCATTGATGATGGCAATGCGCGAAATACAAGGATATCCACTTAGTACAGCTGGAATTCCCTGGTCGGAAACATAACCTGCCGGGTACAATTTGTTGAACCGGATACCCTGACGGCTAAGGCTATCAATAAAAGGCGCGTAATTGTCGCCACCAAATGATTTGACACAATAGGCGCTCCAGCTTTCCATTAAAATATACACAATGTTGGGGCGCTGTGTTGTTAAAAACTGCACCGTTGTATCCTTTTCTACTTTGTAAAGTGAGCGGGTGATCGCGTCTGCATCGGCCTGGGCAAAATCTTTATATGGATTTTCCTTGAAGTGATTTTCATATTCCATGATGTTGAATGCAAGGTTCCACAATGGATTTACGGCTACATCATTGGCAATGGGCGTGGTGCAAAAAAACGAATCACTGCTTTGGATCGGGATCTGCTGAAAACCACCGCGTAAGCTGATGATGCAAAATGCGGCAGCACATACTAAAAAAGCAAATCCTTTCCAGGCACGGCTGAAGATTGGTTGCGGCTCCAGCGGATGCAGCGGAAGAATGGAAATTTTCCGGCTGAAAACCCGGATATAAATCCAGCTGAAAATAATGGAAAGTGAAAAGAACAAGAGGGTAAGCCCCAGGGATGCCGATTTAAAAACTTCGGAAGGATTCATGAAATGCTCCAGCGCCTGCATGCTTAGTTTCGCTTTCCATTCGCGGTAGAGGCATACTTCACCGAAAGCGCAGAGGTTATATAAAATAATGAATAAAATGATCACACTGTTTGCAATTATCAATATGAATTTTTTGCGGAACACGCTATACAGTGCATATAAAAAAAATGGGAACAGGCTCAAATAGCCAATCATGGAAAGGTCGAGCCTGATGGAATGCCAGAACGATTGCAGGATGATGGAAAACGAAACATCACTCAGCAAATGTGTAGTGCAGCAGTAAAAAACAATGCGGTTGATGAGGAAGATACCAAACCAGAAAAGGATCAGCAAAAGCGTCCGGCGGATGATTAATTTCATGGTAAAATAATTTTCCTGCGAAGTTAACAAAAGTACGGATAGCGAACAGGAACGAATTTTACGAATCTGTGGGTTTTGCTGTATGTTAAAAAAGAACTACCCCTGACAGGGTTTCAAACCCTGTCAGGGGTGATTAGCAGACATTGGTATGGAGTGCTACGCATACACGCAGATTCGTAAAATTCGTTCCTGTTCGTTATTCGTAACGTTATCTGTACCGTAATTAATAGTAAATTCGTACCGTATTTGCATCTATGAGCTTGAAAGTTTACAACACGATATCCGATTTTAAAAACGTAAAAAATCCGGTAGTTACCACCGGAACTTTTGATGGGGTCCACCTGGGCCATCAAAAGATTATTTCCCGCCTGAAAGATGTGGCTAGGGAGCAAAACGGCGAAACGGTGCTGCTTACTTTTTACCCGCATCCGCGGATGGTGCTTTTTCCGGAAGATAATGATCTGCAACTGATCAACACACAGGACGAAAAAATTGAGCTGCTGGAACGCTACGGAATCGACCACCTGATCATTTATCCCTTCACTAAAGAGTTTTCGCGGCTCACGTCTATTGAGTTTGTGCGTGATGTTTTGGTAAACAGCATGAAAACAAAGCGGCTTGTGATCGGTTATAATCACCATTTTGGGCGTAACCGCGAAGGTTCGTTCGAGCATTTGAAAGAGTATGGCCCGTTGTACGGTTTTGATGTGGAAGAAATCCCTGCAAAGGACATCGATCATATTGAGATCAGCTCCACCAAGATCCGCCATGCCCTGCAAACAGGGGATATTAAAACAGCGATAAGTTACCTGGGGCACGAGTTTGGCATCACCGGAAAGGTAGTGGAAGGGAAAAAAATAGGGCGTACCATCGGTTACCCGACGGCGAACATCGCTGTGGATGATAAGTACAAGCTTATTCCGGCCGACGGGATTTACGCCGTGAAGGTAAAGCACAAAGGCAGCATGTACGGCGGAATGCTTAGTATTGGCAATAACCCAACGGTGAACGGACAATTCAGAACGATCGAAGTAAATATTTTTGATTTCGATAAGGTTATTTACGGCGATGATGCAACTATTTATTTTATTGAACGTCTAAGAGATGAGGTGAAATTCAACGGGTTGGAAGAGTTAAAAGTCGCATTGGCAATTGACAAGGAAAATTCGGTCCGGATCCTGGCAACTACTCCGTCTCTATAAATTTGCAGAAAAGCGTATGATAAAAACAGGGAATGTATTTTCAGTAAAAAGCGTCCTATTGGTGATGCTTGTATTTTGCTTTTCTTCTAAGGTTTTTGCACAGGCACATTTACTCGATTCGCTTACGCTGGATACGCTGAAAGGCTATACAAGCATTGACGAAGCATTAAAAGATCCTGATAAAGTGATCAAGCTGGAGCTGCGTAAAAAAAGATTAAAAGCATTTCCCCCGGAAATTTTTCGTTTTAAAAATTTGCAATATCTTGATTTAAGTAAAAACGACATCAAAGAAATTCCTCCCGGCATTGATTCTCTGAAAAGCCTGCAAATATTGATTCTTTCAAGGAACGACCTCGAATCACTTCCGAAAGAGATCGGCGCTTTAAAAATGCTGCAATATCTTAATCTCAATCAAAATAATTTAATGAGCCTGCCTCCGCAGATCGGGAGCCTGGTGAATTTAAAAAATATGGATCTGTGGAGCAACAACGTGGATAAATTTCCGACAGAAATGCGCTATCTTAAAAAATTAGAAATCCTCGATTTGCGGGTAATCCTGATCCCGGATGCTGAACAGCAACGCGTACAGGAAATGCTTCCGAAAACAAAAATTTATTTTTCGCCGTATTGTAAATGCCAGCAATAATGGATTTTCATCTTCAGTTTCCAATTCCTGCTTTTTATTCTTCCTTAAATTATTCGCATTCATTATTGTTTGTTGGTTCCTGCTTCGCCGAAAATATCGGCGAAAAAATGCAGCATTTTAAATTCAATGCAGGCATCAATCCGCATGGTATTTTATACAATCCTGCAAGCATTGCAACAGCGCTGAGAAGCTACATTAATAATATGCCGGTAAAAGAAAGCGACTTGTTTTTTGCTAACGATTGCTGGAATTCCTGGGAGCACCACAGTCGTTTTTCTCACCCCGATAAAACGGTATGTTTAACCGGGATCAATAACAGCATTGAATACGCACATCAGCAATTAAAAAATGCAAAATGGCTGTTCATTACATTTGGTTCGGCCTTCGTTTATACACACATTGATGGAAATAAATTAACCGGTAATTGTCATAAAATACCAAACAGCCAGTTTGCAAAATCAATGCTTTTTGCAGATGAAATAATAAAGGAATACACAGCGTTGATCACTCAATTGAATCAATTTAATTCGGACCTGAACATTGTTTTTACAGTAAGCCCGGTGCGGTATATCCGGGATGGAGTAGTGGAGAACAACCTGAGTAAAGCCGTGCTGATCCAATCTGTGCACGGGTTGGTAAAACAACAGGCAAATGCTTTTTATTTCCCTGCTTACGAATTGATCATCGACGACTTACGGGATTATCGTTTTTACAAATCAGATCTGGTACATCCCACACAGCAAGCCATTGATTATGTATTTGAAAAGCTAATGGATTGCAGCTTTGATGTAGAAACCCAACAACTTTTTGAAAAAATTAATGACCTTGTCACCGCCATGGAGCATCGTCCGTTTAACAAAGATACTGCTGCGTTTCAAAAATTTAAAGCAACGTATTTGCAGCGCGCCGTCAATATACAGGAAGCTTTTCCATTCCTGGATTTGGAAAAGGAGCAGGACTATTTCGGAAGTTGAATTTCAAATTAATTAGTTACGTTAATGCATTAGATTATGGGGAGAATTTCCGCAGTTTTAAGTTTATTGTTATTGCTTTGCGCATGCGCTCCCTCCAATCTGCTGACTTACAAATACCACAGGCATTATCACGAACAGAGCATTATTACCAGTGACAGTGTTTTTACGTTGTATCAAAACATTAATTACAATGTGCCTCACATTATTGATGAAGAGTTTTCGTACGAGCTAACGTTTCAGTTTAAAGATTCACTTGCTGCAAAAAATAAAAAATACTTAAACCTGGCAACGGACACCGGATTGGTAAAAACGAATTACGATATTTTTTCCGTTTGGTCATGGGACGCACAAAAGTCTGCTGTCACTGGCGAAATAGAAATCCTTAAATGGAATAAAAATGAAGTAGTGCTCAAAGAAAATGTGACGGTGAAAGACTTTACAAATAATGAAACAAAACATTATCGCGGTACACGCAGATTTATACGGAAAGAGGGATGGTAAGATTGCTAAATGATAATAGCATTCGCCATGTTTGTTTTATCATTTATTCCGTCATCCCGTACTTGTTGCGCGATGGCGATAAAATTAAAAGCTTCTGCTTTAAAATAATTTAGATAAACGACCGATAATAAAACTTATTTCTTCTTCAACAAAACTTTTGCATTTGTAAATGCAACAGCAGCGTCTAAAAACTCCACCATTTTCGGCCAGTCTTTTGCTTCAAAATAATTTCCTGAATAATATTTTTCTGTTGTGATCTTCAAGGTATTTCCTTCAACAACTGCCGTACATTTAAACCCGCCGGTGCTGTTTTTTACTTCTTTGTTAAGGTTTTCCAATCCTTCCACCGTGTAGCCTTCCGGGATTGTGAAATTGATCACGTTCACAAATTTACGTGCATTGTTCATGTAAATGTCACGGTCGCGCGTGCGTTGCTTATCCGTGATCTCCGTTTGTTTTTCAATCAGCTTTGCCAATTCCAGGATATAATTCGGGCCTGCTTTTTTTGTCAGGTTTTCAATCGTAAACTCATCCGTGTATTCTGTATTCGGTGCATAATCCCACATGCCGATCGTTTTTAGCTTAAAGTTTTTATACTCTGCTACTTTTACGTTCATGCTGCTTTCAATATCATCTTTTAATTTTTTATCACGCTCGTTGTAATCCTGCGTGAGGCGCTGTTCGTATTTTTCTTTTTCCTTGTTGTATTGTTTTAAAAGCCCGCCGATCAAATGTGAGCTTTCCGCCTGGTATTTCGGCAAATCGTATTCTTTCAGGTAATCATAATCGGTCACCACCAGGTATTGGTGTGCTTCCTTGTTATGTCCTTTTGCAACCACGCTGCGTTTTACATCTATCTTTGAATTGTCATCCGCATTTAAGTTTACATCGAACGTGACGGTGGTGATGTTGTTATCTGTAGTTGATTTTGGTATTGAGTTTTCGAAAATTTGTACACCGTTCTTTGGTAATACTGGTGAGAGTGTGCAGATCATGCCTTCATAATCTGAGGAAATTTCATTTGGGATCGCAAATGGACTTACGCGCGGAATAAAAATGGGAGGGTTTGAATTTACACGAATAACCAAATCCGTATAATTTAAGTCCACCATTTCCTGTAAATCACCATATTTAACACTTGGTATAAGCAAAATGTTATGGCTGATATTATTCTTTAAAAGATATTTGCTAACCAATTGAAAATAGTTGTTGTAGTCTACATCTGCTATACTTAGCGGATGTCCCTGTTCAATATTAAAGCAAGCTTGTAGGTAAATAGGATTACGCAATAAATAGTATAATTCGTTGACAATCTGCGCCTGGCTTGCGTCCTTTTTCATATTTGCCTTCATGTAATCTTCAATGATACCAATATCCGCGTTGTTATGTGAATAACTGGCAAGGTAATCCAGCCCCTGTTGTATCGGAGTATCAGTATAAGTGCTCCTGTTTTGTTTTCTAAAACGGATTTCTGGCGCTGAGCGATGATCATATGTCCATAAAATGTCACTGGACTTGTCCCGCATATTATCTTCCAGCTCATAAATAACAGTGTGACTCGGATCATCAAATCGTTTTTTGAAATCCGGCGCTCCATTATACAAATGTGTTTCTAACAGGAATTGATCGGAAAACTGAAGACGTACAGTCCGTTTCATTATTGGATATTCCGCTTCAATCAACAAATTATCGGAAACTCCGCCTTGTGATCCTGCAAGAGTTTGCTCTCTTGCTGCAGAAAAATAATCAATAATATCTCCGGGTTCCAAATCCGGAACAGCGATCTTAAATCCTTTTTTGCTATCAGAATCTGTTTTAACGGCCTTGGTCAGGTCAATTTCTTTTTCAGTTCCATCAGGCTTTATGATCTTAACTGCAATAATAAAATAACTGTTTGCCTTACCAAATAAGTTACTGCTCACATATTTCGAATTAAACGTTAACTCCGAATACTCTTTTACTGCAGCCTTATCAATCAGTTTAATGCGATTGTGCGAAACTACTTCAACGTATGACTTGGAATGATTGTCTGAATAATCCAGGCTGGTTGCAATGATAACTGCGGATTCATTTTTCCATTTGTCAGGAATTTGGGTTTCCTTGAATTCGGATGGTACGTTGGTCCACACTTGCGTTTTTATTTTATTTTCCGCGTCGGATTGCGCTTTTAAAATTGTAGTAAACAAAAACGTAAAAAACGCAAGTGTAATTAACTTTCTACTCATAGTGGTTAGCTTTTATATTTTCAAATGCCGGAAGGGTCATTGTTTATTTCTTCTTCAACAAAACCTTTGCATTTGTAAATGCAACAGCAGCATCTAAAAATTCTACCATTTTCGGCCAGTCTTTCGCTTCAAAATAATTTCCGGAATAATATTTTTCGGTGGTGATCTTCAATGTATTTCCTTCAACAACCGCTGTGCATTTAAACCCGCCGGTGCTGTTTTTTACTTCTTTGTTAATGTTTTCCAAGCCTTCTACTGTATAACCTTCCGGGATCGTAAAATTGATCACATTCACAAATTTACGCGCGTTGTTCATGTAAATATCACGGTCGCGCGTGCGTTGCTTATCCGTGATCTCCGTTTGTTTTTCAATCAGCTTTGCCAATTCCAGGATAT